>ERZ773217.2232-NODE-2232-length-13190-cov-4.413399_pt1 | contig 13190 bp, 13 predicted proteins | sample MGYA00580995_ERZ773217 | MGnify/ENA primary metagenome ERZ773217 (study PRJEB29015, sample SAMEA2737772) | human gut metagenome | biome: human gut; feature: human-associated habitat; material: faeces | place: China | collected 2012 ...
TAAAGGACCGGTACTATTCGTTTCAGGGGTGGATATGGTTGATGGCACGCCGATATACGATATCAAGCCGTATGTAAAATTCACAGACTCACACCCAGAGGCAAAAGAAGGATTTACGGCAGTCACTTATAACAGAAATCTTAAAGTGATATTTCCATCAGACCTGCTTGCAATAATGCCGGAAAACAAACAGACAGCAGCGGTTAAAATATTAGAGCAGGACCCAAGACCGGCTTATGATACAGACGAGTCAAGGGCTTATGGGGTAACATTTTCAGGCTTTGATATCAGATTCAAGATGCATGGGGATGTGCTGACTGTGTTTGAAGTGGTGGATATTGAGGCGGCTGGTGGATATAAGAAGGTAAAGTGAGCTGGTGTCAATTTCACTTGATAATCCAGCTAAAATGTGCTTTACTTATATGGACTAGGTAAACAATTAATGTTGCAATCAAGATTAAGGAGGAGCTATATGAGAGTTGGAATGGGATATGATGTTCATAAACTGGTTAAAGACCGTAAGCTTATCATGGGCGGAGTTGAGATTCCATATGAATTAGGTCTGCTTGGACACTCTGATGCAGATGTGCTTCTTCATGCCATTATGGATGCATTACTGGGTGCGGCTGCACTTGGAGATATAGGAAAGCATTTCCCGGATACAGATGACAGATACAAGGGAATATCAAGTATCAAGCTTCTGGAAGAGGTTGGAAAGAAGATAGATGAGGCTAATTATATTATAGAAAATATTGATGCTACTATTATTGCACAAAAGCCTAAGATGCGCCCATATATTGATGATATGAGAAAGAATATCGCAGATGCTTTAAAGATTGATGTTGACAGAGTCAATGTTAAGGCTACTACAGAAGAGGGACTTGGATTTACCGGAAGCGGAGAGGGGATTTCCTCTCAGGCAATCTGTATGCTGGAAAAAGTGATGAATTACAGCAGTGTGGATGTGACAGCGCAGACAGGTGGATGTGCCGGCTGTCAGGGGTGCAAAAAAGCATAGATGGGAGAACGAGGATGGAACTTCGAAGACTGGAAGAACAGGAGCACCAAAAGACCCGGAAGCTGTGGGAGGAAGTGTTTTCAGACGATACCAGGGCATTTCTGGATTATTACTATTTTATCAAGACAAAAGAGAATGAAATCTGGGTGATTGAAGAAGACGGAGAGATCCAGTCCATGCTCCAGCTGAATCCTTATCAGCTTCAGGTGGCAGAGCATCCGTTTTTATGCCGTTATATTATTGCAGTGGCCACAAGAGCACAATACAGAAGCCGGGGTTATATGAGCAGTCTTCTGCGAAAAGCGATGCAGGAGATGTATGGGAAAAAAGAGCCGTTTACATTTTTGATGCCGGCAGCAGAGGCAATCTATACTCCATATGATTTTAGGTTTGTATACAGCCAGAGGCAGGCGGTGTTTGAAAAAAAGGCAGAGACAGAATTGATCAAAGAGGAAGATGCAACAATGTTTCAGGCAGAAGAACTGGCTGCGTTTGCAAAGGAGCGGCTCTTTGGAACGGCTCGGGTATATGCAGTGAGAGACGCGCATTACTATCAGACACGCGTATTGGAGCAGCAGAGTGAAAACGGCGGAATCCGAATGCTGAAAAAAGACGGAAAGCTGGTGGGGATCTACTGCTATGCAAAAGAGGAAACCTGCGAAGTTTTAGAACCGCTGATCCTTCCGGGATATGAGACTGTATTTTGGGATTCCATATCCGGTTTGAGTGAGAAGCCGGTCAAAGTACTGGCGTGTCCGGAAGTGTTGGAGCCTTGTGCAAGGTCTGTGGAGAGGAAACCGATGATCATGGTACGGATTCTGCATCTTGAGACCTTGTTATCAGTGCTTACGGTCAAAGAGGGAGAAAGTCTTTCTTGTTCCTTTGCGGTCATTGATCCGATCTTGACTGGAAACAGCAGGATCTGGAAGCTGTGCAGTCAGGAAGATGGCAGGATACAGGTCACAGAGACGGAGGATTCTCAGGGAGTGCTGACAATCGGTGCGCTTACGGAACTTGTATTTGGCTATCGAAGTGCGGCGGACCTAAGAAAGGATCCGGACGTATGTCTTGGCAGAGAGCTGGAGTGTGAGCTGGAGAAAATTTCACCGCTCTCTCCGGTATTCTTGAATGAGATTGTGTGAAAGAAGTTGACAAAACAGAAAATTTTGCATAAGATATAATCTGGACTAAGAAATAAAAGCAAAGGCTTAGAACGAAAAGAGTATCTGGTCATACGCTCACAGAGAGGAATTGTCACCGGCTGAAAGCAATTCCGGGAAAGCGGCCAAAGAAGTGCATTCGGGAGCTGATTCTGCGAACACACAAAGAGTGTCAGTAGCAGGGTACGTGTCGCATACGTTACGTGCAATGAGTGAAAGAACCAGATTCTTTTAATAGAGTGGAACCGCGGAAGAACTTCGTCTCTAAGTTGTAGAGATGAAGTTTTTTTGTTTAAAAATGGCAGAAAAGTCAGGAGGATGTCATATGGGAATGCTGTCTTATATCCGGGAAGAAATCCGGGTGGTGAAAGAACGTGACCCGGCGATCAAATCGAGTATGGAAGTGCTGTTATATCCCAGTTTTAAGGTGATCTTGCGATATCGGGTAGCGCATAAATTATATCTGAAAAAGCATTATTTTCTGGCCAGATGGATTTCCCAGCGTGCAGCCAGAAAAACGGGAATCGAGATCCATCCGGGCGCACAGATCGGGAAAGGGCTGTTTATTGATCACGGAAGCGGAGTGATCATCGGAGAGACCACAGTGATCGGAGATAACGTGACTTTGTATCAGGGGGTGACTCTTGGCGGTACCGGGAAAGAGCAGGGAAAGCGGCATCCTACATTGGAGGATAATGTCATGGTCAGTGCAGGCGCAAAGATATTGGGTTCTTTTACAATCGGAGAGAATTCAAAAATCGGAGCCGGCTCGGTTGTGCTGGAAGAGGTGCCGCCGAACTGTACCGTAGTGGGAGTTCCGGGAAGAATCGTAAAGAGAGATGACAAAAAGGTGCTTCGAAGTGAAATGGATCAGATAAACCTTCCGGATCCTGTGCTCAGTGATATCAGAGAACTTCAGAAAGAGAGCAGAGAGCTTCACGATCAGCTGACGGAGATGGTACAGAAAATGAGATGTATGAAACAATGTAAAACAGAACAGACGGGAGAGGAGAAAAAAGATGAAACTGTATAATACAATGTCAAAAACAAAGGAAGAGTTCGTTCCATTGGAAGAAGGAAAAGTAAAAATGTATGTCTGCGGACCTACTGTTTACAACTTCATCCATATCGGAAATGCAAGACCGATGATCGTGTTTGATACGGTCAGAAGATATTTTGAATATAAAGGATACGATGTGAATTTTGTATCCAACTTTACAGACGTAGATGATAAGATCATCAAAAAAGCCAACGAGGAAGGTGTGACAGCAGAAGAGATTTCCAAACGCTATATTGAAGAGTGCAAAAAAGATATGGAAGGGATGAATGTCAAGCCTGCCACCAAAAATCCTCTGGCAACAGAAGAAATCGGCGGCATGATCGATATGATCCAGACGCTGATTGACAAGGGCTATGCTTATGAAAAGAATGGAACAGTTTATTACCGTACCAGAAAATTTGAAGGGTATGGAAAGCTGTCACATAAAAATCTGGACGATCTGCAGTCCGGCGGACGTTCCCTTCTCGTGACGGGAGAAGATGAAAAAGAGGATTCTCTGGACTTTGTACTCTGGAAACCGAAAAAAGAGGGAGAGCCTGCATGGGAATCTCCGTGGTGTGACGGACGTCCGGGCTGGCATATTGAATGCTCCGTTATGTCTAAAAAATATTTGGGTGAGCAGATAGATATCCATGCGGGAGGAGAAGATTTAGTTTTCCCACACCATGAAAATGAGATAGCGCAGAGTGAGGCGGCAAATGGAAAAGAGTTTGCTAAATATTGGTTACACAATGCCTTTTTAAATATTGATAATCACAAAATGTCAAAATCGCTTGGAAATTTCCGCACAGTAAGAGAAATAGGAGAAAAATATGATTTACAGGTACTTCGATTCTTCATGTTAAGCGCTCACTACAGAAGTCCGTTAAACTTCAGCGCTGCTTTAATGGAATCATCTGCTAACGGTTTGGAACGTATTTTGACGGCGGTAGCAAATCTCAAACATTTATTTGGTGTTGTCTCTGAGGAAAATATGACGGCAGAAGAAAGAGAGCAGGTAAAAGAGACAGAAAATTTTGTGAGAGCATATGAAGCGGCTATGGAAGATGACTTTAATACGGCGGACGCCATCGCATCGATTTTTGACTTAGTAAAATTTGCAAATACAACAACATCGGCACAGTCATCAAAAGAATATTTGCAGACATTATATGATTTAATTGTAAAATTATCAGATGTGTTGGGATTGATTGTGGAAAAAGAAGAGGAGATGCTCGCAGAAGATATTGAAGCGTTGATTGAAGAACGTCAGGCTGCGAGAAAAGAGAGAAATTTCCAAAGAGCAGATGAAATCCGAGATGAGTTATTGAAAAAGGGTATTATTTTAGAGGATACCCGTGAAGGTGTAAAATGGAAAAAAGCGTAGAGACAAACTTTAATGAGTATATGAAAGAAGTGTTTTCAATGCAGGAGGTGGATATAAGAGAATATTCTCCTCTTACATTGGCGTATATCGGTGACAGCATTTATGATCTGATTATTAAAAGTTTGGTAATTAACAGAGGAAACAAACAGGTACAGAAACTTCACAAAGAGACGAGCAGTCTTGTACAGGCGTCAGCCCAGTCTATGATGATGAGAGCGATGCAGGAAGAACTGACAGATGAGGAGAGGGCAGTCTACAAGCGTGGGAGAAATGCGAAATCCGTTTCCCCTGCCAAAAATCAGTCGATTACGGATTACAGAAGAGCGACGGGATTTGAAGCGTTAATCGGCTATCTGTATCTGCAGGAAAAGTGGAAAAGAATGCTGGATTTAGTGAAGATAGGATTAGACAGTCTGGAAAAAGAAGAAGTATAGGAGAGAAAAATGGCTGAGGAAAGTTTAATAATAGAGGGAAGAAATGCGGTAATTGAGGCGTTTCGTTCAGGAAAAACGATTGATAAAGTGTTTGTTTTGGACGGTTGTCAGGACGGGCCGGTCCGCACAATTGTAAGGGAAGCAAAAAAACATGATACGATTTTACAGTTTGTAACAAAAGAAAGGCTGGATCAGTTATCTGAAACGGGAAAACATCAGGGAGTTGTTGCGCATGCAGCAGCATATGAATATGCGGAAGTAGAAGATATACTTGCACTGGCAAAAGAAAAGGGGGAAGATCCTTTTATCTTTATTTTGGATAATATTGAAGATCCGCATAATCTTGGAGCGATTATCCGTACAGCCAATCTTGCGGGGGCTCATGGTGTTGTTATTCCAAAACGCCGCGCAGTAGGGTTGACGGCAACAGTTGCCAAAACTTCAGCGGGAGCGCTGAACTATACACCGGTTGCTAAGGTGACAAATTTGGTAAAAACAATGGAAGAGTTGAAAGAGAAAGGACTTTGGTTTGTCTGTGCGGATATGGGCGGAGAGACAATGTACCGCCTGAACCTGACAGGTCCGATAGGATTGGTTATCGGAAATGAAGGGACAGGTGTAGGGCGTCTTGTAAAGGAAGAATGTGACTTTGTTGCGTCCATTCCGATGAAAGGTGACATTGACTCTTTGAATGCTTCTGTAGCAGCGGGAGTGTTGGCATATGAGATTGTAAGACAGAGATTAAATTAACAACGGTGTGAAAACCGGAGGTGCATATGTGCAGATATAATATGATGGCAGATGAAGAGTTGATCCGCTGCCTGCGAAATGGAGAAAAAGAAATTACAGAGTATATCATCAATAAGTACAAAAATCTTGTCAAAGAAAAGGCAAAAGCAATGTTTTTGCTTGGAGGAGATAATGACGATTTGATTCAGGAAGGAATGATAGGTCTGTTCAAAGCGATACGGGATTACGATGAAGAGCAGGAAACTTCTTTTTATCATTTTGCAGAATTGTGTATTTCAAGACAGATGTACACAGCAATCGAAGCGTCAAAAAGGCAGAAACATATTCCGTTAAATTCATATGTCTCTATTTATGATGAAAAAGATGAGCAGCCGCTAATAGATACGATTCAGGCGGTAAAAGAAACCAATCCGGAGGCATTGTTTTTAAATAAAGAATATTTGCAGATGATCGAGGTGGAATTAAAGAAAAATCTCAGTGAGTTTGAAAATAAAGTGTTATATTTACATCTGTTCGGTATGGACTATCAGAAAATAGCGAAAGTTTTGGATAAGACACCGAAATCCATTGATAACGCATTACAGAGAATAAAAGGAAAAACAGAAAAAATTGTTGGACAAAAGACTAGGGGATAAAAATGAATTGACAAACAGCATGGATATATTGTATATTAATTACGTTGCATATAAATATACATGCTGTTGTGGCACAGTCGGTAGCGCGTCGCCTTGGTAAGGCGGAGGTCACGGGTTCAAGTCCCGCCAACAGCTTAAAAGAAAAAACATCGGATTCTTAGTAAATAAGAAGACCGATGTTTTTTATTGTCATATAATAAAAATTCCTTTAATTTTGATATATAAATGAGGAAAGCCGGTCAAAGACCGGCCTGGTTATGAAAAAGAAAAGTTAATGAAAAAAGTTTTATTAACTTTACAAGTAATACTATACTGAATATTTGTGATAAAAAAATGATGAAATTGTGAAAAATTTTTGAACAGAAATATTTTTATTTTGTCCGGAACGCCTTTATGCCCTGTGGCAAAGAAACTGTTTGCAAAACATCAGGCAGAATAAAAAGGAAAAAAGTTGTTTGTCATTATGATTTGTGGTAATATATAAAGATACTGATGATATTTTGTGTAAACACAAGGAAATATATGTAAACTGGAGGATAACATGGAAAACGAAGTAGTTTCAAAAAACTTTATTGAACAGGAAATTGATAAAGATTTAAGAGAAGGTGTGTACGATACAGTATGCACAAGATTTCCGCCTGAACCGAACGGATATCTTCATATCGGCCACGCAAAATCCATTTTATTAAACTATGGATTGGCGCAGAAATATAACGGAACATTCCATATGCGTTTTGATGACACGAACCCGACAAAAGAAAAAGTGGAATTTGTAGAATCAATTAAAGAAGATATTAAGTGGCTCGGTGCAGACTGGAAAGATAACTTATTTTTTGCATCAGACTATTTTGATGCAATGTATGAATGTGCGGTTAAATTAATAAAAAAAGGTAAAGCATATGTATGTGATTTAACTCCAGAAGAGATCCGTGAGTACAGAGGAACACTTACAGAACCTGGGAAAAACAGTCCGTACAGAGACAGAACCGTAGAAGAAAACCTTGAATTATTTGAGGCGATGAAGAACGGAGAATTTGAGGACGGTGAGAGAGTACTTCGCGCTAAAATTGATATGGCATCTCCTAATATCAATATGCGTGATCCGATTATCTACCGTGTGGCTCATATGACACATCACAATACAGGGGACAAATGGTGCATTTATCCGATGTATGATTTCGCTCACCCTATTGAAGATGCGATTGAGAAGATTACACATTCTATCTGTACACTGGAATTTGAAGACCATAGACCTCTCTATGACTGGGTAGTGAGAGAGTGTGAATTTAATCCGGCTCCAAGACAGATTGAATTTGCAAAATTATATTTAACAAATGTGGTGACAGGAAAACGTTATATTAAGAAATTGGTTGAAGACGGCATTGTTGACGGCTGGGACGATCCAAGACTCGTTTCCATTGCTGCTTTAAGAAGAAGAGGATTTACACCGGAATCCATCAAAATGTTTGTGGATTTGTGCGGTGTGTCTAAGAGCAACAGTTCTGTAGATTATGCCATGCTTGAATACTGCATTCGTGAAGATTTGAAGATGAAAAGACCACGAATGATGGCGGTATTAGATCCGATTAAACTGATTATTGACAATTATCCGGAAGGGCAGGTTGAATATTTAGACGTGGCAAATAACTTGGAAAACGAAGAACTTGGATTTAGAAAAGTTCCGTTTTGCCGTGAACTTTATATTGACCGTGAAGATTTCATGGAAGAACCACCGAAGAAATATTTCAGACTGTTCCCGGGAAATGAAGTGCGCTTAATGCATGCCTATTTTGTGAAGTGTGAAAGTTTTGTAAAAGATGAGAATGGAAAAGTAGTGGAAATTCACTGTACTTACGATCCTGAGACAAAATGTGGAACAGGATTTACAGGACGTAAAGTAAAAGGCACAATTCACTGGGTACCTGCTCCATATGCAACAAAAGCAGAGGTGCGTTTATACGAAAATATCGTAGATGAAGAAAAAGGTGTATACAATAAGGAGGACGGTTCATTGAACTTAAATCCAAACTCACTTACAATTTTGAAAGACTGTTATTTAGAACCAAGTTTTGATGGTGTAAAAGCATATGACAGTTTCCAGTTTGTGAGACAGGGATATTTCTGTGTTGATGCGAAAGATTCAAAACCGGACGCACTTGTCTTTAATAGAATTGTATCGTTAAAGAGTTCATTCAAATTACCAAAATAAAATGATAAGAGCGGAAAATTCCGCTCTTATTTTATACCATTAGAAGGGAGTGACAGAAGGTGGCACGAAAAATAGAAGTTGTTGCATATCGGCCGGAGTGGGAAGAAATGTTTACTGAGGAAGCGGAAAAGATCAGAAAAATATTGGGAGAGAATATTATAGATATTTATCATATTGGTTCAACTTCGGTAAAAAATCTTTGGGCAAAACCAATTATTGATATTATGCCTGTTGTCAAAGATATTAGTTCGGTCGATGAGCATAATAAGGAATTTGAGCAGATAGGTTATGAGTGTAAAGGAGAGTTTGGAATTTCCGGAAGGCGTTTTTATATGAAAGGCGGCGATAACCGAACACACCATATTCATATTTTTGAGGAAAGTAATCAAAACGAGATACAACGTCATCTTGCAGTTCGTGATTATTTGCGTGAAAATCCGAAGAAAGCAGAAGAATACGGTTTGTTAAAACGAAAACTGGCCGCAGAATTTACATTTGATATTGACGGATACTGTGACGGAAAAGATGCGTTTGTAAAAAATATGGAACAACAGGCGTTGGAGTGGAAAAATGAATGAACTTACAATTCGATTGGAAACAAAATCTCAACTTCCGCTGTATGAGCAAATCTATATCTATATTAAAAATGATATTCAGTCGGGAAAGATAAAATATGGAGATAAATTGCCGTCCACACGGGCATTGGCAAAATATTTGGACGTCAGCAGAAGCACGATAGAATTGGCTTATGAACAGTTGCTGGCGGAAGGATATGTGGAGGCGCAGGCGTATAGAGGATTTTTTGTGACAAAAATAGATGATTTATACCAGTGGAAACAGTTAAGAGAAGCAGATCCGATTAAAGAGGAAAAAAAGAAAATAGAGTATGCATATGATTTTACTCCGAACGGAATTGACTTAAATAGTTTCCCCTATCGCATATGGAGAAAACTGGCAAAGGACGTGCTGGCAGATGACAAAGCAGAATTATTTAAAGCAGGGGATTCGCAGGGGGAATATGAATTGAGAAATACGATTTGCCAATACCTGTATCAGTCAAGGGGAGTGAATTGTGAGCCGGAACAAATTATTGTCGGGGCAGGAAATGATTATCTGTTGATGCTTCTTCAGACAATTTTGGGAGGAAATTATAAAATTGCCTTTGAAAATCCTACATATCGTCAGGCGTATCGGTTGTTTCAACAGTTGTCTTACGAAACTGCCACGGTAGAGATGGACACAAAAGGAATGCGTGTAGATAAATTAAGGGAAATACAGGCAGATATTGCTTATGTTATGCCTTCCCATCAATATCCGTTAGGAATTGTTATGCCTATTCAGCGCCGAATGGAGTTGCTTCGGTGGGCAGCGGAAAAAGAGGGAAGATATATTATTGAGGACGATTACGACAGTGAATTCCGCTATAAAGGGAAACCGATTCCTGCACTGCAGGGCTATGACAGAAGTGAGAAAGTCATTTACATTGGGACTTTTTCAAAATCCATTGCACCTGCGATTCGTGTAAGTTACCTCGTGCTGCCCAAACCACTTTTGAAAGTATATCAGGAAAAAGGGCGTTTTCTCAACTCGACAGTTTCCAGAGTGGATCAGCAGATTATCCAGCGGTTTATAGGGGAGGGGTATTATGAGCGCCATTTGAATAAAATGAGAGGGGTATATAAAAACAGGCATGACATAATGATTGGCAGTTTGAAACCATTACTTAAAAAATGTAAAATGTCAGGAGAAAATGCGGGAGTACATTTGTTGCTTACGTTTCCTTCCGATATATCTGAAAATGAACTGATAGAACGGGCAGAGAAAGTAAATATTAAAGTGTATGGATTATCTGCATATGATGTGTGTAAAGAAAAAAAACTAAATCCGACTATTTTGTTAGGGTATGCCAATATGCCGGAGGAAGAGATTAGGGAAGGCGTACGAAAGTTAATTGAGGCATGGAATGAAATGATTTAATGAAAAAAGGGAAATTTGATAATGTTAATCAAGTTTCCCTTACTTATATTACTCGTTATCCGATTTTTCTGTTTCGTCAAATGAAACTTCATTATCAGAAGATACTTCAACTGTCTCTTCGTCAGAAACGGACGTTTCTTCCGGCTGTGCTTCTTCATCAGCAGACTCTGTTTCAGATGAAGTATCAGGAGTTAAAGATACATACTCTCTGGAAGCAGCCTCCTTTAAGTCTTCATCTAAATCAAAATCTTCATTTTCAAAATCATCTGAGAATTCATCTTCACTGTTGCAGCAACCACTTTTTTTGTTTAAGTAAGCAACAACTCCGCCGACAGCAGCACCGACAGCAACAAGTCCTAAAAGTCTTTTTCCCCATTTGTTTGCCATATCAGTATACTCCTTTCATTACCATTAATATAGTATTACTATTGTAATCCATTTTATGTAAAAAGAAAAGGCTTATTGAGAATAAAATACAAGTATGTTAGAATATCTGCTATAGAGAGGAAAGAGAAGTGATAAAGATGAAGGCGAAGAAAGCCAAAAGTGGAATTTTTAAAATTATATTTAGTAGAACAGCGTTAGTTGCGGCATTACTGCTTTTTCAAATCGGATTAATGATAGCAACCATTACCAGTATTGAAAAATATGCTTTTTCTGTATATGTAAGTTTTATCGTTTTAAGTATGATTGTTATTATTTATATTATTAACAGAAAAGAGAATCCGGCTTTTAAAATGTCATGGATTCTATTTGTAACCTTTATTCCCATTGTTGGTACGGTTTTTTACATTTTCATGCAGATTCAGCCGGGGACAAGGTATATAGGAAAGAGATTGTTTGAACTTGGTGAGAAGACGAAACCATATATGTTTCAGAATGATAAAATTATAGAAGATTTAAGAATTTCAAAACCTGCAAACGCAAATCTTGCACATTATCTTTCAAAGCAGGTAGGTTTTCCTGTGCATAGAAATACAAAAGTGACTTATTTCAGGGTGGGAGAAGAAAAATTTGAGGAACTAAAACGTCAGTTGGAATCCGCAAAACACTTTATTTTTATGGAATATTTTATTGTCGAAGAAGGCATTATGTGGGATTCCATCTTGGAAATTTTGAAGAGAAAAGTAGACGAGGGGGTAGAAGTTCGCTTTATGTATGACGGAATGTGCAGCATAGTTCTTCTTCCTTATCAGTATCCGAAAAAACTTGAGGAAATGGGAATCCGATGTAAAATGTTCAGTCCGATAAAACCGGTTCTATCTACTCATCAGAATAATAGAGATCATAGAAAAATATGCGTAATTGACGGACAGGCTGCCTTTACCGGCGGAATTAATCTGGCAGATGAGTATATTAATGAAAAAGAACGTTTTGGACATTGGAAAGATACGGCGGTCATGCTGCAGGGAGAAGCGGTACAGAACTTCACCATGATGTTTTTGCAGATGTGGAATGTAACTGAAAAAGAGAAAGAAAATTTTGAAAAATATCTGACACCGAAGTCGAAAGAATTCAGAAGAGAACTGGGGTATGTTCTTCCGTATGGAGACAGTCCGTATGACAATGAAAACATTGGAGAACAGGTATATTTTCATATATTGAATCATGCAAAAAAATATGTACACATCATGACTCCGTATTTGATTTTGGATAATGAGATGGTAACCAATTTAACTTATGCGGCAAAATGTGGAATAGAGGTAATCATTATTATGCCGCATATTCCTGATAAATGGTATGCGTTTGTGTTGGCAAAAACATACTATGAGGAGTTAATTAACGCAGGAGTACAGATTTACGAGTATACACCGGGGTTCGTGCATGCAAAAGTATTTGTTTCTGATGACGATACGGCAACTGTAGGTACAATTAATTTGGATTATCGCAGTCTTTACCTGCATTTTGAATGTGGTACATTTATTTATAATAATCAGGTAGTCAGAGATATTGAAAAAGATTTTCAGGATACTTTAAAAAAATGTCAGAGAGTTACGATTACGGATTTGCGTATGCGGGGTATAGTTGAAACGGTAACCGGAAGGGTGTTGAGACTGATTGCACCGTTAATGTAAAATAAAGTCCAATCAAAGGTGAATAGAAACTTTTGATTGGGCTTGTTGTGATTTGGAGGGAAAACATATGCGATTAAAAAATGTATTGATTGTTGTAAAAGATATTGAGAAGTCCAAGAAATTTTATCATGATTTGTTTGGTCTTGATACGATACTTGATAATGAAGGAAATATGATTTTAACTGAAGGGCTTGTGCTTCAAGATGCGAAAATCTGGAAAGATTTTGTAAAAAAAGATATTATTTCGGAGAGTAATTCCTGCGAACTGTATTTTGAAGAGCGGGACATAGAAACATTTGCTCAGAAATTAGATGAATTATATCCTTCGATTAAATATGTGAACAGGCTTATGACACACAGTTGGGGACAGAGAGTGATCCGATTTTATGATTTGGACGGAAATTTGATAGAAGTAGGGACACCGATGTAATGAGAAATCTATATTTAAAAATTTTTTGTGTCAACCATTTTTGATTATGTCCTAAATTTTTTGTACGATATGCACC
>ERZ773217.2234-NODE-2234-length-13174-cov-2.796936_pt1 | contig 13174 bp, 9 predicted proteins | sample MGYA00580995_ERZ773217 | MGnify/ENA primary metagenome ERZ773217 (study PRJEB29015, sample SAMEA2737772) | human gut metagenome | biome: human gut; feature: human-associated habitat; material: faeces | place: China | collected 2012 ...
GGTGTCTCTGCCGGTACATTCTGGGCAGGCGCCTTATCTCCTGATGAACTTCCTCCTGAGGAGCCGCCTCCGGAAGGAGCTGCCTTGCCCTCCTCATAAAGCCCTGTTTCTTCCGAGATATGGGCGCTGATTTTACGGACAGCGGAGGATGGACTGTAGGACGTCTCCTGGCCGTACAGGAACTGATGAAGAAGGACTACATTGCTTTCCAGGGTGGTGGGCACCACGCAGTCCATCTTTCCGATTTTCATGGTCTGCCTTGAGAATGGGAAACCGGCAGTCTCTCCGATGTGATACTTACCGATATCCTTTGCCAGAGGCAGTACATCGTCTACTCCTACGCTGGTGGAAATTTCCTGCACCATGTAGCCTGCCAGCGAGGTCAGAGTTGAGAGGTCAGCCTGCTTTGCTTTTGCCAGGGCAAGCTCTACCACCTTTCTCTGGCGCTCCGTTCTCTGGAAATCCGTATCCATGAGACGCAGACGGCTGTAGGCCACAGCCTGGACGCCGTCTAAATGGTTCATCCCGGCCTGCTCCAGCTGATAGGAACCAATACCTGTTGAATTGACGGTTTCTGTAATGAAGCCGTTGATATACTTAAATTCCGCAGGCGTGATTTCCAGGTCTATGCCGCCCAGAATGTTGATAGCCTCAGCCACTGACTTCCAGTTAAAGGTGGCATAGTCATCAATCTTGATATCCAGGTTTTCCTCCAGGGCTGACACTGCCTGCTTATGTCCACCCTTAAAGTATGCTTCATTAATTTTGTGATAGGTTCCCTCTGAATTGATTTTCAGGTATGTATCCCTGTAAACGCTGACAAGGCGGATTTCCCCTGTAGCTCTGTCAATGCTGCATATCATCTGAACATCTGCCAGTGCGTTTTTTGTATTGCCATCTCTGCTGTCCACTCCAAAAACAGCTATATTCCAGTAGCCTGTAGGTTTGTGAAGGAACAGCCAGGCTCCATACCCTATGAATGCAACCAGAAGGAGCAAAAGAATCCCCTTCCATCTGCCTTTTTTACGTCGTTTTGCCATTTGTCCCTGCTGCCGTCCGGCAGATGTCCTGCCCCTTTCCATAGTATCCTGCTGCCTTTTTGCGGTGCGCCCCTGATTTCTTGAAACGGACGGTGCTGTTCTGGCCCGGTCCTGATTAGAGGAGGCACTTCCCGGCTGACGGGATTTCCTGCCCTGGGCATTTCTGTTTCCCGCGGACTGCGCCTGACGCCGTCCTTCGGCAGAACCAGACGAACCATAAGAGGATCTAAGCCGGCGGGCGGGCATGGGAGGTTCGTCGTCCAGATAGTCCTCCATGGGAAAATCAATCTGCCTGTCCTCTTCTGCGTCGTATTCCTCACCGTAATAGTACTCCTCGTCATACTCCTCGCGGCCGTCATAGGATTGTCTGGCACTTCTGCGCTCACCGGCTGGCTGCACAGGCCTCGGATATGCCCTGCTGCTCTGTCTGCCGCCGTCCTGCCTGCCGCTGCCTCTTCTGGCACGTGCCCTCATGCGTTCCAGCTCATCGTCATTTTCTCTGTTATTCATGATTATACTCCTCTTTATCTATTTGGTTCTTATGCGGAAATCATTCCAGAATACGCCGGTAACTCTCCCAGTTACTTGTAACGGTTCCCACTTCCACATTATTGGAATTGCCTGTGGTCTCCTGGATACAGAGCATATTCCCCTCTGCTGTCCAGCCCAGGAATATTACCACATGGGCCATGGGATTAAACCGGATGCAGATGTCTCCCGGCAGCAGTTCATCCCTGGCTACCGGTGAACCGCAGCCTAAAAGTGTACCGGTACTCTGGGCCCCCAGCCCTTTTCCGGTGACCGACCAGTATACCCAGTTGATCCAGCCGGAACAATCCAGTCCCTTCAAAAGCCTGCCGTCCTCATCCGGGACAGTCAGTGAGCCGAAGCCGTTTCCGGTATAACCAGGTGCTGATGGTTTGCCTCCCCAGTAGTAAGGAATCTTACCTACCGATGTAAGGGCATACCGCACGAAATCTTTACGCTGCCGGCTGGCGTCTTCCGGAACCAGACTCATGTATAATTCAATCTCCTGGGAATTCAAAAGTCCTTTTACCGGATAGTCAACTGTATAAAGACCATATTCCTGGGACCAATCCTGGGCCAGCAGCGCGCCTGCCATGTTTCTGGTATCCGCATTCCAGCCTGTCCAGCCGGAAGCCTTGACAGCTTCCAGTGTATCTGCTGCCTGGAATAGACTGTCTGCCTCGGCAGTGCCTTTGACCACGGCCAGTACCGTACAGTCCACATGGCCCGGACAGGTCCGGGAGCCGTCTGCCGGACCTGTATCAGAATCCCCGGATCCGACGGATGACGCATCAGAAAAACTGGCCACGGCTGCTGTCTCAGCTGCTGTTGCACTGGCTGCCATTGAGCCAACTGGTTCTCCACCAGCTGCTCCTGACTCAACTGCTTCCGTCCCAGCGGCTGCTGTTCCAACGGTTTCTGCGCCAGCTACTGCTTCAACTGCTTCAGCACCAGTTGTTTCCGACCCAGCTACTGCTGCTTCAACTGCTTCAGCACCAGCTATTTGCGACCCAGCTACTACTGCGCCAGCTGTTTCACCTCCAGCTGCTTCCGACCCAGCTACTGCTGCCCCAACTGCTTCAGCTCCAGCTGCTTCCGACCCAGCTATTACTGCGTCAGCTGGTTCAACACCAGCTGTTTGTGCCCCAGCTGCTTCCGTCCCGGATTCATCCGCGTCCCTTCGCCCGTCTGCTGCTTCGTCCAGGCAGCTGCCGTCACAATAATAAATTCCGCCTATGCGCACAGAGTACTTGTGTGAAGCGTTCCACAGCTTGTCCGCACAGTCCTCCATTGTTTTCATATCTTTAAGTATGCCGAAGTAATGCAGGGTATTGATAATAGAAATAATTTCCCTTGCATTAGAAGTGCTTCCGGTTTCCTGTTGTTCGCTGTTTACAAAGTGCACGGATATGTTCCGGAACTCCGGTATGATGCCGGACGGTGAAGTGACGGCTGTCTCCGGAAGTCCCAGCAGGGCTGCAAGCTGCTGGGGCGTATAATTGTACAGGTCATATAGACCCGATATCCACGACGCGTCCTTTAAAGCCAGCAGATCATAGAGCCGGCCCGCATAGCTGTCAGCCGGATCCGTGGAATCTGCCCCATCCTCATAGAGATAGGCCAGATTAAGTACCTGGGAATCCATCATGTCCGCATTGGAGGGAGTTGCATCCCGGCAGGCCGCACCTGGCGGAAAGAGAAAGGAAGGCGAACCCGGAGCCAGATCTATGTATTGTGAGGTGGTTTCTACGGCCCCTCCCTCAGAGCTGCCGGCAGCGGGAGCATTCAGTCTCCCGCTGTAACGCCCCGCCATATAGGACATTGCGCAGGCGCACACTACAGTCACGGCCAGGGCCGAACACTGCAGAATCTCTCGTTTGTATTTTTTTATCACCTGTATGTAATCGCTTTTTTTCATGTCGTGCGTCCTGTTGTGATTCATAAATCATATAATTGCACCGCCCCTCATTATATCACACAGGCAGGTGAATGAATAGAACAAAAGTCTTAAAGAATCTTTAAAATCGCGCATAAAACAGGGATTATGCCGGGCACCGGCAGGGCGGCTCACCCAAAATATGGTTGACGCATAAAATAGAGTGAGCTATAATATTCACAATCTGTCACAGGAGGGACAGAGACACATAGCAAAGCTAAGCGCCATGCACCTTTTAGCGGGTACGTGAACAGCAGGAACGTCTGCTGCCGTTTATAAGGTTAACGAGGTGGAGAGAGAATCGAGAAATTCGGCGGGTGCTCTCCCATGCTGTCCGGGCGTGTTGCATACTGGAAAATATGCGGGTAACTGCAAAACAAAGCCAGTGTGACCGGATGTATGATATCAGTAAAAATGGACAAAAAATGGAATGCTGAAAACTGCCTGTATAAGACAGCTTAGTTTTTTGATGTCTTTTTCAGGAACAACAATTGCAGTTAAAATAACTGTAACTAACAAAGAAAGGCAGAACAAATTATGTGTGGAATAATTGGATATACAGGCCCTTTGGAGGCCAAGGATGTATTGTTAAAGGGACTCGCAGGACTGGAATACAGAGGATATGACAGCGCCGGTATTGCTTACTTCAACCAGGATTCCCAGGTCAGGAGCATTAAAAAGGTGGGCAAGGTAGCCGCCCTTAGGGAATGTGTAAAATCAACCTGCGAGATATCCCACTGCGGAATCGGCCATACCCGCTGGGCCACTCACGGAGGTGTAACGGACGCCAATGCCCATCCCCACAGCTTCGGACAGGTAACCCTGATTCACAATGGAATCATCGAAAATTACCGCCAGCTAACGCAGGAATATGGATTGGAAGGCCGTCTTGTCTCCCAGACCGACAGCGAGGTAGCTGCGGCTGTTCTGGATTCTGCTTACAGGGGATGCGGCCAGGATCCGCTGAAGGCTATCGCAGCCTTTACAGGTATGCTTGAAGGCTCCTATGGTTTTTGTATCCTTTTTGCGGACCGTCCCGGTGAGATATATGCCGTAAGGAAGGTAAGCCCCCTTGTTGCTTCCTACACCCACTCAGGAGCGCTTGTAGCCTCGGATCTTACGGCCCTGATTTCTTATACCAGGGAGTATTTTGTGGTCCCGGAGGGCTGTATTGTGCGCCTGACGCCATACAAAGTCCGTGTATATGATATGGACTTTAACCGTGTGGAGCCGGAAACACTGGAGGTCAGCTGGAACATGGACGCGGCCATGAAGAACGGATACCCCCACTTCATGCTCAAGGAAATCCACGAACAGCCGGAAGCCCTTAAAAATACCATTCTTCCAAGGATGTTGGACCGTCTGCCGGATTTTAGAGATGACGGTATTCCGGACTCCTTATTCGCAGAGTGTTCCCAGGTGCGGATTATTGCCTGCGGTACAGCCATGCATGCGGGAATGGTGGCAAAAGCACTGATGGAGCCCATGCTCCGTATACCCGTCACCGTGTCCATTGCATCTGAATTCCGGTACGAGGATCCGCTGATTGATTCCAGCACCCTGGTCATAGTCATATCACAGTCAGGAGAGACCATTGACACACTGGCCGCCATGAACCTGGCTAAAAGTCTTGGCTCTGTCACCCTCTCCATTGTCAATGTAAAGGGTTCCACCATTGCCAGGGAAAGCGATTACGTATTATATACACATGCAGGCCCTGAGATTGCTGTTGCCAGTACAAAGGCTTATTCCGTGCAACTGGCTGCCCTCTACATGATTGGCTGCCGCATGGCCCTGGTCCGCGGAGCCTTTGGCCAGGATGAGGCACGGGAATTTATGACGGATCTGCTGGATGTCATACCGGCTATGGAAACCGTTATTGGACAGTCTGAATTTATCCAGTCCTTTGTGCGCCACCTGATTCGTGAGAGAGACACCTTTTTTATTGGAAGAGGCCTGGATTACGCCTTTTCCCTGGAGGGGGCCCTTAAGCTTAAGGAAATCTCCTATATCCACGCGGAGGCATATGCCGCCGGTGAACTGAAGCACGGAACCATTGCCCTGATTTATGACAATGTGCCTGTCATAGCAATAGCAACTCAGGACCATGTATTTGCCAAGACCATTTCCAATATCCGGGAGGTAAAGGCCCGGGGCGCTTACGTCATCCTTCTGGCCAAGAAACAGTCTGTGGTGGAGGATGGAGTGGCTGATATAGAACTTCGGATACCGGACCTGGAAGACCGCTTCACCGTGTTTCCCATTGCAGTGGCCCTGCAGCTGATTGCCTATTATGCTTCCATCGGCAAACATCTGGATGTGGATCAGCCCCGCAACCTGGCCAAATCTGTTACGGTGGAGTGACAGCTCACAGCTCATCTTTTTCTGGAATGGATTCCTGACATGAATATCCGGAATACAGCATTTTTAGATGTGGTTTAGAGAACTATACGGTATGATACATACCATAACGGTTATTCAAAGAATACTGCATCTGAAAAATAAAAGGAGATACGAGCCATGAAAAGAAAGATTGCTTTACTGCTGATCACAGGGATTTGTCTGGCAAACACCGTGCCTTGCTTTGCGTCCCCGTCAATGAAGGTAAGTGTTTCAAGTTCCGAAGAAAATCAATATTCCACGCTTCCTGACGGGGATACCCTGCAAAAGGATGTGGGATTCAGGCCAAAGGCGCCTGCAAGCCTGGCTGGCGGTTATCTGTTTGGCAGCGGAAATATTACGGAATCATTTGATCTTGATTCAAATGGCGCTCCTGTCAACAAACAGAAAGGTATAAGCTTTAAATATATAAAAAAGGACAATAATACCTCCAAATCCGTTTCCCTGTCCGCAGAACCAGCGTCAGGCCAGTCCCTTTCAAGCAATGCGTCTGTTATAAAATATGGGGAGACAGACTTGTATTATAGTACGGCAGAAGCCAATTCCCTGGCCTGGATTGACGGGGACGTACGCTACATTCTTATGGACATCAATAAGATTGTGACCAGGGATGAATTGGTGGCCATGGCTGAGGATATGATTGATTTGGGTAAAGATTTACACTGACATCAAAACAGATGCAGCAATACCGGCTTTTGCCGGCGTTGCTGCATCTGCTGTTTTAGATGCTTATGTTGACATATCTCCATGCAATTCGATGAAACTACTTCTGTTTCCTCCACGTCTGCTTCACTTTTGCAAAATTCAGGATGACATCCACTGCGCCCTCCGGTCCTGTGACACTGCTGTTAAGACACAGATCATAGCTGCGCGGGTCGCTCCATTTCTTGTTGGAGTAATAATTATAGTAGCTGGCGCGCTGTTTGTCTGTCTTAATCATGATGTCCTTTGCCTTGGACGCGTCTACCTTGTACAGGTCCTGAAGGCGTTTTATCTTGTCATCGTCGTTGGCTGTGATGAATACGCTGACCACATTGGGGTAGTCCTCCAGGGCGTAATCCGCACACCGTCCAACCATGACGCAGGAGGCCTCTTCCGCCAGCTTTTTGATGGTGTCAAACTGAGCAAGGAATATCTTATGGTTAATAGGCATATCGGAATATCCCGATGCCGTATAGCCCATGGAATAGGAATCCATAACCAGTGAGTAGAGGAAACTGCTGGTGGGCCGTTCATCGTGTTTCTCAAACAGCTCCTCGCAAAGTCCGCTGTGTTTTGCAGCCATGGATAACAATTCCTTGTCGTAGCACTTAACACCCATCTTTTCTGCCAGTAATTCGCCGATCATCTTGCCGCCGCTGCCACACTGCCTGCCAATGGTGATAATTAGATTATTTGTCATTCTACATTCCCCTTTCTGCACTGTCTGTCCTGTAGGTCATAAGTCATATTTTATCTATTAAGTATTATAACTCAAAAATTCAGAAAAGTATATAGAAATGTACAAAAAAGTAAAAAATAGTATTAAGCTTTGCGACAAAAGTGACAACTTGTCTATTAAAGTATGTTTTTACTGCGCTTTTTCATCCTGGTTTCAGCTTAAGGTACGAAGGAGTTTCTCAAAGTAATCCGGCAGGGGCGCTGAAAATTCCATATATTCTCCGGTCCTGGGGTGAATGAACCCCAGGATGCCGGCATGAAGTGTCTGTCCGCAGAGACCGCTTATAGGACACCTGGCAGGCCCGTACACAGCATCCCCCAAAAGAGGATGGCGGATACTGGCCATGTGGACGCGAATCTGATGGGTGCGGCCTGTCTCCAGCCTGCACTCCACATGGGTGTACTGCCTGAAACGGTTCAGAACCCTGTAATGGGTTACTGCATTCTTGCCGTTCTGGTAATTGATGCTCATTTTCTTGCGCTCCACTGGATGGCGGCCAATGGGCGCGTCCACTGTCCCCTCATCCTCTGCAATGACGCCATGGACAATCGCCTGGTACCTGCGGGTGATGGAGTGTTCCTTGAGCTGGGCAGCGATGGAGCTGTGGGCCATATCATTTTTACACGCTATAATGACCCCGGTGGTATCCATGTCGATCCGGTGCACGATGCCCGGCCGCATGACGCCGTTGATGCCGGACAGCTGGTCCTTGCAATGGTACATGAGGCCGTTTACAAGGGTATGGCTGTAATGTCCGGCAGCCGGATGGACCACCATTCCTTTAGGCTTGTTGATGAGGATAAGGTCCTGGTCCTCATAGAGAATATCCAGGTCCATGGGCTCTGCGTCGATTTCCGGCTCCACGGCCTCCGGCACTTCCAGCTCAATCCTGTCATCTTCCTCCACGATATAGCTTGCCTTTACGCCCTGGCCGTTAACCAGGACCTGCCCTGATTTAAGGAGCTTCTGGATGTAGGAGCGGCTTAAATCAGGGCAGGCTTCAGCAAGGTATTTATCAATACGCACATGGTCCTCCATATCCGTTGGATAAAATTCCTGTTTCAAAGGGGTGTCTCCTCCTGTCTGATGTATGATGCTACTGCTTTTTCAATGAGAAACATGCCATGTCCTCGTCCTTATAATAAAACATGATTAAAAACACAAGGCAGGCAGCGCCGATGGTTACATAGCAGTCGGCCACATTAAAAATAGGAAAATTAATCAGTTTAAAATACAGGAAATCCACCACATATCCCTGACTGACCCGATCAATCATATTGCCCACAGCGCCTGCGCTTATCATCATCAGGCAGACAGCCAGGGGACGGTATTTTCCGTCTGACGGCATCTTATATATGAGGTAAGCCACGGCTCCCAGCACAAGGACCGCAATGAGAAAGAAGAAAAGCTGCTTTTCCTGCATCATTCCGAAGGCAGCGCCCCTGTTTTCCGAATAATAGAATTCAAATACCCCGTTCCAGATGACAAAGGGCTTCTGGCCTTTTAAGGATTGTACCACCAGTCCCTTGGTCCACTGGTCCAGGCCCACAAGGATAGCGAAACCAATGAGGAAGCTGGCAATCAGGGATTGCTTTTGTTTTGTCATTATGCCTGTCCTCCTATCACATCAAAACCAGCCCTCATCTCATCAGCCGTAACAGCCGTATCCACATACGCCTGTCCAATGGTCTTAAGCAGGACAAAACGGATGACGCCGGCGTCAACCTTTTTATCGCTCTGGGTGGTTTTAAGGACCTGATCCCACACAAGACCCGGCGCAGCGTCAGGAATTCCAAAGGAAAGGAAGGTATTTCTGATGTCCGCCATCTCCTCCTCTGTAAGCATGCCTCTGAGCTGGGAGATACGGGCAGCCCCAATGCAGCCCAGCCCCACGCAGTGGCCGTGGTGCATGGTGAAATTCTCCAGCTTCTCAACCGCATGGCCCAGGGTATGGCCGAAATTCAAAAGAGCTCTTTCTCCCTGTTCCGTGGGATCCTCTTCCACCACACGCTTCTTAATCATACAGCTCTCATAAACCATGGCCTGGCACAGATCCAGATTCCTGGCAGCAATGCCCTCATGATTGTCCTTCAGCCACTGATAATACTCCCGGTTCTTAATCAGGCCGTGTTTCACCACCTCGCCCATGCCTGAGGAGAACTGTTCCTCAGGAAGGGTTAAAAGGGTGCGCAGGTTGGCATAAACCAGCCTGGGCATATGAAATGCGCCCACCATGTTTTTATAGGCGTCAAAATCCACGCCGGTCTTGCCGCCGATGCTGGAATCCACCTGTGAAAGCAGGGTGGTTGGAATCTGAATAAAGTCAACTCCCCTGAGATAAGTGGCGGCTGCGAAACCGCATAAATCGCCTACCACACCGCCGCCCAGGGCAGCCAGCATATCCTTTCTGTCAAAATGCTCCAGAATCAGGTGCTCATACAGGTTTCGCACCGTATCCAGATGTTTATGTTCCTCCCCGGCCGGGAAGGTAAAAACCGAAACAGCCTTGCAGCATCCGGCCAGAACAGCGCGCACCTCCTCCAGATACAGGGGCGCCACATTGGAATCCGTCACAATGCAAATTTTGTGTTCCTTAACAGGAAGGCAGGATACTGCCTCCTTTAAACCGTCAAAGGATTGGGTCAGTACGATATCGTAGATAGCCTTCCCATCCCTGCATACATTTATCCTGTCAGCCATGCCAGTGTCCTCCTGATTTTATACAACAAATCGGCAGACACACCAGGTCTGCCGCATACTTGTCCCCTGTACAGGGGCTTCTTTTTCCTTGTCAACTACAAATGGATATTGAGTCCTGAGACATCCATGCCCATGGCGCTGCCTGCGGCCAGGATGTCCTGGAAATCCCCGGACAGTTCCACGGAATCAGGTGTTGCGATGAAGATATAATTAGATATCTTCTGCAGATTGCCGTTCATGGAATAGGTAGCTCCTGAGGTGAAATCTATGATTCTCTGAGCCACTTCTGTATGTATACCCTCCATATTCAGTACCACCGCCTTGCCTGCCAGAAGGTAATCACAGATGTCTCTGGAATCCTCCATGGATGTGGGTTTAATCATCGTCACTTCCATGCTGCGTCTCATAGGTACTACTTTGGGATTGGATCTTCCTAAAAACCGGGGCTTGTCCTGCTCCTCTTCCTCATCATATTCCGTATTCTTCTTTGAGAACAGTCCCTTGCGCGGGGCCTCCTCTTCAAAGTCATCGTCCAGGTAGTAATCATCCTCTTCCTCTTCAGGACTTAATCTCATGGTATCCATTAACTTACCTAACAGACTCATCTTACACTCTCCAATCTCTATATGAAGTGCTTACTGGGGGAAACACCTTATCGTGAACCGAAAATACCGGTACCGACCCTGACCATGGTCGCTCCTTCTTCAATGGCAACCTCGTAATCCCCAGTCATTCCCATTGAGAGCACACTCATAGTAACATTATCAATGTTTTTGCCACCTATGTCAACAGCAAATTCAAATAATTTTTTAAAAATTCCACGATTTTCTTCTGGATTATCTACAAAAGGCGCAATTGTCATAAGTCCCTTAATATGCACATGGGGGAAATCCTTAATCTGCATAATGGCATCCTCCACTTCCTCTATAAGGAACCCGTATTTACTCTCCTCTCGGGCCACATTGACCTCCAAAAGAATGTCCACATCCAGTCCGAGCTTTGCCGCGTCGGCCTCAATCTGCTGGGCCAGGCGCAGGGAATCCACAGAGTGAATCAGCACGGCCTTGTCAATGACCTGGTGAACTTTGTTGCGCTGCAGATGACCAATCATATGCCATCGGATATCCTCCGGAAGCTCCGGTTTTTTGTTCAGGATTTCCTGTACCTTGTTCTCACCGAAATCCCTGGCCCCGGCATCATAAGCCTCCATAAGCATGGGAACGGGTTTTGTTTTGCTGACAGCGATGAGAGTCACTTCCTCAGGATTTCTTCCCGCCCTGCGGCAGGCATCTTCAATATGCTTTCTTACTTCTTCCAGCTGTTTTTTTATCATATTGTTTTCCTCCCTTATTGGTACAGCAGCTGTCCTTCCTCCACCATGGAGGCATCCAGCACGATGTGGTCGTACACGGACAAGCCGTATTTCATGTTCTTCCGCACAGTATAATATTCACTGTTGGAATCCAGTATATCAATTTGTTTGAAAATAGTATAGCCTTTATTAATATTGTAAACACCCTTCAGGGAAGCAGTCCTCCCAATCTGGTAACGGTCCGAGGATTCGGGCCTGACCACATAATCCCCTGCCTTGAAGCCGTTTTCCTCTCCCATGTCCACGTAATAAAATTCCTCGTCCGAATAGTAAACCGTAGTGGGCACGAAGACAATGGATGTGCCGTTTTCCGTATAAACTTCCTTATAAAAACCGTCCTCCGAGGAATCGCCGCCCTGGGTCATGTACTCCAGCGGTATGAGGTAAAAATTCTTGTCCGTCACTGCGCTGACAGGAATTTTAAGGCCGTCAGCCTTATCCACTTTTATCTCAAAATCCACGAATCGGTCTGAGATAAACTGTTCCATATATTTTGAAAAATCCAGTTTCCCGTAGGCAGCTCCATCCTTGCCTGTAAAGGTGGAATAGGCGGCCGGTGTGCTGAGGGAATAGTCGCGGAATACGACCCGAAGGACAGTCTTGTCATTATAAAGGGCCGCGTCCTCCTCGCTCAGCGGAAATACAATGGACCATTTTTCCGAAGTAACAATTTTATAGGCCGGAGAGCCGCTGTCAATCAAATCCCCGGATTTATGTACTGTCTTGACGTAGGTGCTTCGGTCAAAGGAAGCTGCCTCCACGTCTGACGTTGTCATGGATTCAAAGGAGTCAATTCCGTAAGATACCACTCCCGATACATCGGATCGGACCTGTTCAAAGACAGCCCCTGACTGTTCCGCCAGCTTGTCTAACTGGTCCAGGGTGCTGAAGCTGGAATATTCCATCACTGAGGCGTCCAGGGAAATTCTGGCGTCATAGATGGTTCCGAAATCCTGGTTCTGAAAGGACAGGACAAAGGATGTAAGCTGCTTTTTAAGGTCCGACAGGCTGTCATCGGAAAGAGAACTGCCCTCCTCGGCATTCTCTTTTAACAGCGCCTCCAGGTTCCCAGTCTCGTCCAGAGAATAAATACGGCTTCCCACAGAAGCACGTTTTCCCTCACGCAGATAATAATTGATATAGCCGGAGCGGTCTGCTGTCCGCACCTGCTCCTCACGGAGAATCAGCCCGTTGTAGATTCGGTTATTGACGATTCCGCCGTCCACTACCTCATAGAACTGAATCTTCTCCCGTTTCAGATACGTATAAACGCTGAATACCAGGTAAATAAAAATGATAAAGAAGATAATCATTCCCACGTTGATGTTGAGAGGCCTGCGGTAACGTACGACTTTTTTGTTTTTCTTTTTGGCCATAAATCCGGCCTCCTTTTACAAAATACACATCACTTCACAAAAAGCTGCCCTCCATACCAGGCATTTTAATCCCAGCAGGTTGGCAGCCTATAAGTCCTGTCTGTATTTTATCACAGAAAATGTATCATTACAATGAAATAATCACATCGCCCTTAGCACACTCAGGAAGCTCCGCAGCGTCCATGGAAATACTTAACACAAAGGTTATATGGTATTTTTCACCGATATTTTTCAATGTCATATATGTATCAGAAATGTCTGCTCCCTCCAGGCATGACAGCTTTAAAAAGCTATCCAGGTACATAGTCTCCAAATCGTGATCCTGAGAGATAATACCACAGATAAATCCTAAAAATCCTTCGCTGCTTAATATTGGAAATT
>ERZ773217.2254-NODE-2254-length-13071-cov-3.881377_pt1 | contig 13071 bp, 9 predicted proteins | sample MGYA00580995_ERZ773217 | MGnify/ENA primary metagenome ERZ773217 (study PRJEB29015, sample SAMEA2737772) | human gut metagenome | biome: human gut; feature: human-associated habitat; material: faeces | place: China | collected 2012 ...
AAAGTAAGGATTGCAGGATGCAATGGGTGCGCCGGTTTTATGATATGCTCAGCCGTATGCAGGTTACCATGGCTACCCCAACCCTGTCCAATGCCAGGAAACCGTACCATCAGCTTTCCAGTTGTTTTATTGACACTGTGCCGGATAGCCTGGAAGGAATTTACAGAAGCGTGGACAACTTTGCACAGGTCAGTAAATTTGGCGGGGGCATGGGCTTGTATTTCGGAAAGGTCAGGGCAACGGGAAGCAGGATTCGGGGATTTGAGGGGGCTGCCGGAGGCGTGATCCGCTGGATTAAGCTGGTGAACGATACGGCTGTGGCAGTGGACCAGCTGGGGATGCGCCAGGGCGCTGCCGCGGTTTATCTGGACGCCTGGCACAAGGATCTGCCGGAGTTTCTTCAGCTTCGTACTAATAACGGGGATGACCGTATGAAGGCCCACGACATTTTCCCGGCCGTGTGTTTTCCTGATTTATTCTGGAAGATGGCTGAGGAGAATCTGGACCAGGACTGGCATCTGATGTGCCCTCATGAGATCCGGACCGTCAAGGGATACTGCTTGGAGGACTGCTATGGGGAGCTGTGGGAGGAACGGTATCTGGACTGCGTGGGAGATGACAGGATATCCAAGCGCACTGTGATGTTAAAGGATGTGGTACGCCTGATTATCAAGTCCGCGGTGGAGACAGGCACACCATTTATCTTTAACCGGGATACGGTAAACCGGGCCAACCCCAACAGCCACCGGGGCATTATATACTGTTCCAACCTGTGCACCGAGATTGCCCAGAACATGTCTCCTATAGAAAGTGTGTCAACTCAGGTGCTGGAGGTTAATGGGGAGACCGCGGTGGTCCAGACCACACGGCCGGGAGATTTTGTTGTCTGTAATCTGGCCAGCCTCTGTCTGGGGGCGATTGATGTGGATGATCCGGATGAAGTGGAGTATATTGCCGCCAGTGCTGTGAGGGCATTGGATAATGTAATTGACCTGAATTTTTATCCCCTGGCCTACGCCGGAATTACCAATCAGAATTACAGAGGAATCGGTCTGGGAGTCAGCGGTTACCATCATATGCTGGCAAAGCACGGCATACGGTGGGAGAGCGAGGAACATCTGGCCTTTGCGGACCAGGTGTTTGAGCGGATTCATTACGCGGCTGTCAGGGCCAGCGCCAATCTGGCGGCTGAGAAGGGATGCTACCGGTATTTTGAGGGAAGCGAATGGCAGACAGGGGCATACTTTGAGAAGCGGGGGCTTGTGAGCAGGGAATGGAAAGAGCTGGCAGAACAGGTGGCAGAGCACGGAATGCGCAATGCCTATCTCCTGGCTGTGGCGCCTACCAGCAGCACCAGCATACTCTCCGGTACAACGGCAGGCCTGGATCCTGTGATGAAGCGGTTTTATCTGGAAGAGAAAAAGAACGCCATCCTTCCCAGGGTGGCCCCGGATCTGACACCCAGGACCTTCTGGCTGTATAAAAGCGGATACACCATGGACCAGACCTGGACGGTGCGGGCCGCAGGTGTGCGCCAGAGGCATATTGACCAGGCCCAGAGCGTGAATCTGTACATTACCAACGATTATACCATGCGGCAGCTGCTGAACCTCTATATACTGGCCTGGGAGAGCGGCGTAAAGACCCTCTACTATGTGCGCAGCAAGTCTTTGGAGGTGGAGGAGTGCGAGAGCTGTTCCAGTTAAGCTGCTGTTGAAAGGTATAGAAAGGCATGTAAGAAAGGATTTTTGATATGAGTATATTGTCAGCCAAGCCCCTGTTTAACCCTCAGGGCGATACGGATAAGAACAGCCGGAGGATGATAGGCGGAAATACCACCAATCTCAACGACTTTAATAATATGAAATACACCTGGGCCAGCAGCTGGTACCGCCAGGCCATGAATAATTTCTGGATTCCGGAGGAAATCAACCTCAGCGCGGATTTAAAGGATTATAAGAACCTGACGGCTGCGGAGCGGACTGCCTATGATAAGATACTGAGCTTTCTGGTGTTCTTAGATTCCATCCAGACAGCAAACCTGCCCTGTATTGCCCAGTATATCACAGCCAATGAGGTGAATCTGTGCCTTACCATACAGGGATTTCAGGAGGCGGTGCACAGCCAGAGCTACAGCTATATGCTGGATTCCATCTGCAGTCCGGTGGAGCGGGACAGAATATTGTACCAGTGGAAGGAGGATGAACACCTTCTGCGCCGCAATACATTTATAGGAAATCTGTATAATGAATTCCAGGAGAAGAAGGATGATGTGACCCTTCTCAGGGTCATCATGGCCAACTATATCCTGGAGGGCATTTATTTTTACAGCGGGTTCATGTTTTTTTATAACCTGGGAAGGGGCGGCAAGATGCCCGGAAGCGTCCAGGAAATCCGGTATATCAACCGGGATGAGAATACCCATTTGTGGTTATTCCGCAGCATGATTGCCGAACTCAGGAAAGAGGAACCGCAGTTATTCACGCCTAAGATGGTAGATATGCTCAGGTCCATGCTGGAGGAGGGCGTGGCCCAGGAAATCCAGTGGGGATGCTATGTGATTGGCGATGATGTTCCGGGTCTGACCAGAGAAATGGTTACGGACTACATACGGTATCTGGGAAACCTGCGCTGGAGCGGGCTGGGCTTCGGCACCTTGTACGAGGGGTATGACGAGGAGCCGCAGTCCATGAAATGGGTGAACCAGTATTCCAATGCAAATATGGTGAAAACAGACTTTTTTGAGGCAAAGAGCACGGCTTATGCAAAAAGCGCTGCCATTGTTGATGATTTATAGATAAGGGGGTATAATGGGGCAGGGATACCGGCATGGGAAGCAGTGTCAGATGCAGTGTCAGATGCAGTGTCAGACGCAGGAACAGATGCAGGAGCAGACGCCTGGTATCCGATTATATGATTGACAGGAGGAGCGATAACGTGACAGCAGAAGAGGGGGACCGCAGGACCTGGGAGCTGACAGGACAGCTGGTACAGATTGACAGTTCTGATCCGGGAGCCTATGAGGGCCAAATTGAACAGTGGATATATGAATGGTTTACAAAAGAGATAGAGGAAAAGGCAGGAGCGCTTAAGAACCAAATTGAACTGGTCCAAAGAGAAGTGATGCCGGGCCGTTTTAATCTTATGGCCCGCATACCGGGAAAAGAACAAGCTCCGGCGCCTGCCCTTGTGTACATATGCCATATGGATACGGTGATGCTGGGGGAGGGATGGGAGGAAGAGACTCCTGCCCTGGGAGCAGTGGTAAAGGAAGGCCGCCTGTACGGAAGAGGTGCCTGTGACATGAAGTCAGGCCTGGCCTGCGCCATGTCTGCATTTTCAGATATGGTGGAATTGACCGGAAGCACAGGGGAGCTTCCGGCGCGTCCCTTTGTATTCATAGGAACCGTGGATGAGGAAGATTTTATGCGGGGAGTGGAAAGCGCTATCCGCGACGGCTGGGTAGGCAGGGAAGACTGGATACTGGATACGGAACCAACGGACGGCCAGATTCAGGTAGCCCATAAGGGCCGGACCTGGTTTGAACTGACTATACAGGGAATCACAGCCCATGCCAGTAATCCATGGAAGGGCGCTGACGCCATTGCCGCCATGGCAGAGATTATTCGTGAAATCCGACATGCGATTCTGTACGCACCGGTTCACCCTCATCAGCCATATTCGGAAGGCCATCGGCAGCTGTCCGCCCCATGAGGATCTGGGCATGTCTACGGTGACCTTTGGGCAGATCACAGGGGGATACCGTCCCTATGTTGTGCCGGATTCCTGTAAGGTATGGATTGACATGCGTCTGGTGCCGCCTACGGATACAGCGGCAGCGAAGAATATAGTAGAGGAAGCTGTAAAGGCGGCAGAAGCTGAGATTGCAGGGGTCAGGGGCAGTTACCTCATTACGGGTGACCGTCCTTATGTGGAAAAGGACAGCAGTTCCCGGCTTCTGGCCAGCCTTAAGTCTGTCTGCGACCGTGTGACGGGAGAGGACACACCTGTCGGTTCTTTTAACGGCTATACGGATACGGCGGTTATCGCAGGAACCCTGGGCAACTGCAACTGCATGTCTTATGGTCCCGGCAGCCTGGAACTGGCCCATAAGCCCAATGAGTATGTGCCCTATGAGGATGTGTGCCGCTGCAGGCGTGTTCTGACTGAGCTGGCACGGCAGGAGACATTCTTTCCCTTTGCCTTTTAAAGTCAAATGTGCTATAGTGTAACCAGTTTAAATTAAAGGAGAAGCTAAGGATGAAAAATACTGCATTGGTAATCATGGCTGCCGGTATCGGAAGCCGCTTTGGAGGCGGCATCAAGCAGCTGGAGCCCGTGGGACCCAACGGCGAGATTATCATGGATTATTCAATCCACGATGCCATGGAAGCGGGATTTAATAAGGTAATATTCATTATCAGGAGAGAGCTTGAAAAAGATTTTAAGGAAATCATAGGACACAGAATAGAGAAACTCCTTCCGGTGGAGTACGCATACCAGGAACTGGAGGACCTTCCGGCCGGTTATGAAGTGACGCCCGGGAGGACCAAACCATGGGGAACAGGCCAGGCAGTCCTTTCTGTGAAGGGTATGGTAGACGGACCGATCCTTGTGATTAATGCAGATGATTATTACGGACAGGAAGGATTTCGCAGGATTCACGATTACATGGCAGAGCATATGGACTCACAGTCTGAGATCTATGATATCTGCATGGGAGGTTTTGTGCTGTCCAACACCCTCAGCGATAACGGTACAGTGACCAGAGGCGTGTGCCAGGTAGATGAGGAAGGTTATCTGACAAACGTGACAGAGACTTATAATATCCAGATGAAGGAAGATGGGCTCCATGCCACGGATGAGAGCGGCGCGCCTGTAACCATCAGCCCGTCCCAGCCGGTTTCCATGAATATGTGGGGGCTTCCGGCCAGCTTTGTCCAGGAGCTGGAGAAGGGATTCCCGGTATTTTTGGACAATCTGAAAGAGGGTGATATTAAATCAGAATACCTTCTTCCTAAAATCATAGACAATCTGGTACAGAATAAGAAGGCGAGAGTGACCGTCCTTGACACCCCGGATAAATGGTTTGGCGTTACCTACAGGGAAGATAAACAGGCCGTGGCGGACGCTATCAGAGGGCTGATCCAATCAGGGGTATATAAGGAGAAGCTGTTTTAATTAAGAGGATACTACGGACTGAAGACATAAGCAGTATATAATAAAAAACTGCCCGGCCGGAACTGCCCCAAAGGTTCTGGCCCGGCCATGATATGGCAGACAGGCAGACAGGGACATGCGGATACTGTCAATCCGTGTGTCCTTTTTTCATGCATAATTTCAAATACCCAAGCCTATACTATAAAAACAGCCCACTTAAGCCGGGCGATGATTATAACATGTTTGGGTGGACAACTTAGCTATGAAATTATGGAAAACATTTAACGTACAAAAACGGGAAGACATATCTTATTATAATACATCAGAAGGTTTTGAAACAGAGGGCTTTGCCATGCACCTGGACCGGCTTATCAGAGAGGAGATGGCAGCCAAGGGAAAGGACGGAATCATGTTCCTGTGTATCGGCACAGACCGGTCTACCGGAGACAGCCTGGGCCCTCTGGTGGGACATATGCTCCGCAGCCGGCGGCTTAAGGGAGCCGCGGTCATCGGAACACTTGACAAGCCGGTCCATGCCATGAATCTGGATTTGTACGCCAGGTATATACGGCTTCACTATCCTGACTATGTGGTGGTTGCCATTGATGCTTCGGTGGGAAGCCTGGACCATGTGGGATACGCGACCCTGGGGCGGGGAGCGCTTCAGCCGGGACTGGGAGTGTCCAAGGAACTGCAGGCCGTGGGCGACATAGCCATAACCGGAATCGTAGGCGGAGTGGGCAGCCGGGATCCGGTCATGCTCCAGAGCGTGCGCCTGTCCATGGTGATGAAAATGGCGGACTGTATTTGCGAAAGCATTTTTCTTGTCGAACGATTATGGGAAAATGCTGCCATAATATGACAAATTCTGCGCCGGGAATCTGCTATGCTTGTTTGGATTAAAAACAGCGGGGTGATTCTATGGGAGAATTATATGAACCCTTCCCTAAGCTGCCGAAGAATTTCCGGCAGATAGGTGAGAGGGACCAGGTTTTAAAATTATATCTGGAAGATTATGTAAATACTTATTTAAAACGCCTCCAGCCGGCAAAGGGGGCTGATTTGCGTGTGGGTCTGCTTTTGGGAAGCAGGGAGACCCATGAGGACATACCCTTTGTTTTTGTGGATGGAGCCCTGGAAATGGATTCAGTCACCGAGGAAGGCGGAAAAGTGGCCTTCACCGAGGATGCCTGGAAAAAGGCCTACCAGGATGTGGAGCAGATGTTTCCCAAACGCACGGTCCAGGGATGGTTTCTCTGCGCAGGACCCGGCTGTACCTTAAGCCCTCTGACTTATTGGAAGCAGCACAGTCAGTATTTTACGGGAAAGAACCAGCTCATGTATCTGAACTGCGGTCTGGAGGGCGAGGAAGCTGTTTACATAACATCCTCTGACGGATTTTACAAGTTGAGAGGATACAGCATATATTATGAGCGCAATCAGATGATGCAGGATTACATGATACTGCGCAAGGATGTGCCAAGGGCAGAAACAGGAGTGGATGATAAGGTCATCCAGAACTTTAAGCAGAAAATGGACGAGCGAAGGGTGGAGGCAGGACGCCACCGGAGCACGGTGGGAGTTTTGTCGGGTCTGTGCAGCGTCCTGGCTGTGACGGTACTGGCAGGCGGCGTGGCCATGTTCAATAATTATCAGAAAATGCACCAGATGGAAAGTGTGATTGCGTCCGTGGTGCCGGAAGGAAATATAAAGGACGGCCTGATGGCGTTTACAGGTAAGGGCGGAACAGAAAATCCTTCCGGAAAGGGCTGGTCCGCTGCGGACGAGCCTGATTATGTGATTGAGGAGGCATCGGGAAAGGTATATCCCACTACGGCCCCGTCACCGGAGAATGGAGATGAGAAGCCCTCCAGGGTGACACCGGAAACACTGGCACCGTCAAATAGCGGCCAGACAGGCGGGACAGGCCAGGGAAGCGGCCAGACGGCGGCAGCGGATCAGGGAAGCGGCCAGACTGCGGCATCGGGCCAGGGAAGCGGTCAGACAGCAGCGGCCGGTCAGGGAAGCGGCCAGTCAGCAGCATCAGGTCAGAGCAGCAGCCAGAAGGGCGGGACGGGCCAGGAAAATGGCCAGACATCTGGCAAGGGTGCGTCCCAGACTGATTCAGTCCAGAAGAAAAATGACCAGACGGAGTCAGGCAATAGCCAGGCGGCAGCCCAGACAAAAGCTCCGGCCGATGATTCCACTCTGCCGCCAACCGGAGGAAGAGGGGAAGCTGATGACCAGACTGTGTCTTCTGCCAGCTACAAGGTGTATACCGTGGCGGATGGGGAGACATTGTACGGAATCTGCTTTAAGCTGTATCATAATCTGCAGCATATAGATGAAATCTGCAGGGTTAATTCCCTGACAGATGAAAACAGCATATTTGCAGGTCAAAAGCTTTTGATTCCATAAGTATATGCCTGGAAACTTCTGGCGGAAAAAGATAATGCGTTTTATCCAAAATTGTTGTATACTATTGCATATACGCAAAAGACGAATTTTGGGAGAACGCAGGATGGGCAGTACCAATTCTATGAGCCGTGAAAATAAAAAAAAGCAGCTGAAGCGTCAAATCGTACCTTCCGGCAGTCCCTTCCAGGAAGAGGAGGACAGCCGGGAAATCGTTCACAAGGCGCACCAGCGTGTAGTCAGGAAGCGCCTGATTATTCTGGCTGTGCTTGTTGGCCTGGCAGCCATAGCAGCCCTGGTGCTGTTCCGCTATGAACGTTATCATACCTTTACGGATTACCAGACAGTATGGGAGCGGGACCTGGTGGCTGAGGCCCAGGAAGCCGCGGCCCAGGGTGAAGGGAGCTTCTGCGGGTACAGGGATTTCGGGGACGGAGTCCTCAAATATACCAAGGATGGAGCTACCTATCTGGACGCCAAGGGCAAGGTGGTATGGGTGCAGAGCTATGAGATGAGAACCCCCGTGGTATCGGTCAACGGCGATTTTGTGGCCATTGGGGACCAGCAGGGCAACAGCATCTACATATGCGATAAGAACGGGACCCAGGGCCAGGCCACCACGCTGCTGCCCATATTGAGGGTTACAGTGTCCGCCAAGGGCGTGGTGGCTGCCCTTCAGGAGGATTCCAAGGCCAGCTATATCTATTTATATAAAAGAGATGGAAGCCCTCTGGACATCATGGTAAAGTCTCTGCTGTCAGGGGACGGGTATCCGGTGGACTTAAGTCTTTCGCCAAATGGCACGCAGCTCATCACATCCTATATGTATCTGGATCAGGGTGTGATAAAATGCAAGATTGTATTTTATAATTTTGGACTGGGTAAAAATGATCCCAACCGCGTAGTGGGTATATTCTTTCCCAAGGACTTGGGAGATGCCATGGCGGGCAGGGTCAGGTTTCTGGATGAAAGCCATTCCGTCATATTTACGGATAAGGGAATACAGTTCTTTTCAACCAGAGTGGAGACATCGCCGGAGCTGGTGAGCCAGATTCCCATAGAGGAGAATATAAGGAGCATTACATATGCTCAGGATAAGGTTGGCATTGTTACAGATAATGTGGAAGGCGGCGATCCTTACAAACTGAGAATTTATGACAGGGAAGGAAGCCCTGTTTTTGAAAAGACCTTTAACTACCAGTATACCGGATTTGATATTGACGGTGATTTGGTTCTTTTGTATAATGACAGTTCCTGCAAGGTTTACAACATGACAGGTACGGAGAAATATAACGGAACATTTGATTTTACGGTCAGCAAGGTATCAGCAGGAAGGTTCCCGGGAACGCTTCTTGTCATGGGACCTCAGAAAATGACGGAAATAAAGCTGCAGTGATGCAGGAATAAAAGTGAAAGGAAGTATAGATACCATGGGGATGAAATGTATCGGAGTAGATGTCGGAGGAACTTCGGTAAAAATCGGACTTTTTGAGATTACGGGAGAGCTTTTGGACAAGTGGGAAGTTAAGACCCGTAAGGAGGAAGGCGGAACGCATATCCTTCCTGATGTGGCCCGGTCCATCCGTGCCAGGATGGAGGAAAGAGGGCTGAGTCTCAAGACGGACCTTGTAGGTATCGGGCTGGGAGTCCCCGGACCGGTGATGCCGGATGGATTTGTGGAGGTATGTGTTAACCTGGGATGGCGCCGGATGAATCCCCAGGAAGAACTCAGCCGCCTGCTGGACGGAGTCACTGTAAAGAGCGGAAATGACGCCAACGTGGCTGCCCTGGGAGAGATGTGGCAGGGTGGAGGCAAGGGATATAAGGATTTGGTCATGATTACCCTGGGAACCGGTGTGGGTGGCGGTGTTATCATTGATGAGAAAATCATTGCCGGCCGTCACGGTCTGGGCGGTGAAATTGGCCACATTCACGTAAGAGATGAGGAATGGGAGCACTGCAACTGCGGAGGAGTGGGCTGTGTGGAGCAGATTTGTTCGGCCACAGGCATAGCCAGGGAGGCCAGAAGGAAGATGGAAGCCAGCGATAAGCCATCTGCCCTGCGGGAATATGGCGCGGATGTCACGGCCAAGGATGTGCTGGACGCAGCCAAGGCAGGAGATGAGCTGGCCAACGAAGTGATGGATGTGGTGGGACGCTACCTGGGACTGGCCTTATCCATGGCGGTCATGATTGTTGACCCGGAAATTTTCGTTATAGGCGGAGGCGTATCCAAGGCAGGGCAGTTTCTGATTGATGTTATCCAGAAGCATTATGATTATTTTACCCCCATATCCGAGTACAAGGGTAAGCTGGGACTTGCCACCCTGGGAAATGACGCAGGCATATACGGGGCCGCGAGGCTGGTACTGTAGGGCTGGGCTGGTATTGTAAGGCCGGTATTGTAGGGCCGGTACTGTATGGCTAAAGCTGCAAGGGCTTATCAAGGTATACACACATTTAGCAAATTAATAAGGAGCAGGCACCTTTGTTTCAATGTGCCTGCTCCTTGTTTGTATAATTTGTCTGATAAATGAACTTTTCCAAGTGGTACGTATCTTTTGCCTGTAAATACCCGGTCAGGTACATTCCGGGAATCCAGCTACATTCCGGGAATCCATACGCCGGACGCATCAACCCAGAAGTTATCAGGTGTACGTGTATTGGCATACATGGCTCCGGTGGAAGGATCCAGGTAATAGCTCTTACCGTCCAGTTCAATCCATCCTGTGGCCATATATCCCTCTGCGTCAAAATAGTACCACTGGCCGTTAATCTGCTGCCAGCTGGAAACCGGATAGGAGCCGTCTGCATTGCTGTACCACCAGCGGCCGTCCGCTGCTGTCTGCCAGGTGCCTGCCGCTGGCTGGGAATTGTCCGAGACAGTATTGCCCAGGGCAGCGATATCTGCTTCGCTTACTGTCCATGAGCCGGACGTGTTCCAGCTGCTCTTGGCGCTGTTGCTGGACTTTACGGAGCGGACCTTGAACTGATAGGTGCCGGGTGCCGTAATCTGCTCCCTGAAATCATAGGAGGTATTATAGATGTCCTTGATTTCGCCTATGGCAGCTCCATTTTTAATCAGCTGGGTCTGATAATATTTGGCGCTTGAAACCTCGTTCCAGGAAACGTTACCATTGTGGGCGGAATCCCACTGAAGGTTGGAGGGGGCAGCAGCTGCGCTGGTATCCGCATCCTTGTCAAATACGAGCTGGACCGTAAGGATAAGAGTGGCGTTGCTGTCCTGACGTTTAGCGTTTACGAATTTAATCTTATCAAAGCGGTATTTGCTGGAGGAGCCTAAGGTCAGCTTGAAGTTGCTGGATGATGTATTGGAAAAATAGTATTCCTCCTCATCCTCCACCCCCAGGATGATGTCTACCTGAGGCGGTTTGGAACTGCTCCAGGTGTCTCCATCATCATTGGTGACCTCCCAGGAGTCTACATAATAAAGACCGGTATTGTCTCCGGTAGCAGTGACCTCCACATCTCCTCCATCACGTCCGGTGCGTATGTCGGAGTCAATGGTGAGGTAAATCTTGCCTACCTTTTTCTTGCTTGCCGCCATGGCTGCAGGAGCCAGGACGGAAGAAATAAGGGAAGCAACTAACAATGCGGTGCCCACTTTTTTCCATGTAATCATGTCTGCCTGTCCTTTCTTTCTAAATCATTTTGGAATGAATTATACATTTCACCATAATATAACTATATCACAATTTCCTGGTAAATATCTTACGATATTATAAAACATTTGTATACTGGGAAACATTCCCATAAGCTCCTGAAATCCGGTGTTACAGACATTTCCTAAAGGTTAGTGGAACGGGGCAGTGAAAAAATAAACTCTGTTCCCACGCCTTCCGTGCTGACCACGTCAATGTTCTCGCCGTGTGCCTGTATGATTTCCTTTACAATGGACAGGCCCAGTCCGGTGCCCTTCTTATCCTTGCCGCGGGACAGGTCCGTCTTGTAAAAACGTTCCCAGATTTTCTTTAAACTGTCCTTGGGTATGCCGATACCTGTATCCTTGACCGACACAAATATTTTTTCATACCGCCCCGATGCCTGGATGTAGATGGTGGAATCGTGATGGCTGAACTTGATGGCATTGTCAATAAGGTTGTACATGACCTGCTGTATTTTTCCAAGGTCGGCAAAGACCATCTGGATGTCGTCTGAGAAGGTAAGATCAAAGCTTACATTTTTGGACTCGCAGGTGCCTTCAAAGGAGGCTGCCGTATCCTTTATGACACGGTTGATATCAAAATTGGTCCTGGAGAGGTAGCCCCTGGCATCCAGGGAGTTAAGGGTAAGCATGCTCTCTGTCAGCTTGTGAAGGCGTTCTGTCTCGGATATGACTCTGGACAGGTACTTTTCATACATTTCAGCCGGTATGGTGCCGTCCAGAATGGCTTCCAGATATCCCTTGATGGAAGTCAGGGGAGAGCGGAAGTCATGGGATACATTGGCAATGAAATTCTTCTGGTATTCCTCCATCTTATTCAGCTCATCGGACATGTAATTCAGGGTGTCGGAGAGGTAACCCATCTCGTCGTGGGTCTTGACATCAATCCGGTAATCCAGATTTCCGGCCGCATATTCATTGGCACCCACTGTAATCTTGCGAAGGGGCAGGTACACGGTCTGGGTAAATACCAGAAGAATAATAAGGGACAGGCCGAACAGGACAGCGGATGTGATGTAAAGGATGCTCAGGATGCCGTTCTGGGACTGGTTGATTTCGCTGATGGGAAGGTGAATCAGCACATAACCGTAGGTGTTGTAATTCCCTGTGATGGGTGCCGACACGCTGAGTACGTTCCCGCTGAACATCCCATAGTAATCCCCTATGGTATAGGACCGGTTTCCGATGGATGCCGGGTCAAAGCCGTTTATGGAGGACTGGACCCTGGAACCGCCCAGGCTGTCCATAACCACGGTGCCCTGTCGGTTGACCACCCATATCTCGGCTCTCAGATAGTGGGACAGCGCCCGTATTTGGGTGGAAACCTCCTCGGAATCCAGCCGTTTCCCCTGATACATGGTGCTGCATGACGAGGCGATGATATTTGCCTCGTCATACAGCGCGTCCGCCTTGCTCTGGACCAGATAGTCACGGGTCATTTTTGATGAAAATGTGGCAATGGCGATAAAACCCAGCAGACCGAAAATCAGATATCCCAGTATAAATTTGGAATAAAGAGAACGGGTCATCGTTTCACCTCGAATTTATAGCCGATTCCCCAGACCGTGGTGATGGCCCAGCTGTTGTGATCCTTTATCTTTTCCCGCAGACGTTTGATATGTACATCCACGGTGCGGGTATCCCCGATGTATTCATAACCCCAGATATGGTCCAGAAGCTGTTCCCTGGTAAATACCTGGTTGGGGGAAGCCGCCAGAAAATACAGAAGCTCCAGCTCCTTTGGCGGCATTTCCACGGAGTGGCCCATATAGATTACGGAATAATTGGTAAGGTTCACAATCAGGTCCGGG
>ERZ773217.2258-NODE-2258-length-13063-cov-5.394834_pt1 | contig 13063 bp, 8 predicted proteins | sample MGYA00580995_ERZ773217 | MGnify/ENA primary metagenome ERZ773217 (study PRJEB29015, sample SAMEA2737772) | human gut metagenome | biome: human gut; feature: human-associated habitat; material: faeces | place: China | collected 2012 ...
GATTTCGTTTGTCATAAGTTTTACAATTTCTTTGACATTTTCTTCATTCAGAGGATGGAATACGATTATATCATCTATACGGTTGATGAACTCGGGCTTAAACATATGTTTTACCTCTGCCATTACCGTATCCTTCATAGCCTTATAGGATTTTTCCTCGCTGTTGTCAGCTGTAAATCCGAGTTTCTTAGGCGCAACTATATTCTTTGCTCCGGCATTTGATGTCATAATGATAACGGTGTTCTTAAAGTCGACCTTTCTGCCCTGGCCGTCTGTAATGTGGCCGTCATCAAGAATCTGGAGCATAATATTGAATACATCGGGTGATGCCTTCTCAATTTCGTCAAAGAGAACTACACTGTAAGGTTTTCTTCTTATTTTTTCTGTGAGCTGTCCGCCTTCTTCATATCCGACATATCCCGGAGGTGAACCTATCATTTTAGACACCGTATGCTTCTCCATGTATTCGGACATATCAATTCTTATCATTGCGTCCTCATCGCCAAAGAGTGCTTCTGCAAGTGCCTTTGAAAGTTCTGTCTTACCTACACCGGTAGGTCCTAAGAACAGGAATGAACCGATAGGACGTTTAGGGTCTTTAAGTCCGGCTCTGCCACGCTTGATTGCTTTCGCAACCGCACTTACAGCCTCATCCTGACCGATAACTCTCTTGTGAAGAATTTCTTCCATCTTTAGTAATCTTTCAGACTCTTCTTGAGTTAGCTGTACAACAGGTACACCTGTCCAGTCAGAAACAATCTTTGCAATATCTTCGGCAGTAACTTCTCCACCTTGCTGATTATCTTTGTGCCACTTTTCCTTTTCAGTATTTAGCTTTTCGTCAAGTGACTTTTGTTCATCTCTTAGCTTTGCAGCTTTTTCAAAGTTTTGAGATGCAACTGCTGCTTCCTTTTCCTTTTCAAGTTCCTTTAACAGCCTTTTACATTCCTCAAGTCCGCTCTCGGATGAAACGATTATTATCTCATTAATGGACTTACAGCCGCTGAAAACAGCGGCTGTTCTTTCAATAATCGTTTTTCCGCATAACTCAAGAAACTGTTTGGGCCTGTCTGCTCCCATTCTTTTTCCGCTTCCAGCGGCAACAACGACAGCCGAACAAAACAATTTTTCTCTTTTCATGCTTTTACTCACTCTTTATTTTAGTAAATATCATTCTTCCGGCAGAAGTCTGAAGAACACTTGTAACAACAACTTCAAGGGTTTCTCCTATGCGCCTTGAGCCGCCTTCAACTACTATCATAGTTCCGTCGTTCAAATACGCTATACCCTGTCCGTTTTCCTTGCCGGCCTTTATTATTGTAACGGTCATTTCCTCACCGGGAAGAAGCATCGGTTTAACGGCATTGGCCAGCTCATTTATATTGAGAACCTTTACGCCTCTTACTTCGGCTACTTTATTGAGGTTGTAGTCATTTGTTACAACATAGGCATCCATCTTTTCAGCCATTTTGAGAAGCTTTGAATCAACCTCAAGCTTTTCCTTTGTGTTGAACTCCTTTATGATTACAGGCACTTCCAGCTGTTTCTGAATCTGTCTGTTCTGCTGATCCAGACGAAAAAGTAATGGCCTTAATTCTTCGTAGCATACATGCTCCAGAGGATGTTCCAGATCAATCCGGTTGATAGGCTCTATCAGCTTTCTGGTCTGTTTCTGCACAAGAAAAAGTTCAATTACAAGGATCACGCATACCAGTCCGCCAAGCAGAAGAAAGCTGGTTAACATTGTTACCAGAAGACTGTCTGTAGTCCTGGCTACTCGCAGAACCTGATCATCCTTTAATTTTACAGCATAGTAAAACGTCTGTTTTGATAAGGTGTCTGAATAGCGGACCATCTCACCGGATCCCTGCTTCTCAGCTTCAATAAATTCCGGTCTGTTACTGTGATTTTCCATTTCTTCCGGATTCTCAATACTGTCAAACAACACCTGACCATCTTTTCCCAGAAGAGTGATCCTGCTGCTGGTGGCGTCTCCGACCCTGTCTGAGAGAAAAACGTCTCCGTCTTCTTCCAGACCTGTTTTAATGTATGCAGCTTCGTCTCTGACACCCTGTTTCATATAAATATCATATCTGTTATACATGACAGTTCCTGCTGCCAGGAATGTAAGTATTACGGATAAAATAATAAGTAAACTGGTGTGACTGAATATTTTATGCTTCATTTTTCCACTCCTGTTTTTTGTCTGTTTTATCTGTTATGCGCCGATCCTGTATCCTACACCCCGGACCGTTTCGATCAGATTTCCTGCCTCGCCAAGTTTCTGGCGCAGAGTTCTCACATGGACATCCACAGTTCTGGTTTCACCGTCAAAGTCATATCCCCATACATGGCAGAGAATCTGATTTCTTGTCATAACAAGTCCTTTATTCTCCAGCAGATACTGAAGAAGTTCAAATTCTTTTCGGGTAAGATCGACCTTCTCTTCCCGGTAACGCACCTCATGACGTCCTACATTCAGATAAAGCTCGTCGTAATGCAGTTCCTTGTCTTCATTCTGACGGGCACTTCGTCTGAGAACTGCTTTTACTCTAGCAACAAATTCCATCATACCGAAAGGCTTGGTAATGTAATCATCCGCTCCGCCTTCCAGACCTTTTACTTTGTCAAATTCCGCTTCTTTTGCAGTAACCATAATTACCGGCACATCCTTTACAGATGGCATACTTTTCAGCTGTTCCAGAATGGTATAGCCATCATCTCCCGGAAGCATGATATCCAGCAGGATCAGCTCCGGTATCTCTTCTTTCAGCGCTTTCATCAGTTCATTGCCATTGCCAAACCCCCTGGCTTTAAATCCTGTTGTTTCCAGTGTATAAATAAGAAGCTCCCTGATATTCCGCTCATCTTCTACACAATAGATCATTCTGCTTTGCCTCCCCTTTATTTATCACCTGCTTTGTCGTCACAAGTGTATTTCTTTTTTCAGTATACTTATTTTTTTATCCCTGTACAAGTAAATATCCGGCATCTGCTTCATTTCTTTAAAGCAAAAATCCGGCCATTTTCTCTGAAATATCTCTCTCAGATACTTCAGAGTGCCCGGATTTCCTGATCATGCAAATAACATCATCCGTTACTGTTCACTTCGTTCTCAGTAACGTTGCCAAAATTCATTCCAAATTGCCTGCGGCAATGGAATTTTGTCATCTACCTGTTTATTTTTATGAAAGCTGATATTTGATTCGTGCGTCTTCCAGTTCATGATAAAATGTTTCGTCCGGATGGCTCTTGACGATATTCAGATGACTGTGAGTATCATACAGATCTTCATTCACCTGCGTCACACAGACTCCAATATTGGAACAATGGTCTGCCACACGTTCCAGACAGGTTGTAATGTCCGAAAGGATAAATCCCATCTCTATTGTACATTCACCGTTTCTCAGTCTCTGTACATGACGACGTTTTACTTCTTTGGAAAGTTCATCAATCACTTCTTCCAGTGGTTCAATTTTCTCCGCAAGCTTCATATCCTGTTTGTCAAAAACTTCATATGCCGTATTTACGATATCTTCTACTGCCTGTCCCAGCACTTCCAGATCTTTCTTTGCATTTTCGGAAAATTTCAGTCCTTTTTCATAAAGCTCCTGTGCTGATTCCATAATATTTACAGCATGGTCGGAAATACGTTCAAAATCCCCGATACAGTGAAGCATAATGGAAAGGCTGTGACTGTCTGCTTCTGAGATATCTTTGTGGCTCAGCTTCACCAGATAAGTTCCCAGTTCATCTTCATAGCGGTCAACCTTGGATTCCATGTTTTCCACACGTTCTACGCCTTCTTCACTGTATTTATCCACCAGACTCAGTGCTGTAAACAGTGCATTGTGGGATTCTTCTGCCATTTTTCTTGCTGCATTGCGGCTCTGCTCTACTGCAAATGCCGGTTTCTCCAGGAAACGAGGCTCCAGGATCATAAACTCTCTGTCCTCTGCTGAAACAACAACGTCCTCTTTTTTGTCCCGGATTGTAAGACAGGCAAGTTTCTCCAGTCCCTTTGCAAAAGGAAGGAGAATGATTGTTGCAGTAACATTAAATACACTGTGGATAACAGCAATTCCTGCCGGTGTTGCTGCCTGATGGAAGAAAGAAAATCCAACAACTGCATTTATAAGATAGAATACAGTCATAAAGATAACCGTACCGATCAGGTTGAAATACAGATGTACTGCTGCTGCACGTTTTGCATTCTTCTTGGCTCCGATTGCAGAAAGAATTGCAGTAATACAGGTTCCGATATTCTGTCCCATAATGATCGGGATTGCTGCACTGAACGGTACTGCACCTGTAAGACACAGGGCCTGCAGAATACCTACGGATGCAGAAGATGACTGGATCACTGCAGTAAGAAGGGCACCTGCTATAACACCTAACAACGGATTTGAGAATTTAAGTAACAGGTTTGTAAATTCCGGCACTTCTGCAAGAGGTTTTACAGCAGAACTCATCATATCCATACCGTACATCAGGATTGCAAAACCTATAAAAATTGTTCCGATATCTTTTTTCTTTGAATCATTGATAAACAGAATGAAGATCACACCAATGATCGCAAGCACAGGGGAAAATGATGTTGGTTTAAACATCTGAATGATAAAATTATCACTCTGTATTCCTGTCAGACTTAAGATCCAGGAGGTGATTGTAGTACCGATATTGGCACCCATAATCACTCCTACTGCCTGTGATAATTTCATGATCCCTGAATTTACAAAACCTACTACCATAACAGTCGTAGCTGAAGATGACTGGATCACTGCTGTTACTCCTGCTCCCAAAAGCACTGCTTTTATCGGATTTGAAGTAAGATTTTCAAGAATCTTCTCCAGCTTTCCGCCGGAAACCTTCGCAAGGCCATCTCCCATTGCATTCATACCATACAAAAATAATGCAAGGCCTCCGATCAATGTTAATATACTGAATAAATCCATGATTATTCTCCTTTTCCCTTTTCATAAGTATATGGTTATTTAACTTGTTTCCCATCATAACCATGCTTTGTAAAATCATCCCCATGAGAATGTTAAATCCATGTAAAATTTCCAGTCATCATATTCATTCTGTGTAAGGTTCCCATAAATCCATCCGTATTTTTGATATAAAAATAAAAAGAACCATTGCAGGAGATATGACACTAACCGGTGTTCATCTCTTACAATAGTTCTTTCGTCAATCCGGATCCTGTATTTCGACAGTATTATTATCAGAATCCGCGGATTTCTTCATCCTCGGAACCAGTCTTATCAATAGAACGGATTTCCAGGAAATAACTGTAGTTATCATTTACCTTTACTTCCACTCTGTCTCCAACCTTGTGACCTTTCAGAGCCATACCAATGGGAGATTCAATGCTGATGCGGTTTTCCATGGAGTTTCCTCTTATGGAAGTAACCAGTTTGTATTTCTCAATCTCATCGTCTTCCTCGAAATATACCTCTACAATATCATCCATTCCAACTTCATCGTCTTTGGAATCATCAGAAACAATGGTTGCTGTTTTCAGCATATTCTCAAGGTAGCGGATGCGGCTTTCATTCTGGTTTTTGTGCTTCTTTGCCGCATAATACTCAAAATTCTCACTCAGATCCCCCTGGGCTCTTGCTTCTTTTACAGCTTCGATTGCCTCTTTTCGTACAACCAGCTTGCGATGGTCAATCTCCTGCTGGATTTTCTCAACATCCTTCTGTGTAAGCTTTTCTTTCATGACTGCATCTCCCTTTTACTGTTTTCCAAGTCGTTTCTCTTTCATATATTGTGCCATTTCATCAGAAATATTGTCGATCAGATAATTTTTACTGCTCTGACGTTTCTCATGCCATTGCTGGCGGATCTGATTTTCTGTAGCTTTTATTTCGTCCCGAAGACCTCTGGCAGACATACGGTGGGCACCCTGTCCCATGATGATGATCTGCTCCAGTCCATCGGATGTTGCTACCGTTACCTGATTTTCCCGGCCAATCTTATGGACCGTTTTCTCAATGTACTGATCCGCTGTCTCAGCTTCTTTGGTGTAGACTACATGAATGTTATGATAGGTGATCACTTCCTCTGCATGGCCCTCTATCTTGTAAGCATCAAATACAAGAATTAACGTACATTTCTTAAAGCCCTGATAGTTGCTCAGAATATCCATCAGTTTTGTCTGAGCTGCATGGAGGTTTGCATCTGCCAGCTCTTTTAAATCTTCCCAGGCATAGATGATGTTATAGCCATCTACAAGGAGATATTCTTTTTCTTTCTTCTTAGCAGAAGAACTGTTGCGGTAATAGCTGCCGCTGTCAGATTTTGCAGAAAATGTTCTCTTAAACTGTGGTTCTTTGTAACGCTTGACCGGTCCGAATGTGCGCTCAAAAATTGCTTTCAGCTCTTCTTCATCCTCATAGCTTCCTACGCCGGCATTCCTGGGTGGACGATAACCTGAATCTGTCTGATTGTTACTGTTCCTGTTTCCTACTATACTTTCTTCACTATCCGGTATGGCATTCCCCAGTTCAGACTCGTCAATCCCTTCTAAGTGCATATAATCCTCTACTTCATACCATGGCACCACAAATCCAGCTCCATGAGCACAGAATACAGAACCCGTGGGATTGTCCAGGTCACGTTCGGAATCATATCCAATCTCCTCTACAATTTCATCCTGATTCTGACATGGGGCATAGCCCTTCAATGAACAGAATAATCTGCCCCGTCCCTTTGTATAGGAGGTTACCTGTGTCTGATAATCTCGCATCATTGATACAGGTGCACTCCCCTTCAATACCATCATATCATCCTCATCCGTTTCCGGCTGCTGGAAGGTTCCATTCATTTTCTGAATGTCAGTCATAGCACGCCCTATCATATCCCCCGGAATCTCAAGTCTGAACTCATAATATGGCTCAAGCAGGACACTCTTTGCTTTCTTTAATCCCTGACGCACAGCCCTGTACGTCGCCTGCCGGAAATCGCCTCCCTCTGTGTGCTTCAGATGGGCGCGTCCTGTAATCAGTGTGATCTGCATATCTGTGATGGGAGAACCGGTTAATACTCCCGGGTGCTCCCTTTCTTCCAGATGAGTCAGGATCAGACGCTGCCAGTTACGGTCCAGCACATCCTCACTGCATGCAGTAAAAAACTGCAGACCGCTTCCCGGTTCTCCGGGTTCCAGAAGCAAGTGTACTTCTGCATAATGACGCAGCGGTTCAAAATGGCCTACACCTTCTACCGGCTCTGCGATTGTTTCTTTATATACGATATTTCCTGTGCCAAACTCTACTGCTACGTGGAAACGCTCCCAGATCAGATGCTTTAATATCTCAATCTGAACCTCACCCATCAGCATGGCATGGATTTCTCCAAGCTGTTCGTTCCATACAATGTGAAGTTCCGGTTCCTCCTCTTCCAACTCTTTGAGTTTCTTAAGCATCTGGTGAACATCACAGTCCTCAGGAAGCAGAATTCTGTAATTTAATACAGGTTCCAGAACCGGCATCTCAGATTCCCGTTCAATCCCAAATCCCTGTCCCGGATGTGTCTGGGAAAGGCCGGTCACTGCACAGATAGTTCCTGCAGGAGCTTCCTTTGCAAGCTCAAATTTCGCACCGGAATAGATACGGATCTGATCCGCTTTCTCTGTATCTGTGAGAAGTTCCTTCACCTTCAATGTTCCACCTGTGATTTTCATATAGCTTAAACGATTGCCCTGATCGTCTCTGGCAATCTTGAATACTTTTGCCCCGAACTCAGATGGATATGTCGGTGTCTCGCAGTATTTTTCCAAACCATGGAGAAATTCTTCTACACCTGTCATTTTTAGCGCAGAGCCAAAGAAACATGGAAAAAGTTTTCGCTCTTTGATTACTTTTCGGATATCTGATGTTGATATTTCCTCTGTTTCCAGATATTTTTCAAGCAGTTCTTCATCGCAGACGGAAATATCTTCCAGAAACCGAGACTGCAGATCTGATATTTCATCTTCTGCTTTCTCTGCTGTTTCGTCAGTACTATTTTCTATTCCACTTGTGTTTTCCCAGGTGAAATCAGCGCAATTATCACTTAATCGCTTCTTTAATTCTGCCAGAAGTTTCTCTTTATCAGTTCCGTCCTGATCCATTTTATTGATAAACAGGAACGTCGGAATCTGGTATCTTGCCAGAAGTCTCCATAAGGTCATAGTATGCCCCTGCACACCATCCGCTCCATTTATCACAAGAATCGCATAATCCAGAACCTGCAGTGTCCTCTCCATTTCCGCCGAGAAATCCACATGCCCCGGCGTATCTAGCAGAGTTATCCCCCTGTTTCCCAATTCAAACTCCGCCTGCTTGGAAAAAATCGTAATTCCACGCTCCCGCTCCAGGTTATAGGTGTCAAGATACGCATCCTTATGATCCACACGCCCCAGCTTACGGATTTTTCCCGTTAAATATAAAATCCCCTCCGACAACGTAGTCTTACCTGCATCTACGTGGGCAAGGATACCAATGACAAGTTTCTCCATAGTATATTTAAAAGCTCCTTTTTCTTTATAAATTGATGTATACGTATTGGCTTAAATAAAATTAATCATTTGTATCAATTAAATAACTATTTTAACATAAGAATCTATATAATTCCAATATGGTTCTACTTTAATGGGATTTCTTTAACCGTTTCCATAAGTGCATCAATCTTTACATTCCAATATGGTTCTACTTTAATTCGTAGTCTTTCGCCGCCAGAGATCGTGGAGAATACAGCTTTACATTCCAATATGGTTCTACTTTAATCCATAGCTGTCAGTTCCGCATATTTTTTATGCTTATTTGCTCATTTTTGTCGACTTCACTATATCTGTTCTATTTTCCCATTCATTTTATCATGTTTTTCATCAAAAAACCACTCATTCCCTTTGTTTACATACCATTGTCGACCTCTTCGCATTTTTATTTTATCGAACATCGACAGAATTTTTCATTATTAATCTACATCATCTGCAAATTCAATTCTATAATATCCCATTTCATCATATCGACATTGCATATGCAATAGTTTTTATTATTAAGTATAATTTTATAATACTTGGTTTATATTTGTTTTTTTATTTCTTGCACTTGTTTACTGATTTGTTATATACTTTAATTGTATCTGTTGTTCCACATTGGAATTTCTCATTGCCAAAGTTAAACAGGTATCTATATCTTTAACTGGCATCATTGGAGTAACAGAAAAGAGCGCGCATAGCAAATGCACGCTCTTTTCTGTTACTCCACCTTTATATCCATTTTTTCATTTGCCCATCCTCTGATAGTTTCTTCACTTTCGCAAAGAATCCTGGCTACCTTTTCAATTGAATCTCCCTCTTTAAAAAGGGAATTTGCAATTTTACGTTTTTCCTCTTCTCGCCCAATCTTTATCCCATCATTTTTTCCAGCTTCATACTCAGCTTTCCGAAGTTTCCTTTTTTCCTCTTCCTCATTGTATTCAAATATACTCATAGCAACTACCTCCGCTCGATTCTTTTGCAGAAATTCTTTGAGAATTCCCTCCTGAATGCTTTCGCTCACTGCACGTTCTACTGCCGTATTCAGTTCCATTTCATTAGAATATCTGCGTACTTTGTCAACATACTGAGCATATTCTCTTAGCGTCCGGCATTCTTCCATTAGTTTTTTATTATGCCCTACATTGATATTTAATGTGATGACCTTTAGTTCAAGATTTGGTTCTCCTGACATATTTTCATACGATTCTGACAGATAATCTACCCACCTATCTTCCTTTTTCTCTGTTCCATTATAAAATACGATAAAATTCGGTGTGGGTATTCTCAGTCTTGTTGAGGTATACAAGGACTTCCAATCCACCATTTTCTGATATTCGCTGGAAATGTAGAATAAGTCTCTCAAAGGCATGTTCGGGTTATACGTAGACTGATGTTCATACAGAAACAGATTCGTATTTATAATAAACGCCAGATCATTCTTCATTCCCATATAGATTGCGTTCTCAAGTGTCACAATCTCTAATTGAGCAGCATCTGTATAAGAAGTTTCATTGATTGCATTATACAGCGACAACAGATTCTTTCTGTCTGAAAACAGCATACGGAAGACTGTATCTTTGTACTTACGGTTTGCAGTTGCTGTGTTGCCTTTCAATCGGTTTCTTTTCACAATAATTTTTTTGTTCTTTCTTTTTGCCATTGGCAATACCTCCTGTTTTCCGCAGGAGTCAAAGAACATTTTGTGCTATTCCCATCACTTCTCAGCTCCTGCTTTTCATAATTAACTGGAATTAAAAGCATGGATTTCTGAATTGAGATTAGAATAATCAGACGGCAAAAATGCCTTGAAATATAAGAGAAATATGCTTTATACTTATGTTAGCATTACTTACTCTTATTTTCAAGGCATTTTATATTCTTTTTATTTTATAAATTGTATGGGAGTTACTGTTCACACACCACTATTCCGCGAGGTGTTTTGGCATGAATATGCCAAAATCCCGAGACATACAAGCCAAAATTCCATTGCCGCAGGCAATCTGGAATGAATTTTGGCTACGTTACTGTGAACGGATTGAACAGTAACGTATGGAAACTTTTTTATTCCTTATGTGTCCCTCTGACTACTTTGATTCCACGTTTTTCTATCATATTGCAAATCTGTGTCATCCTTGGACATTCATGCTTTCCATCCGGGAGACGACAGACACCTACGTGGATGGTACTGATTTTTTCGCTGACCAGTCTGTCTATCTTTTCCAGGATTCCTTTGTCTTCTATGGGTTCTGTCGGGTTGGCGTCTTTGCATCCATTGCAGGTCATCATTGCTGCCAGACAGGTATCTTCCGGATAATCCTGAAAGAAATCAGTTCTGTTCTGAAATGCTGCCAGGCATCCGACTCTGGCGCATACATTATTAGAATGAATACACGTCAAAATTCCTATTTTATTCATCTTTTTCCTCCATATATAGCAGGCCAGAGTCAAAAATTTTCCTGACTCTGGCCTGTCAATACTCAAACATTCGAAATCCTCTGATTTACTACGTAAATTGCTACTTTCTCATGTTTGACGAGTCCCAAGCTCCAAAGTCTTATCGTGCAAGCACGAACGACTTTCTGACCTTTTGACCCTGATATCATATTATAAAAATAAAATATGCATCTTCCCGCGGCTGTCATTTACCACTTCCGAATCTACCTGGTAAATCCTTTTAATCAGCTCCGAAGTGAGTACTTCCTGTGGAGTTCCATACCCCTCCAGCACACCATCTTTCAATACATAAATCTTGTCACAATATGCCGCCGCAATATTCAGGTCATGGATAGCTGATATTACAGTTACGTTAAGTTTCTTTACCAGTTCCATCAGCATGATCTGATGTGTGATATCCAGATGGTTAGTCGGCTCATCGAGAATCAGTGCAGGTGTCTGCTGTGCAAGTGCTCTTGCCAGAATAACCCTCTGCTGCTCTCCACCTGACAGCGTAGAAAATGTGCGATCCGCAAATGCATCCATCTGTACCGTTTTCAGTGCTTCTTCAACAATCCGGTAATCTTTTGCATTATCCCGTTCCAATGTTTTCTTATGAGGTGCACGTCCCATCAACACGACTTCCCGTACGGTAAAATCAAAGTTGTAGTAATTGTGCTGTGCCACAACTGCCATTTTTCTGGCGGAGCTTTTTACGCTCATGGAATGGAGTTCTTCGCCGTCCAGATAAACGGCACCTGCATCTGGCTTCAGGATACGGTAGATGCATTTTAATAATGTAGATTTTCCGCTTCCGTTTGGTCCGATGATCCCTACCAGTTCCTTATCCTTTGACTCTATGGAAATTCCCTTCAGTATCTGTCTGGCGTGAAATCCAACCTGAATATCTTCTGTAGTGATTTTCATTACTTACTACCTCCAAATCCATAGGATTTCCGCACAAGCAGATAAATAAAGCATGGAGCACCGATAATGGATACCAGCACACCGATCGGCATCTCAGAATTCTTCAGGATCACACGACATGCCACATCACACCAGATCAGGAATGATGCACCAAGCAGTGCACTTAATGGCAGTAATCTTCTGTGGTCTGTTCCAAACAGGATTCTGATCACATGAGGGATCACAAGTCCTACAAAGCCGATCACACCCGCACAATATACTGCAAACCCAATCATTACAGAAGCAACAATCAGATAAAAAGTTCTCAGCCTGTGCAAATCAGTTCCCAGTGTGATCGATACATCATCTCCTAACAGCATCAGATTCAGATTACGATATTGCGTCCAGAAAATAATTACACAGATCAATGTAACAGGAAGCATTACCCCTACTCTGCTCCAGCTTGCGCCTGCAAGGCTTCCCATCGTCCACTTCATTACTTCTGTTGCTGCATTTTTGTCATTGGTGATATAGATAACAAAGTTGGAAAAAGCAGAACATACCGCACTGACAGCCATTCCGGCAAGGATCAGTTTGGCAGAAGTAGCTTTTCCGCCCATATTTGCAATGGCAATTACTGCAAAAGAAGTGACCATTGCACCAATAAATGCAGTAACACCAACTGAGTTTCCACCGAGAAATCCGCCAACCCCAAGCATGATCGCCAGTGTTGCACCAAGGGATGCACCGGATGAAATACCAAGTACATACGGATCTGCCAGTGGGTTCTGGACAATCGCCTGCATAACTACGCCACAGACGGAAAGAGCCATTCCAACTGCCAGAGCCAGCAGGACTCTGGGCAGTCGGATCAGCCATACAACATCGTGAATTGCACCTTCTGCATAGGCAGACAGACTTTTTATATGAAATAATTTATAAACAATGACACTGTACACATCCTTCAGCGACAGATCAGCATTACCAAAAGTAATCGCCGCAAGTATGGAAAAAATAAGAAATCCGGCAAGCCCGATGAGGACTGCCACATACATGGATGCTCTAAACACATTGCCTTTTTTTGTCTGTGAAACCTGTTCTTTCACTGTATTTTCCTCAATCAGTCAAGATTAACGTCTGGATATAATCCTTTTGCAAATGTTTCGATTCCATCCTGTGTACGTGTTGCACTTG
>ERZ773217.2260-NODE-2260-length-13057-cov-4.947085_pt1 | contig 13057 bp, 16 predicted proteins | sample MGYA00580995_ERZ773217 | MGnify/ENA primary metagenome ERZ773217 (study PRJEB29015, sample SAMEA2737772) | human gut metagenome | biome: human gut; feature: human-associated habitat; material: faeces | place: China | collected 2012 ...
CTTGGGACATAATCAAAAGTGATATATAAGGACTTTATCAAAAATGGTTTATAGAGAATTCTATATTTAAAAATTTTTTGTTGTGTTTATCAATAAAAGAGAGTATAATCGTGAAGTAAAAAAGCAAACTTATATGTATTGAGAATTATAGGAGGATATAGAATGGTTAAAGCAGTAGTAGGCGCTAATTGGGGAGATGAAGGTAAAGGCAAAATCACCGATATGCTTGGAGAGAAAGCAGATATTATCGTACGCTTTCAAGGCGGAGCAAATGCGGGACATACAATTATTAACGAGTATGGAAAATTTGCATTACACACATTGCCTTCAGGAGTATTCTATGAACATACAACAAGCATTATCGGAAACGGAGTAGCATTGAATATTCCGGTGTTATTTAAAGAGATTCAGTCTGTAATTGACAAGGGTGTTCCGATGCCTAAAATTCTTGTGTCTGACAGAGCGCAGATTGTTATGTCATATCATATTTTGTTTGACCAATATGAAGAAGAAAGATTAGGTGGAAAATCATTCGGTTCTACGAAATCAGGTATCGCTCCATTTTATTCAGATAAATTTGCAAAAATCGGATTTCAGGTAAGTGAGTTATTTGATGATGAACTGCTAAAAGAAAAAGTTGTCCGCGTATGCGAACAGAAAAATGTGTTGTTGGAACATTTATATCACAAACCGTTATTAAAACCGGAAGATTTATATGCGGAATTGCAGGAGTATAAGAAAATGGTTGCGCCGTATGTTTGTGATGTATCTCTGTTTTTACACAATGCAATTCGGGAAGGAAAAGAAATCCTTTTAGAAGGACAACTCGGTTCGCTGAAAGATACAGACCACGGTATTTATCCAATGGTAACATCGTCATCGACATTGGCGGCATATGGAGCAATCGGAGCAGGTATCCCTCCATATGAGATTAAACAGATTATTACGGTTTGTAAGGCATACTCAAGTGCGGTTGGCGCGGGAGCATTTGTAAGCGAGATTTTTGGAGAAGAAGCAGATGAGTTGAGAAAAAGAGGTGGTGACGGCGGCGAATTTGGTGCAACAACAGGGCGTCCGAGACGTATGGGCTGGTTTGACGTAGTAGCGTCGAAGTACGGCTGCAGAATGCAGGGGACGACTGATGTGGCGTTTACCGTATTAGACGTACTTGGATATTTAGATGAAATTCCGGTTTGCGTCGCTTATGAGATTGACGGAAAGATTACAACGGATTTCCCGACAACACATCTCTTGGAGAAAGCAAAACCGGTATTAGAAACACTTCCGGGCTGGAAATCAGATATCAGAGGTATTAAGAAATATGCAGACCTTCCTGAGAACTGCAGAAAATACATTGAGTTTATCGAAGAAAAATTGGGATATCCGATTACAATGGTTTCTAACGGACCGGGAAGAGATGAAATTATTTATAGAAATAAATAAGATGAAAAATGACACTTCACAAAGAAAATGAAGTGTCATTTTTGTTATAGCAGTTGAATGTTGAATTCTTCTGCCTTTTTTGAAATATGTTCAGGCCAGATAGAAGACTGCACTTCTCCAATGTGCGCCTTTCTCAAATAAAACATACAGATTCGTGACTGTCCTATGCCTCCGCCGACAGTGTAAGGAAGTTCTCCGTTTAACAGAGATTTTTGGAAAGTCAGTTCAGCGCGGTCTTCACAGTCTGCAAGTTTGAGTTGGCGTTTTAAAGAGTATTCGTCCACGCGAACCCCCATGGAAGAAAGTTCTAAGGCGATATCAAGTACGGGGTAGTAGACGATAATATCTCCATTCAGTTCCCAATCATCATAATCGGGAGCACGGCCATCGTGTTTTTCTCCCGAAGACAATATTTTTCCTATCTGAGAGATAAATACTGCCCCCTTTGCTTTTGCAATGCGGTACTCTCTCTCTTTAGAAGTACAGTCAGGATACATATTTTCCAATTCTTGAGAGGTGATGAAAAAGATTTCATCAGGCAAAATAGTATCAATGTAATTGTATCGTCTGGAAATATGTTGTTCAGTTTCTTTTAATGCACTATACACATGGCGTACATTATGTTCCAACGTCGCGGTGTTGCGCTCTTCTCTGGAAATTACTTTTTCCCAGTCCCACTGGTCTACATACAGAGAGTGTATATTGTCCGTATCTTCATCTCTGCGAATGGCTGTCATATCCGTATATAATCCTTCTCCTGAATGAAAACCGTAACGTTTTAAGGCATAACGCTTCCATTTGGCGAGGGAGTGTACGATTTCTACGGTGTTGTCGTTTTGCTCCTTAATTCCGAAAGAAACAGGGCGCTCAACACCGTTTAAATTATCGTTCAATCCGCTTTCGGGTTTTACGAACAGTGGTGCGGAAACACGGGTTAAATGAAGTGATTTAGCCAATGCCCGCTCAAAGTAATCTTTTATCTCTTTAATGGCAACTTCTGTCTCACGGATAGATAGAGGGGAGGAGTAGCCTTCCGGTATTGTTAATTGCTGCATTATTTTTAATCCTTTCTGAAGTGTCAAATTATGTTCAGTGTGATACATCTGTATGAGAATGTCAAGGAAATTTTAAGAAATAGGAAGAAAAGGTTTAGAAATAATACATATATTTGTCACAGTCTTTGCATATACTATATAGATAGAAAAGGAGGTAATCATATGCAGCAGGAAGAGAATAGAAAAAATCAGGAAATTATCTCTATTGAAGAGTATTTATATAAAAGAAAAAAGATTAAAGAGCAGGAAGAACGGCATTTGTCTCCCTACAAAATTTCAATAAAAGAAAAAAGTTCTGCTTTAGTGCTTGCAGAACTTTATATGTAAGAAATTAATTTTCTTTATCATTGTCCTGTTTTTTCGCAAGTTTGTAGACCAGTGAGTAGGCATACAAAAGAACAGGAACTAAAATTGTTAAAGCCACGGAGGCTTTGAAAAGTCCTAAAGATTTGCTTGTGTCAATAAAAGCAAACAGGAGAGTACTTCCGTAAAGTGCAACGAGGAGAATTACTCCGATAATGGCTAAAATACGTTTTGTTTTCTTCATCTTCTTATCCGTCCTTTATTATGAATTTGGTTATGGGTAAAATTCACACTTTAAAAGTGCTATTTTTGTTTATTATAACAAAGAAATAAGAAAATTTGCAAAAGTTTTTGAAAAACATACGCAGATGGTATATAATGGACATATTAAAACGAAGAATAAAAGGAGAACATAGAAATGAGTTTATTAGAACAATGGAGAGAGAGCGCTTATTCAAAAGAAATGGATAAAGCAGCATTACAGAAATTTTGGGGAACATATTTCCAGATTGAAAAAGAAATTTATGAAAAATTATTAGAGAATCCTGATGAAGAAGTAAAAGGAACAGTGAAAGAACTGGCTGAGAAATATGAAATCGAAGTATTTACAATGACAGGATTTCTTGATGGGATTAATGACAGTTTGAAAGAACCAAACCCAATTGAAGAGATGGAAGAAGACACAGTTGTAAGTCTTGCATTTGATAAAGAGAAATTATATAAAAACATGGTAGATGCTAAGGCAGACTGGTTATATGAACTTCCGCAGTGGGATAAGATTTTCACAGCGGAGAGAAAGAAAGAACTGTATAGAGAACAGAAACAGTCAGGAACAATCCGCAAAGAGAAGAAAATCGGAAGAAATGATCCATGTCCTTGCGGAAGTGGTAAAAAATATAAAAAATGTTGTGGTAAATAATTAATCAATAAAGGGTGAAGGAAGGTAATTCTGACACCCTTTTACTGTTTTGGGAGGTGATTTATATGTCGAGGGCTTTTTACAGCATGGGAATTTTAAGTATACTCTATTATCTTCTGATTGTCATACATACACATAATTGGAAAGCGACATTTGCAAGATTTTGGGCGTTTTTTGGCGTTTTACAGTTTGTCGTTGGATTTGGCGTGGAGAGAATGGCGAAATGGCTGTATCTTCCATTTCAAATAGGGTTTACGGTTGCGTTTCTGGTATTTCTTGCTGTGGAAATTCTTATTTTAAGCGGAATGATTCCATCTTCAGTTGATGACTTTTTCACCATTATTATTTTAGGGGCATGTGTGAAAGGTAAAAGGATTACAGGTTCCTTACGGAAAAGACTGGATAAGGGGGCCGAATATCTGCTTGCCCACGAGAATACGAAAGTCATTGTCTCCGGAGGACAGGGAAAAGGGGAAGATGTTACGGAAGCATTTGCAATGAAAAATTATTTACTGGATAAGGGAATTGACGGGAAAAGAATTATAATGGAAGAAAAATCACATTCCACGGAAGAAAACCTGAAATATAGCTTACAATATATAACAGATACGAAAGAGAAAGTGGGAATTGTCACAAATAATTTTCATGTATACCGTGGGATAAAACTTGCAAAGAGAGTTGGATACAAAGATGTGAACGGTATTCCGGCGGGGTCAGACCCGGTGTTGTTTTTGAATTATTTAGTCAGAGAATTTTTTGCAGTTGTATATCTTGTGCTTTTCCACAGATAGATGATATAATGGAGAGAATTTAATTTTGGAAAGGATTTAACTAATAGATGAAAACAGTAATTATAGGAATTGCAGGGGGATCAGGTTCAGGAAAATCAACATTTACCAACAGATTGAAAGCCGCATTTAAAAATCAGTTGACTGTAATTTATCACGATAATTATTATAAATGTAATGATGGGGTTCCGTTTGAGGTAAGGAAAAAAACAAATTATGACCACCCTGAAGCGCTGGACACAGAACTTTTGATAAAACATTTAAAGGCACTGAAAAGCGGAAAAACGATCGAAGGTCCGACATACGATTATTCCAAGCACAATAGGGCAAAAGAAAAGGTGACTTTAAGACCGACAAAAATTATTCTTGTGGAAGGCATTTTGGTTTTGGAGAATAAAAAACTGAGAGATCTGCTCGATATTAAAATTTTTGTGGAGGCAGATGCAGATGAGCGCATTTTACGAAGGGTTATTTGTGACGTTCGGGAGAGAGGGCGTTATGTGGAAGATATTGCAGAGCAGTATCTGACAACAGTAAAACCGATGCACTATATTTATGTAGAGCCAACGAAAGCAATGGCAGATATTGTTATCAATAGTGGAATGAATGATGTTGCTTTTGACTTAGTGAAGACAAAGATAGAAACTTTACTGATTGACAAATAAAGTGATGATGCTATAATAAGTAATATATGATAATACGTTGACGAGAAGAGTAGAATGTGAAAGGATACAGAGAGAGAAGTCGCAGGCTGGAAGCTTCTTATTTCGGAAACATTTGAAAACTACCTCTGAGTGACAGCAAAACTGTCCGGTGATTCCGTTATCATCATTAGGAGTGGTTCTGACATTGTCAGTACAATTAGGGTGGAACCGCGAGTGAAGTATACTCGTCCCTTGCAGTGAAGTGATTCATTGCAAGGGACTTTTTTGTTAGTATGTATATGGGAAGAACAATTAGTAAAGGAGGTAAAAAATGAAAAATATTCATGATTTTTATACATTGTCAAATGGTGTTCGTATTCCCTGCATTGCTTTTGGAACATATAAAGCAGCACAGGAAGATAATGTAAAAACGATTCAATTAGCCATAGAAGCGGGATACAGATATTTTGATACGGCTTCATTCTATGATACGGAAAGAGTTTTAGGAGAAGCGATAAAACAAAGTGGAATTCCGAGAGAAGAGTTTTTTGTTGTATCAAAAGTGTGGAAAACGGAAATGGGATATGAAAATACAAAAAGAGCTTTTAAGCAATCTTTGGAACGTCTTCAGATGGAATATTTAGACGGATATTTAATTCACTGGCCCAAACCGTATCCGGAAGCAGAAGATTGGAAAGAACTGGATAGAGAAACATGGAGAGCAATGGAAGAACTTTATCTGGAAGGGAAAATAAGAACTATTGGATTAAGTAATTTTTTGCCGCAGCACATTGAACCGCTTTTGCAGAAATGCCAAATCCAACCGATGATGAATCAGTTAGAAATACACCCGGGATATTCCCAAACGGCAGCAGTACAGTATTGCAAAGAAAAAGGAATGATTCTTCAGGCGTGGAGTCCTATCGGACGGGGGAGGGTGCTTCAAGATGAACTAATTGTGGAACTTGCCAAGAAATATGGTGTTACTCCCGCACGTATATGTTTGCGATATTTAGTGCAGAATGGGATTATTCCGTTGCCTAAATCTTCAAGTTTGGAAAGAATGAAAGAAAATCAGAATGTGTTTTCTTTCGCATTATCAAAGGAAGATATGTATAGACTGGAAACAATGCCGCAAACCGGTTGGTCAGGAGAATATCCTGACAGGGAAAGAATTACAGAATAAGGAGCAGGAAAGGTAAGATGAAAGCATATAAGCACAAAGTACAGTATTATGAAACAGACCAGATGGGAATTGTTCACCATTCAAACTATATTCGCTGGTTTGAAGAAGCGAGAACGGATTTTATGGAACAACTGGGAATGGGATACGATGAAATGGAAAAAGAAGGTATTTTAAGCCCTGTTTTAGAGGTGGAAGCGACATATCTCCGCATGGTTCGTTTTGGAGATACGGTTACAATTACAACGAGAATTAAAGAATATAATGGAATCAAATTGACGGTAGCGTATGAAATTCATAATGACCGAACAGGAATGATTCACTGTAAAGGTGTTACAAAACACTGCTTTTTGACAAAAATGGGGAAACCGATTTCATTGAAAAAAGATTTAATCGAATTCCACAATATGTTTGCAAAAGGATTAGAAGATTCACAAAATAATAATAAAGAAGAGGAAGAAGGAGAAAAATAATGAAGATTACATTAAAAGACGGCTCAGTAAAAGAATACGCAGAGAGCAAATCAGTATATGAAATTGCATTAGATATTAGCGAAGGGCTTGCAAGAGTAGCCTGTGCAGGAGAAATTAATGGGGAAGTTGTTGATTTAAGAACAATGGTGGAAGAAGACTGTTCTTTAAATATTTTGACAGCAAATGACAAAGAAGGGCTGGCGGCGCTTCGCCACACAGCTTCACATGTACTTGCGGAAGCAGTAAAAAGATTATATCCGGAGGCAAAACTTGCTATAGGACCATCAATCGATACAGGATATTACTATGATTTTGAACATGCGCCATTTTCTAATGAAGATTTGGCAACAATCGAAAAAGAAATGAAAAAAATCATTAAAGAAGGCGCGAAAATTGAACGCTTTGAACTTCCGAGAGCAGAAGCAATTGCTTATATGGAAGAAAAGGGTGAACCATATAAAGTGGAACTGATTAACGATTTACCGGAAGATGCGGTTATTTCATTTTATAAGCAGGGTGAATTTGTAGATTTATGTGCAGGTCCGCATTTAATGAGTACAAAAGGAGTAAAAGCATTCAAATTGATTTCTTCGTCAGGTGCTTACTGGAGAGGCGATGAGAAAAATAAAATGCTTACTCGTGTTTATGGTACTGCATATGCGAAAAAAGATGAATTAAAAGCACACATGGAACATTTGGAAGAAATTAAAAAACGTGACCATAATAAATTGGGCCGTGAAATGGGACTGTTGATGTTATCGGTCAGGGACTTCCTTTATTAATGCCAAAAGGAGCGGCTATTATTCAGACAATGCAGCGATGGGTAGAAGATGAGGAAGAAAAGCGCGGATATGTGAGAACAAAAACTCCTCTTATGGCAAAGAAAGATTTGTATGTGATTTCGGATCATTGGGGACACTATAAAGAAGGTATGTTTGTTCTTGGTGATGAGGACAAAGAAGGAGAAGAAGTATTTGCCCTTCGTCCGATGACTTGTCCTTTCCAGTATTATGTATACAAACAAAGCCAGAAGAGTTACAGAGATCTTCCATGCCGTTATGGTGAAACATCTACTTTGTTTAGAAATGAAGATTCAGGAGAAATGCACGGTCTGACTCGTGTAAGACAGTTTACAATTTCAGAGGGACATCTTGTTATCACACCGGAACAGGTGGAAGATGAATTCAGAGGCTGTGTTGACTTGGCAAAATATTGTCTGACAACACTTGGTGTGGAAGAAGACGTAACATATCGTTTATCTCTTGCAGATCCTGACAACATGGACAAATATCTCGGAACAAGAGAGATGTGGGACGAGGTAGAAGACATCATGCGTAAGATGTTAAATCACCTTGAAATTGACTATACAGAGGAAACAGGCGAAGCTGCATTCTATGGACCGAAGTTAGACATTCAGGCAAAAAATGTATACGGCAAAGAAGATACAATGATTACAATTCAGTTAGATATGTTCTTGGCAGAAAGATTTGATATGTCATTTGTAGATAAAGACGGTGAAAAGAAACGTCCTTATATTATTCATCGTACAGCGATGGGCTGCTATGAAAGAACATTAGCATGGTTGATTGAAAAATATGCCGGCTTATTCCCGACATGGCTTTGCCCTGAACAGGTTCGTGTGCTTCCTATTTCTGAAAAATATCATGATTACGCACATCAGGTATTGGGAGAACTTCGCGCAAACGGTATCAAGTGTACAGTAGATGACCGCGCGGAAAAAATCGGTTACAAGATTCGTGAGACACGTTTGGACAAAGTTCCATATATGCTTGTTGTGGGAGCAAAAGAGGAAGAGGAAAAAGTTGTGTCTGTGCGAAGCAGATTTTTGGGAGATGAAGGACAAAAATCATTAGATACATTTATCGCTGATATTTGTAAAGAAATTCGTACAAAAGAAATTCGTAAAATCGAAGTAGAAGAGAATAAATAGAAACTGTCCGGCAATACTATCTCTGAACAGAGATAAAAAGGAGGTAGCACAATGCCGGAATTAAAATGTACAGTGCAGACTTGTGTGCATAACAAACAGTTTTTATGCGATTTAGATGCGATTGAGGTAGGTGGAAGTTCTGCTAAAAATGCAGAGGAAACCTGTTGTGACAGTTTTCAGGAAAGAAAAGGAAACGGTTACAGTAATAGTTACAGTGATGTTTCAGGTAATACGGCTTCAGACAGAAGCGAAATTGACTGTAAGGCGACAGATTGTATGTACAATGAAAAATGCCAGTGCCATGCAGGAAAAATTAGCGTAGAGGGAAGTAATGCCTGTGACTGTGATGGAACAGAGTGTGCAACATTTACCTGTAAGTAAAAAATAAAAAATGCTTATATCTGTCTGATGAGGACGGATATAAGCGTTTTTTTATTTGAAAAATATTGAAAGGATAACACCTGAGACGGCCGAAGCCAAATAGAGAAAACCAATTAATTTGCCAATTTCTTTTTTATCCATTTTAGTTTTTAGAAGAACGAGAAGTCCTACACCGCAACTTGCGCAAAGGCCGGCAACCAAAGAAGAAAAACCGATTAGACCATCAAGGTAGAGTTCGCACAAAAGAAGAGAGGCGGCACAGTTCGGAATTAAGCCTATCAATGTAGTCAGCAGTGGCTGCAAAACAGATCCTCCAAGCAGCATGCGGCTCAGAGTATCTATGTCAGTTACATAAAGAAGAAGTCCAAGCCCAAAGGAACAGATGAACAGGTAAATAAACAGTTCAAGAGTATGCCTGAGGGAGGCAAGAAAAATACCGTGCGAGTGGTGACAACTGTGGCAATCACAGGCAGCGGACTGACCTGGCGGTGTGAACTTGTCCTTTAAGAAAAAGTCAACAAAGTACCCTGCAATCACACTGATAATGAATTTTGTGATGAGAAGCGGAAGAAAAATTTCCTGCCCCTGTGTTTCCTTAAACAGGATTAAGGAGGATTCATCAGTGGACGAAATTAACAATGCCAGCAGAGTTCCTGGTGAAAGCATTCCGCCGGAATATAAATTTACTGCCAATACGGGAATACCACATTGTGGAATGCAGCCGAGAAGCCCTGCTAAAAAAGGATTGAGTGTAAAATGTATTCTTTTGGAGTGGTGAGAAAACATTTCCAAAAGAAAGAATGCAAGAAACAAAAATGGAAGAATATGTATACTATCAAGGATAGTATCTTTTAAAATATCAATTATCATAAAAAATCACCTCTGGTTTAATATTATCTCACTTATTAGTATATGCTGCAAGCAGAGAAATCTTGACGGTTTTTATTTTAAAGGGTTATAATAAAAAACAGAAAAAAAGGAGAAGGAAAAATAAATGGAAGAAAAAAATAAACCGAAGAACATAACGCCGAGGACACAAATGAAGATTAAACAATATTTTATGAGGGGATTGACCTCATTTTTAGTTATATTGGCAGGTATTGTCTGCTACTTCGCGTTTCTAAGATTAGATGATATTGCCGGTCTTCTCGGAAAAATAGGAGGAATTTTACAGCCTATCATATTAGGGCTTGTGTTTGCATATCTTTTAAATCCACTTGTAACTATAATTGAAAATCAAGTCATAAAAATGTTCGAGAAAAAAGCAAAAAACAGAGAAAAACTGCGAAAAGTTTCGAGAAGTATCGGAATCGCAGGTTCATTACTCGTGGCATTTGCGGTTGTGATTTTACTTTTAAATATGGTTATTCCGGAACTGTATCGCAGTATAAGAGATTTGATCATGGGTCTTCCGCATCAGATAAATAATGCGATAGACTTTTTAGAGAGTGAAAAGATACATGATACCGCATTTTCAGGAACGATAAAAAGTGTGTTGGAAAATGGAGCAGAAGCATTTCAGATGTGGCTGAAAACAGACTTGCTGACACAAATTAATCAAATGATGTCGTTTGTAACGGTAGGTGTGTTTAGTGTTGTGGAGACACTGTTTGACATTGCGGTAGGCGTGATTGTGTCCGTCTATGTGTTAAACAGCAAAGAAAAATTTACAGGACAGTGTAAAAAAATTACATATGCTTTGCTGTCGAGAGAGCGGGCAAATCTGATGCTGCAGATAACAAGAAAAAGTCATAAAATTTTTGGCGGTTTTGTTATTGGGAAAATTATTGATTCAATTATTATCGGAATTTTATGTTTTATCGGTTTGAGTATTTTAGATATACCATATACACTGCTTGTCAGCGTTATTGTAGGAGTGACGAATGTAGTACCGTTTTTCGGACCATACATCGGAGCAATCCCAAGTGCAATATTGATTTTGCTTTCTGAGCCTATTAAGGGGATTTATTTTGTTATTTTCATTCTCGTTTTACAACAGTTTGATGGAAATATTTTAGGACCGAAAATTTTGGGGGATTCCACGGGGTTGAGCGCATTTTGGGTTGTGTTCTCTATTCTTTTAGGTGGAGGATTGTTTGGTTTTGTCGGAATGATTATGGGAGTTCCGACGTTTGCGGTTTTCTACTATTTGGTTAGTATGTTTATTGAACAGAAACTGGAGAGAAAGAAATTACCGAAAGAATCAAAGGAATATGAAGAAATTCAATATATAGAAGAGAAAAAGGAAGAGGAGTAAAGAGTATGCCGATTCGTGTACAAAATGATTTGCCGGCAAAGGAGATTTTAGAAAAAGAAAACATATTTGTTATGGACGAACACCGTGCTGTTCATCAGGATATTCGTCCAATCCGTATAGGAATTTTAAATCTGATGCCGCTAAAAGAAGATACGGAACTACAGTTGCTTCGTTCACTGTCAAACACACCGCTGCAGGTAGATGTTATATTTGTTCATGTGGTGAGTCATCAGTCGAAAAACACGGCGACAAGCCATTTGAACAGATTTTATGAAACGTTTGAGGAAATAAAACATCAGAAGTTTGATGGTTTTATTATCACAGGGGCGCCTGTAGAACAGATGCCGTTTGAAGAGGTGGATTACTGGGAAGAACTGAAAAAGATAATGGAATGGACAAAAACAAATGTAACGTCCACGCTTCACCTGTGCTGGGGAGCGCAGGCGGGAATATATTATCATTATGGGATAGATAAAGAACCTCTGGAGGAAAAATTGTTTGGCGTATTCTGGCATAAGGTGTTAAACAGAAAAATTCCGTTGGTCAGAGGATTTGATGATGTATTTTTAGCGCCACATTCAAGACATACAGATGTGCCGCTGGAGAATATTAGACAGGATAGCCGATTGACTGTCTTGGCAGAATCGGAAAAAGCGGGAGCGTTTCTCGTTATGGCTCAAGAAGGACGTCAGATTTTTGTTATGGGACACCCCGAGTATGACAGGATTACTTTGGATAAGGAGTATAAGAGAGATAAAGAGAAGAATTTACCAATCAGTATGCCGGAAAATTATTATGAAAATGATGACGATACAAAAAAACCGCTTTTGACGTGGAGAGCAACTGCGAACAATCTGTATACAAATTGGCTGAATTATTATGTTTATCAGGTGACTCCGTATGATATGCTTGGAACGCCATTCTAATGCGGGATTTTAAAGGATTTGTTGAAAAGTCAAAGTATCGTAAAATGATGTCAAATATCGGGTAGTATCGTAAAATTGGGAGTACAAAGGGAGTATAAAAGTATGATATAAACTATCTTTGGGATAATGTTATGAGGGTATGTTGTGTAAGTGCAATATGCCCTTAAAATTTTTGAGAAAGTAATGTTAAAGACTAGGAAATGTGATAGAATGGCAGAAATAGATAAATTGGAAGATAGAGGGGATTGTTATGACGGAAACGATGGGTGTTGCTGATTTATGCAGGAGCAAAATATAACCGCTAATAGAGAAGAAAGTTTCAACTTGTAGAACTGGAAAACGTGAATTAAAGGAGAAAAACTTTATGGAATATGGAATTATAGTTTTAATGATAATTGGTGGAATTTTACTTTATATAAAAATCAATGAATTACAAAAGCAAGTAAAATCACAGCAAATACAGATTGATAAATTGTGTAAAGAAACCGGAAATCAACAATTAGCTACATATTTTATTTCTGATGAAGAAAAAGAATATATAACACATCTGAAAAAAAGTGTTAAAGAAGTGGAAGCTGTAAAAAAAGTAAGAGAAGTGACTTCTATGGATTTAGTACAGGCAAAGCAATATGTTGATACACTATAAATCCCAGTTTAGAGAGAAAATGAAGAGATAGATAAATTGATTAGAAACCAATCGAAGTTGGCGTAAACGATAAAGCAGCTTATAGATT
>ERZ773217.2268-NODE-2268-length-13017-cov-4.794553_pt1 | contig 13017 bp, 7 predicted proteins | sample MGYA00580995_ERZ773217 | MGnify/ENA primary metagenome ERZ773217 (study PRJEB29015, sample SAMEA2737772) | human gut metagenome | biome: human gut; feature: human-associated habitat; material: faeces | place: China | collected 2012 ...
ATAGAGCGAGGGTGCCGCTCAATCATCTAATTTGATGATTTTGCGACACCCCCTTTGATTAACACATATGATTTCTTATAATCGCCCGGATACTTGCATTCAAATATGGTTTTAGTTCTTCATAACTAATCGGATCATTTTCTAAAATCGTACTGTATGATGTGGAACTTGCCAACTCTATAATAAGAAACAACATAGTCTCCGGTGCCTGCAGTTTGACTTCCGGTGATTCCTCCAGCAATTTATAAAACAGTTCTTTTACTCCCGTATTTTCTTCTTTGCTTTCTATAGCCTGTCTAAAAATACCCCAACTTAAATTTTTCGACACAAACTGTAATACCGCCTTATTTTTCTGCATTTCGTCTAACACATAGTCTACAATAAAAATAATCTTATCCTCAAACTGAGGAATCTGCGCCTTTTCCAGTTCCCTGTTCGCTGAATGGAACAATCTTCCTGCCGTTTTAGCAATGAGCCTGTCCCGTATTTCATACTTATCTTTAAAGTATAGATAAAACGTTCCTTTTGCCACCCCCGCATTTTGTACAATGTCATGTATGGACGTTTTCGCAATACCTTTTGTCATAAACAAATCATATGCACTTTCAAACAGCGCATCTTCTTTCTGTTGTTTATTCTCTTCAACTTTTCCCATTTCTATCTCCCTCTTTATCCGTTGTTTCTATTATTATAATTTCAAAATGACTAATAGTCAACTTTTTATTCAAAAATTATTGACTTGTAGTCATTTTTGCAGTATACTGCATATATTCAAAAAGTGACTAATAGTCATGTTTATTAAAAGGAGGAATTATTCATGGTTAAAGTAGGAAAAAAAATAGTAAAATTCCGAGTCGCCATTTTGATCTTAGGTTTTTTACTTCTAATCCCTTCCGCTTTAGGATACTTTAAGACCAGAGTCAATTATGACATTCTATATTATCTTCCTGATAATATAGATACTATGAAGGGGCAGGACATTTTAATGGACGATTTTGGAAAAGGTGCTTTCGCTATGGAAGTCGTGGAAGGCATGAGTACGAAAGAAGTTTCCGATGTGAAAAAGAAAATAGAAAAGGTGGACGGTGTTGCTGATGTTATCTGGTATGATTCACTTGCAGACCTGTCCATTCCAATTGATGCCCTTCCTAATAAAATCAAAGATGTTTTTCAAAAAGATGACGCCACTTTAATGGCTATCTTCTTTGACGATACAACATCTGCCGATGACACAATGAACGCTATTACGCAAATTAGAAAAGTGACAAATAAACAATGTTACCTGAGCAGTATGTCCTCTGTTGTAACCGACATTAAATCACTGTCTGAAAAAGAGACACCAATGTATGTACTGATTGCGGCTGTTCTTACTTCCATTATTCTTGCTTTATGTACGAACTGCTGGATTCTTCCGATTTTCTTCATGTTAAGCATCGGAATGGCAATCGTATATAATATGGGAACGAATTATTTCCTAGGGGAGATTTCTTATATTACAAAAGCGCTCAGCGCCGTTTTACAACTTGGTGTTACAATGGACTACTCCATTTTCCTATGGCACAGTTACCAGGAAAATCAGGAACGTTTTCCAAATGACAAAGAACGTGCTATGGCACATGCCATTTCCAACACATTCTCTTCTGTTCTCGGAAGTTCCGTAACAACAGTTGCCGGATTTATCGCCCTTTGCTTTATGAGTTTCACACTCGGCAGGGACCTCGGTATTGTTATGGCTAAAGGAGTTGTTTTCGGAGTAATCAGTTGTGTAACGATTCTTCCTTCGTTTATTCTTATTTTTGATAAACAGATTGAAAAAACATCACACCGGTCTCTTATACCAAAAATGGAAAAAACATCACATTTTGTTACAGACCACTACAAAACATTTGCTGTAATTTTCCTCATTTTATTAGTTCCGGCTATTTGGGGATATACAAAAGCAGAGGTTTACTATAACTTAGATGCTACTCTTCCAAAATACTTAGACAGCATTAAAGCAAATGAAAAATTAAGCAATACATTTGATATGAATGCCACACACATGGTTCTTGCAGACGCAAACCTCTCACCTAAAGAGGCAAAAGAGATGCTTAACGAAATGTCAGACGTAAAAGGTGTGAAATTTGCACTCGGACTTGACAGCCTGCTTGGCTCTTCTATTCCTCGTGACGTTGTACCGTCTGAACTGACAGAGACATTAAAACAAGGGGACTGGCAACTGATTTTGGTACAGTCTGAATATAAAGCAGCTACAGACGAAGTAAATAAACAGTGTACTGAATTAAATAAAATTATTAAAAGCCATGACCACTCCGCAATGTTAATCGGAGAAGCGCCATGTACAAAAGATCTGATTACAATTACGGATAAAGACTTTAAAGTTGTAAGTGCAATTTCCATTGTAGCAATTTTCATTATTATCGCAGTCGTATTTAAGTCTATTTCCTTACCGGTTATACTGGTTGCCGTTATTGAATTTGCTATTTTCATTAACTTGGGTATTCCATATTTTACCGGAACGAAGATGCCGTTTATAGCCTCTATTGTTATCGGTACAATTCAGTTGGGAGCGACCGTTGACTATGCCATCTTAATGACAACGCGATACAAAAAAGAACGCTGCAAAGGAAAAGTGAAAAAGGAAGCAATTTATATTGCTCTCTCCTCTTCCGTTAGTTCCGTTATCGTATCCGGGCTCGGATTCTTTGCCGCAACATTTGGAGTTGGATTATATTCAGATATCGATATGATTTCCGCGCTCTGCTCTTTAATGGCCCGTGGTGCAATCATCAGTATGCTGACCGTTATCTTTATTTTACCATCGGCGCTGATGTTATTTGATAAATTAATCTGTGCAACTACAAAAGATATGAATTTGAAAAAAATCGAAGCAAGAAAGAACTCTACAGCAAATGCTTAACTTTATAGGAGGTAATAGATATGAAAAATAGAGATTATAAAACCCTCGTAGCAATCGCTACTGCCAGCGCTTTAGTTGTAGGAAGTTTGGGAGTTGTTGCTCCTTCCTACGCAAAAGATGATAAAAACATAACAACTGAAACTGTTGAAAATACAGTTCCTGAAAAGACTTCCGAGGCAGCTTCCTCTGATGTAAAACCGTTTAAATCAGAAACAGTATATGCAAAAATTGACGGTAACGGAAACGTTTCTTCCATCACCGTATCTGACCAGTTAAAAAACCTTGACGATATGGAGCAGTTAAAAGATACTTCTATCTTAAACGATATCGAAAATGTAAAAGGCGAAGAAAAATTTTCAAAGAAACAGGATTCCATCATTTGGGATACAGACAATAAAGACATCTGCTATCAGGGTACAACAACCCAGACTCTCCCGGTGGGAATTAAAGTTACTTATGTTTTGGACGGAAAAGAAATTACTGCAAAAGAATTAAAAGGAAAATCCGGTCATTTGGTTATGCGTTACCAGTATACAAACGAAACAGTTTCAGGAAGCGAATATGTTCCATTTGCAATGGTAACCGGATTGATTTTTGATACAGATAAAATTTCTAATATAAAACTGACAAATGCTAAGTTAATCTCCGACGGTGACCGCGATGTCATTTTAGGTATGGGACTTCCCGCTTTAAATGAGCAGTTGGACGTAAAAGAACTTGATATTCCTGATTACTTTGAAGTGGAAGCAGACGTAAAGGACTACGAATTGTCCGAGGGAATGACAGTTGCAACAAATGATATTTTCAACGATTTAGAAACAGACAAATTTGACAGTCTCTCTGAATTAAAAGATTCCATGAAAACTCTTCAAGATTCAGCTAATCAGTTAGTTGACGGTTCCGGAGAATTAAGAAAAGGACTTGATACTCTCCTTTCTTCTTCCGGCACATTGACAGACGGTATTCATCAGTTGGTAAATGGTGGAAACACTTTAAAGAAAGGAACTTCTTCACTTGCAGGCGGAAGTAAATCACTGGTAAACGGAAGTCAGAGTCTTGCAAGCGGTACGGCTCAACTGCAGTCAGGAACAAATTCCTTAAAAGCAGGTGCTTCTCAGATAAATGCAGGCCTTTCCTCCGCTTCATCAAAAACATCATCTGTTCTTCTTCCGGGCGCAGTTCAGTTAGATAACGGTGTTGCCGATATGCAAAACAAACTGACTCCGGGAATGAATGCGCTGGCGCAGGGCGTACAGCAGTTGGACGCAAGATTAAACAGCCCTCTCACTTCTGCTCAACCCGGATTAAAAGCAAGCATTTCAGCAGTAAATGATGTAATGAACAAAGGAACAACAGAAACAGGCGGAAAAAGTTTAAGTAAAATCGCAAAAGACACTGCTGATGCTGCCGATGCACTTGCCAAGAGCATGCAGTCGTCGTCCAACACAACCGTATCCGCAGAAACGGTTGCAAAAGGTAACGGAGAGACAGATAAGGCAATTTCTTCTTTGAAGAGTTTATTAAATCGGGAAGATCTTCCTGAAGATGTAAAAGCATCTATTCAGGCAAGCATTACTTCTCTGGAAAAAGACAAACAGACCCGTCAGACTTCCGCTGCTCAGTTAGATAAGCAGATACAGTCTCAGACATCTGAACAAAACAAAGCACTCGCAAACACACAGGAATTGTTAAAACAGGTTGTAGCCGGAACAAAAACAACCAGCGCTATCGTAGATAATGTGGCAGGCAACATGACAAAAATCAATGCAGGAACAACTCAGTTAGCACAGGGTGCAAAAGAATTAGATGCGAAGGTTACAGACTCTAAGTCAGGATTAATCGCACAGATAAACGGCGGTGTTTCCACACTTAAAAACGGAACTTCACAACTCCGTGAAGGTATTGGCGGAAAAAATGGTTTAGCAAACGGATTAAACCAACTGGCTGACGGCGCTTCGCAGGTAAACAGCGGTGCTGCCACACTTAACGAAAAGATGATAATCGCCAATTCCGGTGCAAAAGAATTACACAAAGGTGCTGCACAACTTTCAGCCGGTGCTTCTCAATTAGATGCCGGTGCAGGTTCTCTTGTTTCCGGATTAAACACATTAAATCAGGGCTCTTCCGCTCTCATTGATGGTGTTAAAAAACTTGATGCAGGCGCTGTCGCTTTAAATGACGGTATGATTAAATTCAACAAAGAAGGTATCGAAAAACTTGTCAGTGTATTTGACGGTGATATCGACGGTCTTTTGGATAAAGTAAACACAATTTTAGACAGTTCTAAAAACTATAAGAATTTCTCAGGAATCTCTGATGACATGGACGGAGAAGTCAAATTCATCTTTGTAACTGAATAATGTGAAATAAGTGTGAACGGGGACGTAGTAAAACTTAAAAATACTACGTCCCCGTTCACACTTATTTCACATTTTCACCGGCAATATATTTATCCACTACACATCTGTCGTCCGCCAAATAGATAAGACGCTCTATCCTTTCTTTAACGTTTAATTCCCTCATTGTTCTTAAGGAAGAATCGTCCAATACAACCGCATCGAATTCAAACCCGTCTTCAAAACTTCCCACTTTTCCAAAGAACTGTCCTCCCCCTTTTGTTGCTAAATAGAATGCTTCTTCTACTTTTAGCGGAGTAAGGTCAGTGTCCAGTAATCTCCATCTTAACTTTGAAACCTGGAGGGCATCTGCCATCGCTCTGAAAATAGATAGATCAAATCCGCCTGCCACGTCACTTCCCAATCCCATTTTTATACCCATATCCAAATATTTTCGAATTGGCGCAACGCCTGAGGAAAGGTTTGTGTTGGATTGCGGGCAATGTGCAATAAATACATTTTGTTTCGCCATTAATTCCATTTCTTCTTCCGTGCTATGCACACAGTGCGCCATAATGGCGGGATACTTATTTCCAAACATACCAAATTGACTGTATGCCTCTCCGTAAAATCCTGTGTTCGGACAGAGTTCCCGTACCCACTCGATTTCTCCCATATTCTCTGACAGATGGGATTGCACCGGCAAATGATACTTTTCCTGTATGTCCGCCAGTTTTTTCATTAATCCGTCTGAGCATGTAGGAATGAATCGCGGAGTTAAAATCGGTCTCATTTTACAAAAACGTTTTTGCGCTTCCTCTATCCACTCGATTGTCCTCTGTGCCGACACACTGTCATTTTCTTCACACAGTTCTTCCGGACTGTTTCTATCCATATTCACTTTTCCGACATATCCCTTAAACCCTCTTCTTTCCAACATTTCCATCAGTACTAATGTTGCCTCGTTATGGATTGTCCCGAAAATACAGGCGCGGGTTGTAGCACTCTTCATCAAGTCGTCCACAAAAATCTCATAGGCTTTCCCGGCATATTCTAAGTCCGCATATTTCGCCTCTTCCCTGAACGTATGCGCATTTAGCCAATCAATTAATTCTAAATCCATTCCAAGTCCGCGAAATGTGTATTGCGGGGCATGGACATGCAAGTCCGTTAATCCCGGAATAATAAGTTTGTTACCATAGTCATGACACGGAAGATTTTTGTATTTTTCCGGTAAAGATTGAAAGACTCCTTTGCATATCCCGTTTTCACAGACGAGATAACTGTTTTCTGCCGTTACAAGTTCTGTTTGATTTTTGCTAAAACAAATGTTTCCTTTTAATACAAATGTACTCATATATTCACTCTCCGTTCTTCTTTTCTATGCAGCAAAAAACTACCGTCAGATAGTCTTTCGCCTTTTGCAAGGCTTATAGTAAACTATTACGGTAGTTTGTAGAAACGTCCAACCAATTATGGAACTATATAAGCATTGTTCACCTGTTAATCTTCTTTCAGAAACCTTTCGGCCTCCCTCTCCATTTTCATTCTGCGGAAATAGGAACTCATCTCATCTGCCATTCCCGACAGTCGATTGAGCAGTGTGGAAAAATCTTTCAGCATTGCATCATCCTGAAAATACGGATAGACAATGTCATGATCCACTTCACTCCAACCTTCCTCAAAAAGTGTTCTCCCCTGAATCTCCACATAATATCCTTTGTACTTAATAATATAGTGCAGTGAACGGTAAATACCGCCCGCCTTAATCTCAATCAGATTCTCATCATAGATGCGGCTGTCCCCCGAACGCTTATAAACTTTCGGTCGCTCCGCAATATAATTATGTGTTATATCCTCATCAAAGTCATGAAGTCTGTCCACAACATAACAGTCCGGATTATTTTCAAAAACAGTTGTAATATAATGATGAAAATGAACCCAGTCTTCACGATATAGGAAAAGCACACGGATTCCGATTAAATCCGTATTATACTTGTAATAATTATCCCTGTTAATTTCTGCATATTTTTCCTTTGCCTCTCTTCTCTTTCGGATAATCTTCTCTATCAAATGACCTGCAGCCTTTGTTCTATATCGGTAAGAGTGTATTCCTGCCCTCTCTATATCATACAGATAGTCATTGACAAACTCTTTGCCAAGCCTTCTCAACTTATCTTCAATCTCTTTATAGTTAGCATAGATAGCCTCTAATTCACTCCACTCCATTTCCGCCTCGCGAAACTCTTGTTCCGTGATATTGTACTCTTTCAGGAATTCCCTTTTATTTATCATATCTTCACCTCTGTATGAGTATAGCATACAAACAAATCGTTATTCAACCAAAACAGAAAAAAGGCAGAAAATATTCCCGCCTTTTTCTTCATTCATTATTTTCTTTTTCTAAGAATTGCTACAACAGCCGCAAGTCCTGCCGCCATTCCCGCCATATAGCCAAATGGTTCTGCCGTATCGCCTGTTTTAACCGGCGCAGATGGTTTATTGCCATCTCCCGATGGATTTTGTCCGTCTCCGCCCTGGTTTCCACTTCCGCCATTGCCCTCATTACCGCCATTAGATGACTCAACCGGTTTTAAGTTACCCATTGCTCTGTTCAATTCTAATGTCGCTTTAGAAATCTCTTCTTCCGTTGCCTTATCATTTCCATAAACGGATTTTGCATTTTCCAACGCTTTTACAAACATATCTTTTTCAGCGCCGTCCTGATATTTTGTTAAATCTAATGCTTCCGCCTTATCAATTGCCTTTTTCAAAGCGCTCTTATCCGGTGCAGGAGTTTGTTCTTTTTCTTCCAAACCTTCCATAGCATCATTCAATGATTTTGTTGCATTATTGATTTCTTCCTGTGTACATTTTCCGTCTTTTGCTTTCGCCAAAATATCTTTTGCTTCTTTTAATGCTTTTACAAACGCATCTTTTTCAGCGCCGTCCTTGTAATTGTCAAGAACAATGTTGTCGCCATCTGCAATTGCTTTTTCCAACTCAGAAACATTTAATACTTCTTCAGGACTTACAATGTCAAACTTATCAATCTGCGGAGCATTTTTGTCACCCGCTTTGATAGTTAAAACACCTTCTCCCGCTGTTTTTACTTTAAATGTAATTTCCTTCTGATGCGTTTCTTTTGCTGAATCTGTAGCGCCTACTGTTGCCGTTCCGCTTTCAATCTTTCCATCTTTTTCACTCCATGAAAAGCCATTTTCTGCTGAACCGCTTCTGTATGTAACGATAACCGCATAATCTCCCAGTTTTTCGGCATTGTAATACAGTTTCACTTCATCGCCTTTATTTAATGAGTTGATGAATTTTCCGTTGCTTGCCCAGTCTCCATTAGCCACTTCTAATTTCCATGTTTCGTTGTCGCCTGTATTGTGAAGTTCCAGTCTTTCCGCTTCCAATGTCTTTTCACCTTCTACAGGGAATTCAAATCGGTTCTCTGCCACAAGTTTTTCTTTTTCAAATTCTACTTTAATTGTATGAGCGGCATCTACATCTTTAAACGTATATTTTAAGATGTTACCTACTGATTCACCGTCAACCAATACATCTTTTACCATGTAATCTTTACTTGGCTGCATTGTAAATTCTTTGTTTTCGCCTTCTTTTACTGTTACTTTTCCTAAAGGTGAAATTGTTCCGTGTTCTCCTGCCGATGCAGTAATATCGAAGTTACCCATAGCAACTTCTTTTGCAGTTACTTCAAATTTATCTAAGTTTGGTGAACCTTTTTTGTCTGCTGTAAAGATAAGTTCCCCTGCTCCTGCTTTTGTTACTTCTACATCAAATTCAACTTCTTTATATGTATTAGAATCTCCATTGTGAACATCAAGAGTTCCCGACTCTACATTTGTACCTGACCAATTTAATGCATTTGGATTATCTGCGTTTCTTCCACTCTGCAATTTTGCCTTAAATGTATATGTTCCTTCTTTGGCTGCGTAGAATGGAAGTTTAATTTTATTTCCTTCTTCAAACCAGCCTACTTTTGAACCATTGCTTGCATTTTTATCCTGCTGAATGCGAACATGTTTGTTTTCTGCAGATGTTCCCTTATCTAAAATAAAGTATTCTGCTTCCAAATTCTTCTTGCTTCCTTTTCTCTTAGGCAACTGATACGGATCTTTTTCCGTGTAAGTTGTTCTCTTTGCAAGACTCAATACTGCCGCGTCCAATTTTCCGACTGCTTCGGCACATTCCTGTGCAGATGGTTTTGCTTTTTTCACTACTTTTTCAGCAAACCGAACGGCTTCCTGCAACGCTTCGTAACTCGCTGCCGTGTAGTCCTCTTCTTTATAGTTTGCTTTCTTTACATCATTTAACTTCTTCTCTAACGCTGCTTTATCAAACTCTTCCGAATCTGCAATCGTGATACGTGAAGGTGTGTTAAATCCGACAAGAACCTGATTGGTCGGATTTACCAACTCTGCCGTAAAAGACAAATCTCCTGTTTTTGCAGGCACACGTTTTGTCGTCACATATGCTTCTGCCTCTGCCTGTCCGTCTTTAAATGTCAATTCCATATTTCCGTCTGCATCAAAATGATCCTGCCATGCACTACCCGGATTTACCTGGAATCTCACTTTTGTTTCCCCTTTTGTTCCACCAACACGTTTTACTTTGATTGGCACTTTACTGTCTTCATTTACACGGTAAGAAGGATATTCAATATCCAGCATACCTTTTCCGCCATTGTTCAGGGAGAGTAAAGCGTCAACGCCTATTGCCTCTTTTCCTGTTCCCGTATTGACAATCTTTAATGTATGTTCTTTATCTTCCAAAGTTTCCGATTCGAAAATTTTCTCTCCAAGTTTTCTCGTCGTTCCCTTTGTATTGATTGACGCTACCTTTTTATTGTCAATATAAATGTCTGCCGGACCGTGATTTGGATCAACTGTTCCTACAAGCCACGCCTTCGTTCCTTGGAACTTAACTGTTGCTTCCTTGTTAGGACCACACCACATTCCTGTTCCTTCAATAAACTGATCCCCTGATTCCTGTGTCCAGCCATTTGCTGTAAATTGTCTATCATCTGTTATTGTTAATCCTTCCGGAATACCGTTCCCAAGCGCCATATCATCTGTCGCTTTATACACACCAACTTCACTTATCATTGGCACTTTATGTTCCGCCTTCTCATCTGCGGTAACAGTGATGCGGACTTTCTGTCCCTTTACGGTATTTTTTCTGCTGAGACGTTTGGCTCCGATTGTTTTACCTTCATCAAATTTTTTCCATTCTCCTTTTTCCGTCTCATACTCTACTTTGTACGAACCGATTCTCTGCCCAAATTCAATTGATTCCTCGATAGATACGACATCAAATGTTTTTACTCCGCCTAAATCGATTGTAAGCGTACCTGTATTTTTGTCATCATCAACTGTCCAATATGTATCGTCTTTTCCGTCCAAGACATTCTGTGGAGAGAATTTTGTATCGTTTCCACGAACCGTACTTGCCGTTACTTTCGCATCTTTTGCCAAGTTATTTTTAAATGTATCGCGAATTCCTTTTCCAAATTCAGCCACACGGTTTAAAATCGCCGCATCCACTTTACCTTCTTTATTTGGCGGCACATTCAATAAAAGCGGAGCATTGTGACCTACAGAACGGAAATACATTTCTGACAGCGCTTTCATGTCTTTCGGTGTCTTTTTGTTCTCTCCCCAGAACCAGCCTGATGTAATACGGGCGTCCGCTTCAGGAACCGTCCACTGATTACCGTCTGCAAATCCTTTTGTATATCCATTTTGCGTATTACTGTCAATGGTATTATTTTCCTTATTTACTTTTGATTTTGACCATGTTTCCGTGTCAGCAAAACCATTTTCGTTTCCAATCCAGCGAACTGTTGTATATGCTTCCGCACCGAATAACATACAGTCATCTTTGTATTTTCCACCTTTTTTGCCTTCGTATTTTTGGATAGTATCAAACCATTTTTCAAAAGTATAATTCTGAACGGCAGAACCCGAGCCTTTTGCCCCGTCCATCCAAACTTCTACGAAATGACCTTTATTTCCGTATTTATCATTGCCAAGAATCTCTTCCAACTGATTGTTGTAGTACTCATTGTAGTCATCGACATCTAATTCTTCTACTTCTTTCCAGGTCTTTCCATTTAATGGATTTCCATTTTTGTCACAGAGTGGATTTCCATCTTTGTCATAATAACCATAACTCTTCGCATTCACGTCCCACGGCGAGAGGTAAAGTCCCATATCCATATCTACTTTGGAACAAGCTGCCGAAATTTCTGCCAACACATCTCCTTTATATCCTGCAGTCTCTGTATCATGTGTTGTATGTTTACTTGGCCAAATACAAAATCCGTCATGATGTTTTGCCGTAACAATCAATTTCTTAAATCCTGCATCGTGGAGAGTCTTTACCAGTGTCTCTGCATCAAAGTTTTCTTTTAATGCAAACTGCTCTGGTTTCTCCTTACCGTTTCCCCACTCGCTTCCTGTAAAAGTATTCATACCAAAATGACAAAATGCAGCCAATTCATCTTTCTGATATTCGTACTGATTGGTACTTGGTATTGCCTTATCTTTTTCCGGTGCTTTTGTCTTGTTGTCTGATAAATCTTCCGCTGTTACACCTTCTTTTGTTTTTGCAGAAACATTAAGAGTTGCCGTTCCCGAAAAAACACTTGAACCTACAAGGGCTGTCGCCAGTATTAAACTAACTACTTGTCTTCTTTTCATAACCTTTCCTTTCTTTCCACTTGTTTTGTCGAATATATCTATATATCAAGACACACTCTATTTATTCATTATATCATTTGACTAACACAAAGTAAAGTGTATTATTTATTTTTTCTTATTTTGCGTGTAATTTCGAGCAAATTTTGTGCTATTTTATCATATTCCATTCATTCTCCAAAATAGACATAAGAATATCGTCGGCATATTCTTCCCCGTCCAAAATTGCATCTCTGTGAATTCCTTCCACTTTAAATCCACTTTTTTCATACAAATGCATGGCTCTTTTATTGAAAGAATACACGTCCAATTCCAAACGATGTAAATTTAATTCTTCAAATGCAAAACGGACTGCCGTTTCAACTGCCCAGCCTCCGATTCCCTTTCCTCTTTCCGTCGGTTTAAAAATGCAAATGCGGTAGTTGGCGCTTCTCACATTCCAATCTATCTCATTAATCACACTCTCACCTACAATCTTTCCCTCCGGAGAGAAAATAAGAAAGTCGTATCTCTCATCATCAGTCAGACATTTTTCATAGAAAGAAATCACCTCTTCCCTTGTAAACTCTTCCTTACAGCCTGTAAATCGTGCAACTGTCTTATCCAGCGGATTAAAATTCTCGTCATAATATGCTTCCTTATCTTTCTCTTCTGCCAGTCTGATCAGATAACCGTCTTTTTCCCACATATGTTTCATCTTCTCACTCCTAACGAAACTCTTTTTCTATAGAAAAAGACACACCCGCAGATGTGTCTTTTTTCACCGTATATAATTGCTATTAGAATCTTCCTTCTTCTGCTGCTTCCTGAATAGAAACTGCAACTGCAACTGTCATACCAACCATTGGGTTGTTACCTGCACCGATAAGTCCCATCATTTCTACGTGAGCAGGTACTGACGAAGAACCTGCAAACTGAGCGTCAGAATGCATACGTCCCATAGTATCTGTCATACCGTATGAAGCAGGACCTGCAGCCATGTTATCCGGGTGAAGTGTACGTCCTGTACCACCGCCGGATGCTACGGAGAAGTATT
>ERZ773217.2269-NODE-2269-length-13013-cov-9.326979_pt1 | contig 13013 bp, 15 predicted proteins | sample MGYA00580995_ERZ773217 | MGnify/ENA primary metagenome ERZ773217 (study PRJEB29015, sample SAMEA2737772) | human gut metagenome | biome: human gut; feature: human-associated habitat; material: faeces | place: China | collected 2012 ...
GCGCACCCGCCCAAAGCCATGGACTGGCTGAAGGGATGAATGTCCTCCTCTGTCTTCGGAAGATGGTCTACATTGATAATAATATCCACGCAGGTGGATCCAATAATCAAGATTTTTTTCGGAGTCTGGATTCTGGTTCTCATATAATATTTCCTCACATTGAAATTATAATTGAAAGTCGCTGTTTTTATAGTATACTAAAAAACAGAAATATTCAAATAGTTTAGACAGCTATAAATACTGATTTTAAAGGAGGAGACAACGGTGGAGAGAAAGCAGAGTGGACAGCCACAGACAGAAGAGGATATCTACAGAAAAATTTCAGATATGGCGGAGGAGCAGAGGGACGAGCTTATCCAGCTCCGGCGTGATTTTCACAGATACCCGGAAACCAGCTGGCTGGAAATGAGAACTTCCGCTAAAATTGCAGAATATCTGACAGAACTTGGCATGGAAGTCCTCACCGGAAAGGATGTATGCAGGGAAGAAGCCCGTATCGGTGTGCCTGATCCAGATATTCTGGAACGCCATTTCAGCCAGGTGAAGGAGCAGGGCGCACCCGCCCGATTTTTGACAGAGGAACTGGAACAGGGGTATACGGGAGTGGTAGGAATCCTCCGCTGCGGGGAGGGGCCGATCGCCGCTCTGAGATTTGATATTGACGCGCTCCCCATGGAAGAAGCAGAGGATCTGGAGCATCGTCCTTTCCGGGAGGGATTTTCTTCCCAGAATCCGGGAATGATGCACGCCTGCGGCCATGACTGCCATGCAGCTATCGGCCTCGGGACAGCCAGGATTCTGTCTGCGCTCAGAGATCAGCTGCACGGCACTGTAAAATTTCTGTTCCAGCCTGGGGAGGAAGGAACAAAAGGCGCTTACGCCATGGTGGAAAAGGGGCACCTGGACGGAGTCGACTATTTTGCCGGAACTCATGTGGCGCCGGACGACAAGGAGGACGACGGGGATATTACCCCGGGAACCTACGGTTCACTGGCTACCTGTAAGTACAATGTCTTCTTCCACGGTCAGGCAGCCCATGCAGGAGGCTTTCCGGAAGAAGGGAAAAATGCCGTTCTGGCCGCAGCTCATGCTGCAGTAGGGCTGTCCGGCATTGCCCGCCACAGCCAGGGCATCAGCCGCGTCAACGTAGGCGTGATCCGGGGCGGCAGCAACAGCAACGTAGTGGCAGACGAGGCCATGATTTCCATGGAGGTCCGGGGAGAAACAGATGAAATTAATCAATACATGGATCGGCGGGCAAAGGAAATCTGTCAGGCAGCGGCAATGATGGAGGAATGCAGCTGCGAGATGCGGCTGATGGGCAGAGCCCCCTCCCAGGTCAGCAGTCCGGAGCTGATAGATCGGATTTCAAACCTGGTCAGGAACCATCTGCCCCAGTACCGGGTGAGCAGTAATCCAAACGCCAAAAACTGGGGCAGCGAAGATATCGGTTTTATGATGAACCGGGTACAGGAACAGGGCGGACAGGCTGTCTACATGAGAACCATGACAAAAATGGCCTCTCCTCAGCATACCGTGCGGTTTGATGTGGATGAGGACGTTCTTGTAAAGGGAGCTGTCTCATTTTCTGCCATTGTGTGCGACCTGCTGAAAAAGAATTAAAATCAGCTTAGAGCATCTTCATCCGGAATATACTCTTACCCGCTCGTCGTTATGGATAATTCTTCTGCGTTTTTTTCCATATTTCTGTCGAAAGAGGAGAATCTGGAGAAAGAAGAGACCTTCTATTTGACAGGAGACGTCCTGTGTTTTATCCTAATAGCGTAAATATCAGTTCAGAATCAGATAACTGGCAGTCCAGAAAAAGGAGGAACCATATTTTATGAAGATTAAAATGTACCACGTAAGCAACCTGAAAAAATTTATGGAGTTAGTCAGCCAGTGTAAGGGAAACGTATATGTTGTTTCAGAAGACGGAGACAAATTAAATCTGAAAAGTAAGCTGACTCAATTCGTAGCTCTGTCCAAGCTGTTTGCTTCCGGCTATATCGAGAGCCTTTCTCTTGAGACAACAGACGAATCAGACTCAGCTCTGCTGTTAAACTATATGATCAGCGGCGAGCAGTAGAAAAGGAGCGCAGAAACTGCAAAAAGTTTTTCTGCGCTCCAACTTTTTATCCATCCCTCCCATCTATAAAACAGAAAGAAAACAAAAGGAGAGATGATTATGAAGAAAAATTATCAGTTAATAGCCTGTTTATCCGTATCTATGCTGCTTTTTACCGGCTGCGCTTCCGGACAGAAGCCGCAGGAAACCGGCGCTCAGACAACAGCGGCCCCGCTTGACGCAGAGCAGAGTGTTTCAGAACGTCCTTCTGACAAGAAGGAGAAAGAGAAAATTTCTATTGAAGTAAAGGAGGGGCAGAGCTATGAAAAGGAGGAAGGCACATTGTCTGCTGAAATCCGAAGGCCTGTGTTAGTGGATCAGAATGGAACAGAACTTTCCATAAACAAAGAAATCTCAGAGTATGTGGACAGCCTGATTGCAGAATATGAGGAAAATAAGGCTGCCTCTGAAAAAGAGGAGGGAGACGTACATTACGCAGTTTCCAATACTTATGAAGTCACTCACGACGGAGAGCAGTATTTTTCTATGTATATGGCAGCAGCGCGTATTATGGGAAGCGGTTCAGAAACCTATCAAACGTACACCATTGATAAAAAAACTGGAGAAGCAGTTTCTCTCGGGGAGCTGCTGGGAAATGAGGAAACGCTCAGGCTTGTCAGTGAAAATATCTCTGCCCAGATGGAAGAACAGATGAAGGAGGACGCATCTGTCGTCTACTTTCAGGCATCGGAAGGCGGCTTTTCCGGTCTGACAGGCGATGAGAGCTTTTACCTGAATCAGGACGGTTCTCTGGTCGTCGTGTTTGATGAATACACTGTTGCGCCAGGCTCCATGGGAATGGTGGAATTCACGATTCCCACAGAGACGGCAGGCGCTTTCCGATAATGATTTCGATCAGTTAAACAGCCACCAGGTCGGCTGTTCTGATATCTCCATGCCCAGCTTTTTCTGAAGGCTCATGGATTCTGTATTTCCTTCTATGACCTGGCAGAACGGAAGCTTTCCGTGTTCCAGAAAATGGCGGATAAGAAAGGCCTCCAAACGGAAGCCATATCTTTTCCGCCTGTATTCTGGAAGAATTTCTAAAAGCCCCATGCTTCCTTCCAGATGCTCGCCTGCAAAGCCAGCCATCCGATCCCCCTCAAAAATCCCCCACAGCTGTCCGCGCGAAATCAATTCCCTCACATAATCGCCAGGATCCTCCATCGTGCCGTAAAAGCTGCACACTTCCTTGGCATGCTCATTTTTCAAAGCAATGATTCCTGAATCATCGAATTCAGGAGCGTTTTTCTGCATCCAGGCCGCCTGATTCGTCAGTACACTGGTAGCAAAATGATACTGCGCCTGTATTTCCTCCGCCAGCTCTTTCTGATGAACGGCAAACTGGTGGTATGTATTCTGGGACAAAATCTGACGGCATGGTTCAAAATTCTCTGCCGCAATCATGCAGGTCTGGCTGTCTGTTTCATAAATCATGACTCCGTCCTGTTCGGCATATAAAATTTCAGCCTGCTTTATCCGAATGGCTTCTATCATATCAATGTGGTTTACAATTCCTCGATCTGCCAGCCATTTAACTGCTTTTTCGCTGGTGCCTTTTTTCGTCTGATCCATCCTTTTGTACCTCCTCCTATCACAGCTTAGCGCCAAGAAACAACCGTTTTGTACGCTGCGCCAAGCCGCCCGAAAAATCAGAAAGCAAAAACTTTCTCTGACGAAATCATATCCTTTAAAACACTCATTGTCAAGCCAGCTCCCACACACCGGGGAAAATATAAATGTCTGTTTAAGCCTGGAAAGCAGGAAGAGCCTGGACGGCGGAGAAGGTAAAGCGGCTGAAAGCCCTGGAAAGATACAAGAAGGAGAACAAGAAGCGGTATACTGGGAAGCTCCAGTCTCTGAACAGAGAGATTGAGGAGCTGATTCGAAAGGCCAGGGAAACAGGGGGCATGGAGCAGGGAAGAGCAATCGAATGCTATGCAGATATGACCATTCGGACTGCCAGCAAACGGGCCTATCTTCAGGGGAGATATCCAACGCATGGCGGTAAGGGAAGACCTTATGGATGTGCTCACACATGAGTATGGCTACTTCATACACAGGCATGCAGAAGCGGACTATGTTCAGAAATCAAAAGTTTTCCGGGCGAAAGAGCTGGGCGGAGGGCTTATGAACGGAGATTGGAAGTATAATATCAATACAAGATACTCCGCTAAAGCCAAAATAGATGCAGCTAAGATTAGTAAATATGCCACGGAATATACTGGCAACTCTCCGAAAAGCTTGATTTTATAAGGGTTAGACGGACTAAGAATGTACTTTTACACAGGTTTTACACAGGTTTTACACAGTTTGAAAAGACTGGATTTTAAGTGGAAAATGAGCTGTGTTTTGCGAAAAATGTTGTTAGGAAAGATAAATATAGATGAGCCAAATGATGTGCTAACATTAAGAAACCCGGCGATGTGATTTTATAAATTGCATCAGCCGGATTTTTTTATTCTTCTTCATTCTGGTTATCACGAGCCATTGCTTCATCGATGGCACGATTGATAAAGGCAGTGGCACTTTCGCCCATGGAAGCGGCGTGTTCCTGAATGATGGTTCTTTTTTCAGGAGTCATACGTACTTTTACTTCACAAAAGCGTTCATTGTATTTCTTGTTGGCTCTTCGGCGGGCTTCCGTGAGACCACGATAAGAACTGCGTTTTTCGTCACTCATGGCGGCTCCTTTCTGAAATGTTTTGGAGTTACATCGAGATAAGTATAGCACACTTTGGCACATAAGACTATGTAGAAAATGAATAATTTACGAAAAGGAGACAAGCTTATGGCAAAGCAGAGAAAAGATTTTAGAGAGCTCACCGTATGTGAGACTTGTGGATACAACTACAGTCGTGTGCCGGGGATTCGTATTCAAGGAAAGTGGTTGGCTGAGTTAGGTTTTGAACCGGGAGATGCAGTGTTGGTTCAGTGTGAAGATGGCAGAATTGTTATTACAAAGGATGAGGCATTAGCGGCAAGGAAGGCTGCTGAGAAGGCTTTTATGGAAACAGAATTGCAGAATTTAGAGAAACGATATGAGGAAGAGAAAGAACGCTTGCGTGGATTGTATGTAGCAGAGCAGAAGGGAAGGTACAATGCATGAAAGGAAAAATTATCGTTTGTGGTTCGCAAAAGGGCGGTGTAGGAAAGACTGTTACAACATTTAATTTGGCATATGCACTTGCATCCTTAGGGAAAAGGGTTCTGGCTGTCGATTTTGACAGCCAGGGCAACCTGTCTACTTGTATGGGGATTGAGGATCTGAGAACGGAAGAGAAAACTATCGGGCATCTGATGATGGCAGAGACTGATGATGAGCCAGTAGAGGCGGTGGATGACTTCATTCAGAATAATGCAGGTATTGATTTTATTTCTGCGAATGTTTATCTCTCAGCGGTGGACACGAAGCTCCGGTTGGAAATGGGTGCAGAGAAAATGCTTAGTAACATTTTGGAGCCGTTAAGAGACAAATACGATTATATTCTGATAGATACGGCTCCGACTTTAGGAAGTCTTACCATCAATGCATTGGCGGCTGCAGATAGTGTCATTATTCCGGTAAATCCTCAGTTGCTGGCAATGATGGGATTGCAGGATTTTATAAAGACGGTTTCGAAGATCAAGCACAGAATCAATCCAAGGTTAGAGATAGCAGGGATATTGCTGACGATGTGTGATTCCAGAACAAATCTGTGTAAGGTTTTGATGGAAGAAGTAAATGAAACCTTCAAGGGGCAGATAAAAGTATTTGATACCTGCATTCCGACTACGGTAAAGGTTGGAGAAGCTGTTTATTACAATATGGCAGTAGAACAGTACAGTCCGAAGTCTGCAGCGAGCATCGCATATAGAAATTTTGCAAAGGAGTTGATTGGATATGAAGGCTAATGCACCTAAAAGAAAAGTATTTGACGCAGTTGATGTATTAATGGGAGAAGAAGAGGTACGTAATAACAATGATATTCGGGAACTTTCGATTGACAGTATCAAGCCGTTCCATAACCATCCATTTCGCCTTTATGAAGGAGAACGATTAGAAGACATGGTGGAGAGCATTAAGGAGCATGGTGTTTTGAATCCGGTGATTGTTTTGAAAACAGAGGATGGATATGAAATGCTTTCCGGTCATAATAGGCAGAATGCGGCAAGGCTTGCAGGTTTGAAAACGATTCCGGCTATTGTAAAGACAGGGCTAACAGAGGAAGAAGCTTTTATTTATGTCATTGAAACCAATCTGATGCAGAGGTCTTTTACGGATATGGAGATTTCCGAAAAGGCGGCAGTGTTGCAAGAGAGATATGATAAGGTAATGTCCCAGGGAAAGAGAAATGATATTTTAAAGGAAATTGCAAAGTTGGAAGGAAAAGAGTCAACTTCTGGTCACGGTGACCAAAAGTTATGGACACGAGATGCAGTAGGTGCAGAGTATGGTCTTTCCGGTAGCTCTGTGGCGAGATTGCTTCGGGTGAATCATCTGATAGAACCTTTGAAGGATAAGGTGGATAAAGGAAGCCTGGGAATGAAGACTGCTATTCAGTTATCCTATCTGACAAAGGAAGAGCAGGAAATGATTCATGATGCAATGAAGGAAATGCATGTGAAGCTTAGTCAGTACCAGGTTATTAAACTTCGTGAGCATGCCGGGGAACTTACTCCGGGGAGAGTGAGACAGTATATTAAGATGGCTGACCCAAATAAGAAAGTTCCGGTTGTAAAGGTTCCGGCACGATTGATTCAGCAGTATTTTACCAAGATGGAACCGGATAGGGTGGATCAGATACTGGAAGAGGCGATTCGGGAGTATTTTGAAAAACGGGAGGTATAAATGTTTAGTGAGAAGCATTTGCAGGAAATAGATTCCGCATATTTCAATATACTGGTGCAAGATGCCTATGATGTCACCATACAGAGTAGAAATACCGGTCATTACTGGTATTTGCATTGTTGTGAATTTCCAACAGAGGAAAATTGTATTATCTTTCATAAGCACCAATTCCAGCATCCATATCATCAGCATGGTAGGACAAAAACATTGAAGCAGGCGGTAAAAAGTATTATTCAGCATGATAGGTATCAGCTGAATGTGAGAAAATGTGTGTAAGATAAGCCGTAATTAAGGCAAAAGAAGCCAGTGGGGAAATGACCTCACTGGCTTCCGTGCTACTTAACGATAGTTCTTCAGGAACTCTTTTACTATAGGGTAGAGCATGTCCAAATCGGAATCAACGGTACTCTTGCCACAACCGATTTTTTCAGCTGTTTCCACAATGGTATGCTCGTCCGCTCTGTGCTTGATAACTTCTATAAGGCGGTTGAGATTCTTCAGACCTGTGAGAGTGTGGAGATGGTCGATAAGTGCTTCCAAAATCTGCTCATAGGTGTCAGCTGCGTTGTAATCATCCGGTGCAGCCGGGTCAAACTCTGTCACTTCATCAGTCTCATTGACCATTGCAAGCTCGCTGAAGGTCTTGGTTCTACCAGATTCCTTGTTCCAGGAAAGGTTATAAGCACATTCGCTGCAGCGGTTACATTCCGGACATTTAATAAGATGTCCCTTTCCATCTGTAACGAAGCAGCGTGCATCACGATCTTCCTTCTTAAATTCATCCGTTACCATGCGAAGATACTCACGTTTTTCAGTTTCTGTTGCAGGAACCAGCACTACATCACAGTAACGATTGCCGACACGCCAGTTGTGGCGAATATCAGCAGCAGTTACACCTGCGATGAAGCCGTTTTCTTTGAAAGCTTCTAAGTCTACAACCATAGGGATGTAAACTGTGGAAGGTGCTGGGTTAGTAGTTACGTTGTTTGTCTGTACATTGTCTTTGAATTCCATATAATGCGGCCTCCAACCGCTGAAAGCGGAACGAAGGCTTTGATATGAAATTCAAATGTGCATCGATTGTCTTATTCATGGTCACGTCTCCGTTCCGTAAAATAAGCAATCAGGCTTCTTAGCCCCTGATGCGGTTAATGGGTTCATCACGCCACAACTCTAAGAAGATGCCGCGTCCGGCAGTTGTAGTGTGATGGAGCAGTTTATGGTCATGTTCTGGACAATATAGATTTATTGTGTAAAGGCATAGATTTAACTTGAGAAAAAAGCTCCTTTGATGTATAGTTAAATATGAATAAGTGGGATTGAGTTTGATTGAATCAATATAGTAATGAATTCAAATTTCCCATTTGTACTTAAGAGCTATTGCCTTTACATTAAATATTTTAGAATAGGCGTGGGAAAAGTTCCCTGACAGGAACACGGACATTTCACGATAGTTCGCAGACATTTCACGGACAATACAGACAGAGAAAAGAGGGATTGATTATTGAGACTGAAATTCGATGAGTTTTTCTTGAATTTTTATATATCAAGATCCTCTGGCGGATTAACTAACCACAGAGCAAAAAAGAAGATAGTAGAGTTTTTGATAATGGCAGCAATTCCGGAAGAAAGCTGGGGAATACTTCCTACATCAGATAGTAGCTATGAAAAATGGTTGAATGGTACTAGAACTTTTGACCCTGCAGTGTGGCAAGAAATCGCAGAGAAATACAAGGAAGATAGATTTTTGGAAATTGTTATCAAGGAACTAAATGATGGTGTTTTGGTAACGGTTATGGACAGATTCGGAATAAAAGTTGCGACTGTCAATGAAATTGATAAGGAACTTTTTATAGTAGCTATCGGACATCAATTTTGTGAAATAGCAAAAGGATCTGGAAGCGCAGAGAACATTGTTAAGAATATTTATGAAAATACAAAGAGTAAAGAAATATTTCCGGTGTATCAGCAGAAAACTCTTGTGGAGTATTCAAAGGTAAAGACAAATTTTTCAGATGAGCTATGTGATATGGAAAAAGTGTTCATCTGCAATACACTTAGTACTGTTGATAGTGCGTATTCGAGAAGAGGTTTGCCTGCCAGAGGAACGGTAATACAAGATGCGACTCTTGATAAAATAGCGGAACAATCCAATATGGTAGCAATCATAGCTAATGGTGGTATGGGTAAATCCATGATGTTGAGGCATTTGTTTGTAGAATCAATGAAAAAATACTCTGAGTCGGGTGTGATGCCTATATTGGTTGAATTAAGAGATTACAGATTTGCAGGATGTGATCTGTTTAACAGTATTGTGAAATCCGTTAATGTGTTCGATGCTTCATTTGATGAGAGAGCTGCAGAAAAAGTATTAAGGGCAGGTAAATGTCAAATATTATTGGACGGATTAGATGAGATAGATCCTTCGGATGTTGCAGGATTTCAACATAAGTTGAGAGACATGATAAAAACTTATCCACTAAATCAATATGTCATAACATCCAGGGAATGTGATGTGGCAAAGTCGATTGGGTTTAGAAGTAGACTATATCTGATGCCATTTGACGAAAAACAGACAGGAGATTTAATAGATAAACTTGTTAGTGATGATAGTGTAAAGGCAGAAATTACCAGAAATCTTAACGAGGGATATCTGAATAAGCACGGCGAATTTGCTTCTAATCCTATGCTGCTCACTTTCTGCATTATGAATTATCCGTCTTATCAGTCTTTTTACGATAGACCGCATGAGTTTTATCGCTCTGCATATGATACCATCCTAGCGGATCATGATTTGGAAAAAAGTCCTTTAGATAGAGTATTTCGGAGTGCAAACAGTCGGGATGATTTCACGGATGTGTTCAGGGAGTTTTGTGCGGTATCATATGTAGAAAGAAAGTTTCAGTTTAATAAAATGACTTTCGAAGCCATCTTCAAAAAATTGAAATCAACAAAGCAAGTGGCCAATCCCAGAATCATGAATAAGACAAATTTCCTTCATGATGCATGTGCTACTGCGTGTATGATGTATGAGGCGAAGTCTGATATTTTATATATTGATCCGGGATTTCAACAATTTTTGTTTGCTGAATACAATTATTTTGCAGAGCCGGAAGAAGTAGAAGCTATGGGAAAAAAACTGTGGACTGTGCCAGAATCAGAATTTAACGGTGGTATAGCTTTCGAAATGCTGTATGAGCTTTCGGATGAAAAGGTCGAGGTGTGTTTGGATCTCCCTTATCTCGATATGATATTCAAAGACAAGACAGAAGATGAATCCTTCAATGCATTTCTAGTACATGGATTCCGGGAGATAAAAAGTGCATTGATTGACAGAACCACTATTGCAGAATATGAGCAGAAAAGTGGAATTATAGGAAAATATGCTATTGCAAGCAAGAGCGAACCGAAGTCGGTGATTTTGTCCATGATGTTAAAGCGTTTGAATATGGATATGGATGAACCATCGGCTATGATTGCACCTTTGATAGATATGGAGTCTTTGTATCCAGAGGCTGAAAGCAAGGCAATTATCGGAGAGAGAATCTTTGATCAAAGTACCCAGAAGTATTTTCTGAATTTTAGAAAAGTGGAAAAAGAGAAGGTGGAAAAACTGGAGGGCAGAGATTTTGTACTTACGGATGATTCCGGAAAGGTTATTACTTTTGGATATGAATACAAAGCCGATATGAGACAGCTGGAAAAGAGACTGGAAAGATATGTGGCGTTGTTTACCCTTGTCAAGAGTGATGAGGTTATCAAGAAAAAATTTAAGCGACTCAAAACATATTATGATGAACTAGTAGAGAAACATAGAAACAGTGAATTTTAATGGAGGGTACGTTATTGGACACTAATATGAGTAATATTAATGATGTGGAAAGATGGCTTAGTTTGGAAGAAATCGCTAAGCATGTAGGATGCAGCAGAGATACAATTCGTGCTTGGATAAAGAAAGGAACAATTCCATATTACAAAGTGGGAAGAATGTATAAATTCAAGATATCAGAAGTGGATGCATGGATTGAAAGCGGACAGAGTGCCGATGCAGACAAATAATTAGAGAAAATGGAGGACAATCAAAATGATTGATACTAAAAAAGAGCAGGAAAGAGAAGAACTGCATCGTGCAATTTGGGCGATTGCTGATGAACTTCGTGGAGCAGTAGATGGGTGGGATTTCAAGAACTATGTTCTCGGCACCATGTTTTACAGATATATTTCTGAGAATATTACTGCATATATAAATAGTGGTGAGATTGAGGCAGGAAATATAGATTTTGATTATGCGAAGATGACTGATGAAGAGGCAGAAGAAGCACGTGAAGGCTTGGTTCAGGAAAAAGGTTTCTTTATCCTTCCAAGTGAACTGTTCTGCAATGTAAGGGCGAGAGCAAGTTTGGATGAAAATCTTAATGAGACTTTGGAACAAGTATTCCGTCATATCGAGGAATCAGCTCAGGGAAGTCAATCTGAAAATAGTTTTGCAGGGTTGTTTGATGATTTTGATGTAAACAGTAATAAGCTTGGAAGTACTGTAGCTAAGCGAAACGAGAGACTTGTAAAATTGCTGGATGGTGTGGCTGCAATGAATCTTGGTTCTGTAAAGGATCATGATATCGATGCTTTTGGAGATGCATATGAGTATCTTATGACAATGTATGCTTCCAATGCTGGTAAGTCTGGTGGGGAGTTTTTTACACCGGCAGATGTGTCTGTCCTTCTTACAAAGCTTGGAACAGTGGGAAAGACTACGATCAATAAGGTATATGATCCCGCGTGTGGTTCTGGTTCACTCCTTTTGAAGGCAGAAAAACTTCTTGGCAAAGAGGCTGTTACGAGCGGTTTCTATGGACAAGAAATCAATATCACTACATACAACCTTTGCCGTATCAATATGTTCTTGCATGATATTGGTTTTGATAAATTTGATATTGAGTGTGAAGATACGTTAACAAATCCTCAACACTGGGACGATGAACCGTTTGAATTAATTGTTTCAAATCCACCTTACTCCATTAAATGGGCAGGAGATGATAATCCTCTTTTGATTAATGATCCGAGATTTGCACCAGCAGGGGTGTTGGCACCTAAGAGTAAGGCAGATATGGCATTTATTATGCATTCGCTTTCATGGTTGGCACCGAATGGTACTGCTGCAATTGTATGTTTCCCTGGAATTATGTATCGTGGCGGAGCTGAGAAGAAAATTCGCCAGTACATGGTAGATAATAACTACATCGATTGTATTATTCAACTTCCAAGCAACTTATTTTTTGGAACCTCTATTGCTACATGTATCATGGTAATGAAAAAGGGAAAGAAGGATAATAATATTCTTTTTATTGATGCTACAAATGAATGTATCAAAGTAACTAATAACAATAAACTGACAGGTGATAATATCGATAATATTATTAAATGGTTTGTTGAACGGAAAGAGATTGAACATACGGTCCACTTGGCAACCTATGATGAAGTGTCCCAAAATGATTATAATTTATCTGTAAGTACATATGTCGAGGCGGCTGATATGCGGGAAAAGATTGATATTGTTAAACTTAATTCAGAAATCGCAGATATTGTGGCAAGAGAACAAGTTCTTAGAGATGAAATCGATAGAATCATTGCAGAGATTGAGGGGGGATATTAATGAGCAAATTAGAAGAGCTATTAATGGAACTCTGTCCAGAAGGTGTTGTTTATATGCCGATTTGGTCTATTACTGCATGGGATAAGAAGTTTAATACAGTAGCTAAAGAAAAGCAGAAAACCATTGTAAAATATAATTATTTTCTCGCAGCGGATTTGAAAAATCTTGAGTCCGAAAATGGTACTGTAAAAATATTAACTACAAGTATATCGGATTTGTGGGCTGATGAAGAGAAAACCGCGGATGTATTATCGGAAGGTGAAATTGTGTGCATTCCTTGGGGCGGAAACCCACTAGTACAGTATTATAAAGGGAAATTTGTAACGGGTGATAATAGAATAGCAACATCACTGGATGTAAAAAGATTGAGTAATAAATATCTATATTATTGCATGCAAAAT
>ERZ773217.2281-NODE-2281-length-12941-cov-4.048735_pt1 | contig 12941 bp, 9 predicted proteins | sample MGYA00580995_ERZ773217 | MGnify/ENA primary metagenome ERZ773217 (study PRJEB29015, sample SAMEA2737772) | human gut metagenome | biome: human gut; feature: human-associated habitat; material: faeces | place: China | collected 2012 ...
GTAACAGACTCGTTCGTAATTCTATTGATGTATCGGTATAAAAGGGAGAAACGTATAGACTTTGTGATGAAACAAGACGACATGCATAAAAGATAGCTCTGTTTAATATATGATATTCGGTTGGCATATCTTTTTGTGCCTCCACATTTACCATAATCTGCGATAATCCATCTTTCATTCGCACATAAAACACAATATCAAAATTAATTGTTCCTTCATTGATTTCTGTGTTTTCCGTATTCATTCCAACCACACGCTCACCATTAACATTTGTAAGTCCCGGTTCCGTTGGAACTACACCAATCTTAGGTTCTCCCTCAATATATTTTACTACATCTCTGGGATTCATACCTCGAAATTCTTCTACCGTATCAACTAAAATATGTGCAAGAATACTTTTATGACCAAGCAGTCTCTTAGCCTCTCATCATATTGTGCTTTATCATCTGTTGCATTCACAGCATTTGCTATTTCTGTATTCAAGTCAGCATCCCAAACGAATGGTATTTTTCCAGATCTTTGCTGTCGGCATTGTAGAGTCTGCCGGCTTTCATTCTTTCCCAGTTATTCATGTCTGTTTCTCCTTTTTTCTGATCTCATCCCTTATTCTTCTTTCTCCAGAAATGTCTGCACATTTTCTTTTGTAACCTTCTGATATGCGCGATATATATATTTATAATTTTTAAACGGATTTGGATTATTTTCATCCTCTGTGGCAATCGAAAATGCAAGATTTGCCATTGCTGCTGCCTGCCCTTCTTTATCATTATATACGGTTGCTGCAAGTGTTCCGTCTTTTACCGCTTCAAGCCCTTCTTTTGTCCCATCTATTCCAAAAAATACCGGCCGGTTTGTTTCCGTATACCCGAGCTTTTCATAAGCATCCATAGCACCGAGTGCCATTGCATCATTATTGGCAAGAACAACTTCCATCCGGTTGTTATATTGTCCGATCAGCTGCATCATACGGTTCTGCGCCTGCACACGGTTCCAGTTTGCAATCTGATAACTCAGTTTTTCCAATGCAATCCCCTGTTCTTTCAGGCTCTCCGCAACGCTTTCCGTTCTTATAATGGCATCCTGATGCCCCATTTCCCCCTCAAGTATCACATACTGGATTTTCCCATCATGATTGCGGTCCACATCCGGATGTTCTTTGATATAAGCTGCTGCAAGCTGTCCCTGCATCTGTCCGGATTGTTTTGCTTCTGCTCCGACATAATATAACTGATCCCACTGCATCAGATCTTCTTCCACAGGTTCCCGATTAAAAAATATAATGGGGATATCGTGCTCCTGTGCGGCTGTAATGATCTGCGACGGATCCGTCCGGTCTGCCAGATTGACACACAGAATATCACAGCCATTACCGATCATTTCCTGCACCTGATCGTCCTGCGTTCTTTGCGAATTTGCAGCATCCATAATAGTCAGACTGATATCATATCCCCTTTTTTCCAGTGTCCTGCATTCCCTTTTAAAATTTTCCAGAAGTTCCCCCAGGAAGGTATCTCTCTGGTCATAACATGCGACACCAATATAAATCTGTTTCGGTATTTCCTTTTTTTCGTTTCCACATGCACCATACAAAAGAATTCCCATCAGACCAATTAATGCCATAGCGTTTTTTATTTTTCTTTTATCCATGATAACCCCTGATTTTACCGGCTGATTGTAAACAGCAGATTCCGGTTCTCCTTCGAAAAAAGATTCTCCCGTGTGAGAACGGTATATGTAATCTGCCGGTCTTTCATTTTATAGAAAAAATTATGTCGTTTTTTAATAAGCTCTGCAACGCTTTCATAGCCTGCGTCAAACTCATCCGGAGCAACCAGACATTGTGCCCATCCTGCATCCAGATAATAAACTGCCTCCGTTGAATTTCCAATTCCATAGAGTACCGCCCCATACAGGTCATTATCCTTTGCCGCCTCCCCGGCTTCCACAAAGCTTGCATTATCCAAAGCCATCACGATATCCACCCTTCTTTGTGTCTGTAAATTGATTTTCTCTTTCGAATCATTTTCTTTTGATACAGACCATAAAATTTCTGCGCCACTCCCCTTTAATGTATCACAAATCCCCTTCATTCTTTTTATCACCGCTTCTGAAGTGGCATGCTGCGAATAGATCCCAATCTTCTTCCCGATCAGATTTCCACGGTAATTTTCCAGAAGCTTTTGGGCAAGATCCGCACCCATATGGTAATGATCAGGTTCTATTGTATGCAATCCGGACGGTTCTTCGGGAAATGTATCTCCCACGGCCATTATAGGAACACTTTTTTCCAGCTGTTTTAGCTTTTGCTGCCCATCCCGGTTTGCAATCGGTTTTACGATCACCGCATCTGCTCCTTTTACAATTTCCTGATTCATAATCTCAATCTCATCATTGACGGTTTCCATATTGTCCTTACTGATGATCACAACATCTGCATCATATTCCCGTGCTGCCATTTTCAGTCCGTATTTAAACGCTGACCACTCGCTCTCATCCACATCCGGTATGATCACCGCGATTGTTGCCGGTTCATGGCCGTTTTGCTTATAGATGATAAAGCCGAGAACCAGAATCACGAGAATTCCCAGTACTGCCTCTATTATCACAAATGTTTTTTTCCCATGTTTCATTTTAAGAATCCTCCGGCATATGGTGTTCCTCAAATTTCCTGCAGTTTTCCTCACTGTAAACAATTTCAGGAATGATAACTGTCACTGTCGTTCCCTCATCCAGTTCACTTTCTATCTGAAGTCCATATGGTTCTCCAAACAATAACCGAAGCCGGTTATTTACATTCACAAGCCCGACTCCGGAGCCTTTTTTATGTACACGGTTTGTATCCTTCAATAACAGGTCAATCTCCTCTTCCGGAATCCCCATTCCGTTATCCGATACCTGCATAAAGATATTTTCTTGTTCTTTCCATCCGCGAATGAGGATTTTTCCGCAGTCATCCATCTCCCTTACGCCGTAATTGATCGCATTTTCAAGGATCGGCTGCAGCACAAGTTTCACGATACAATCATCCAGAATATCCGGACGGATATCAAATACAACTTCAAACTTGTTTTTATACCGCACTTTTTGTATATTAACATAACTTTGCGCGTGCTGCAGTTCATCCCTTATGCGGATAACCGTATGTCCTTTTGAAAGGCTGATCCGGAAAAGCTTTGCCAGCTGCGTGATCATAAAGGCCGCTTCCTCATTTTTACCGCTCTCTATCATCCAGGTGATGGAGTCTAATGTATTGTATAAAAAATGCGGGTTGATCTGGCTTTGCAGCACATCAAATTCGCTTTTTCTTCTTTCATTCTGTTCCCATATGACTTTTTTCATCAGTTCGGAATTCTGCCGGTAGGATTCCTGAATGGATTGTCCCAGATGCCGGATCTCTGTTGAGCCTCCGATTGCAATCTTTTCTTCTTTTCCTTCCTGGTATTCACGCACCGAGTGATCCAGTTTCATAATCGGCCGCGATATCCGCACGGAAATGATGCGGTTTACAAATACAAGCATCATTGCCATAAGCAGTAAAATAAGCAGGACAAACTGCTTTACATCGGCCATCTTATTTGTGAATATTTCATACGGCATAACACAGACCAGGCGCCATCCTGTATAACTGATTGCACCCACCATAACTTTTCTGTGGTTTTTTTCCAAATATTCATCGTAAATTTTTTCTTTGGACGAAGCTGCCTTTACGCTGCTTTCCGTATCCATACCATTGTCAATTCTTGCCTGATGCGGATGATAAATAATATTTCCCTCACCATCACACAGATAAAAATACTGTCCTTTTCCTGACGTATTGATCCGTTCCATCATACGTGAAATCCCGGAATAGTCCATATCCACAAGCAGCACCCCCAACTGTGTCTCTGTCCCATTCGTAAGTTCCACGACACGGCTGGAAGAAATCACCCAGTAATACCGACAGGTACCGTCATCAAATAAATTCTGGACATGGGGTGTGGAAAAATGGATATTCTCCATACGTGTTTTTGCCTGCATAAACCATCCCTGCCTGGTCACATCCGGTTCTTCTTTCTGGGCAACAACCGGCTCTGCTGCCATAAGGCTTCCGTATCCATTATATATAGCAATGCTCCTTAAGTTCTCTTTATTTGCCTCATATAAAAGATTTAACCCTTTGTGGATGGAATCGTTCTGTTCCCGGATATCGTTTTCCTTTATAACATCATAATATGCGGCATCCGATACCTGTCTCATATTCACAAGATAATTTTCTATGGAATCCACCGTCTGATCCATCATCTTTCGGTTATTATCCACAATATTCTGCTGTGTGATCCCCGAAAATTTCCAATATACCATCATGCCCATACAGACCATAATTAAGGTTGATATTACAGAAAATGCAACCATGATGGTTGACTGGATATCTCCCGGTTTATTTTTCATTTTTTTCATATGCTGTCCTGTATTTTGAAGGGGATACCCCAAACTGTCTTTTAAACACATAACTGAAGTAATTTGGATCGGAATATCCCACACTCTTTGCAATCATATAACTTTTTTCCGCGGTTTCCACAAGCATGCGTGCCGCCTTATCCATACGGTATTCCGTCAGGTATCCGACAAAAGAATTCCCTGTTTCTTTTTTGAACATGCTTGAAAAATAAGAATTTGACACGCCCAGTTCTTTACAGATATCGTCAAGCCCTAAATCTTCCTGCTGATAATTGTCGTGCACATATTCTTTTGCCCTCCCGATCAGGGATTTCTTGGAATGATACCGGGCATCTGCCATGTCATCATGCAGCATACAGCAGAATTTTAAAAGCCATTTCTGCAAAACCTGCGGTTCTAAATTGCACAGTTCATTATACAAAGAACTGATGCCTCCCGGTATTTTTGTGGTATCCATTTCATTGTTTACCATAAAATGATACAGTTCGCCAATAAGTTCCATAACTGCCACATGATATTTTTCCAATGATTTCAGGTCAAGGAAATTATGCTGCATGTAAACTTCTATGGCATTTGCAATATCTTCATTTTCTCCAAGGCAGATCTTTTTGAACACATTGGACAGTTCTGTTTTCTCTCCGGCATCCCTTTGGATTTTTCTCTGTGGAACAATCTCTTTTAAATTTATCGCCCGGTTGCTTCCATATAAAACACGATAGGAAACCGCTTCCCTGGCGCTTTGATACGATGCTGCAATCTTTGCAATGTGCCCACATACCTGACCGATCCCTATGGTTACTTTTGCCCCCATAATATGATGGATATATTTACAGAAACGGTCACAGGCATCCGTCAGTTCTGAAATTTCTTCCTCACTTTTTAACTGCATAATCATAATGGTATCCCCAAGATAGCGAAAACGCTTCGCGTTCCATTTTTCCCCGAGGTTCTCCCCTGCCTGCCGGTCTACCGATACCGAAAGCAGCCGTATATCCATACCCTCCGGAACCTGACTTGCCGATGTGTGTATGATCAGGCAGCAATACCACGGGCCTGTAAAAGCAATCTGGTAATCCTTAAAATAATGCGGCATCTCCTCTTCCGGAATACGTCCTTCAATAAGCGTTGTATACAAATTCGCCTGCAGCATCGGAAGGGAATCCGCATAATATTTTTTCAAAAGATCCGTATTTCTTTTTTCACTGATCTCATAGTCCAGTTTCTCTTTCAGACGCTCAAACACTTCTGTTATTTCCACAGCATTGAGCGGCTTTAAAATATATTCCTCAATTTCAAGATGCACGGCTTCTTTTGCATATTCAAAATCATCAAACCCGGTAAAAAGCAGAATTTTTGTTGCCGGATACTTTGCTTTTATATGTGCACACAATTCCAGTCCGTCCATATATGGCATCCGGATGTCCGTCATAACAACATCCGGCTGCATTTCTTCAAGCATGTCCATTGCTTTAAATCCGTTGTTTGCATGCCCGGCAACCTGAAAGCCGAGTTCCTCCCATTTAACTTTTTTAACAATGGCTTCAATGACTTCTTCTTCATCATCCACCAGCAATAATGTATACATACCTCTTCCCCCATGTTATTTTATTTATTATAGCAATTTGTCCAGATAAAGTAAAACCTTTCCAACATAAAACAGAGATGCCCTGCATGTTTCATGCATCACCGGCATCCCTGCTTTTTCATTATAGAGGAGAGTATATGTTTTATTTTTTCTGAACGTATTTCAGACAATCCAATGTTACTGCAACAAGGATGATAATACCCGAGAATACGAACTGGAGGTTGGTATCAATACCCAGGATTGTGAGGGAGTATGTTAATGCTGTAAAGATACATACACCGGTAACAACACCGGAAATCTTACCAATACCACCGGTAAATGATACACCACCGACAACGCAGGCTGCAATGGCATCCATATCCCAGCCCTGTCCATAAGCGGCAGAACCAGATCCTACCATTCGGGTACATTCAAGCCAGGAACCAAATCCGTAAAGGATACCTGCCATAATAAATGCACCAAGTGTTACTGCAAAGACAGAAATTCCTGAAACAGCTGCTGCCTCCGGATTTCCTCCGACTGCATAAAGATTTTTACCAAAGGTTGTTTTGTTCCAGATAAACCATACAATGACAATTGCTGCAACTGCCCAGAGAATGATGGTCGGGAATCCATTGACTTTTGGAATTACCATATTTGGAATGGTCGGCTCGATCGCTCCGAAGGAAACACCTTTTGTCGCATAGGTTACCAGTCCAAAAATGACAAGCATGTTTGCCATGGTCGATATAAACGGATGCATCTTGAATTTCGCTGTAAAAAATCCGGCTATACTTGTAAAGAACGTACATAATACAATACATGCTACCAGTGCAAGAACGACTCTTGCCGGTGTCGGTACTTTCGTAAAATCAAAGATGTGTCCGAACACACCACCTGTATTTACACCCTGATGCATGATAATGGTTGCGGTTGTCATTCCCATACCAACCATTCGTCCAACGGAAAGATCCGTTCCTGTAAGAAGGATCAGACCTGCAACTCCAAGTGCTAAAAACATTCTAGGCGATGCCTGCTGGAGAATATTTAAAATATTATTATACGTAAGAAGCGGCGTTCCTTTTTTGATTGGAGTTATGATACATAACGCAACAAAAATAAGAATGATCGCGATGTAGAGTCCATTCTGTAAAAGGAATGTTCTCCGGTTAAATGTATACTTATAATTTTCCCATTTCTGTGCCTGATTTTCTGCAAATGTAAATTTGGACAACCGGAGCAGATCAATCAGATGATACTTGTAACTGTACGCATCATGCTTCCGGTCTTTGATCCTCTGATACTCTTTTTCCAGTTCAATCTTTTCATTGGAAACACGGTTCTTATATACATAATTTTCTTCTTTGACCTCGGCCTGGGCGGAAGTCTTTGCCAGAGTTTCTTTGTGTTCCTTTTCAATCTTTGCAAGTTTCTGCTGATGCTCCTGCAGTGCCTGTTCCTTTTCCGCTATACAACTTGCCTTAACTGCATTATAATACTTGTCAAAATTATTTTTGAGATAATTTTCTGCTTTCCCGATCAGTTTTGCGATCTGGTCTTTGTTCTGTGCCTCTACCGCTTTTGCCTGTTCAAGCTCCTTCTGGCAGGATGCAATCTCAGAATCTTTTTCCCCTTTGGAAAGTGTTTTATCTCTTTTTACGTTTTCGATCCTGCTCTGGTACATAATAACTTTTGCCGTACCATCTTTTCTGAGTTCATCAATCTCTTTTTGTATTTTTCCGACATATTCCTCAATCGGCTGACGCAGTGTTTTTTCCTGCTCCGCTGTAAGAATCTTGCTATTTGCCATATCTGTCCCCCCTGCCTATAAATATTTCGCGCTGAGGCGAAGTAATTCTTCCTGATTCGTTTCCTTTGTATTGACAATGCCCGCAAGCCGTCCGTTCGACATGACACCGATCCGGTTTGTAATACCAAGGATTTCCGGCATCTCAGAAGAAACCACGATAATGGTCTTTCCCTGTTTTGCCATCTGTATGATCAGGTCATAAATTTCATATTTTGCGCCGACATCAATTCCTCTTGTCGGTTCATCCATCATAAACACCTTCGGTTCACGCTCGAGCCACTTTCCAAAAATAACCTTCTGCTGGTTTCCTCCGGAAAGACTTGAAATCATATCGTTTGGTCCCAGACATTTGGTATGCATGACTTTAATTTCATTTGCGGTAGCCTTTGTCATTTTCGGTTCTGAAAGTGCCGCGCCTTTTTTATATGCATTAAGATTTGCAATGGTTGTATTAAATGTAAGATTCCCTTTCAGGAATAATCCATTTGCCTTCCGTTCTTCCGTAATAAGCGCGAATCCATAATCCATTGCCTCTTTTGCACAGCTGAAATTCATAAGCTTATGGTTCAGATAAACACGGCCTGCGGCTCTTGTGCGGATACCGAATATGGTTTCCAGCAATTCTGTCCGTCCGGCTCCCACAAGGCCATATAAGCCAAAAATCTCCCCTTCACGGACATCAAATGTAACATCCTGTAAATACGGCTCATATTTTGTGGACAAATGCTGGATTGATAAAATAACATCTTTCGGCTGATTATCCACCGGTGGAAAACGGTTTTCCAGCACACGGCCTACCATTGCAGTAATCAGTTCATTCATATTTGTTTCTTTTGCACTTTTTGTCATGACCAGATTTCCATCCCGGAGTACGGAAATATCATCACAGATCTCAAATATTTCATCCATTTTATGGGAAATATAAATAAGGGAGATGCCCTGGTCACGAAGCATCCGCATCATATCAAAAAGTTTATCCACTTCCTGTACGGTAAGTGATGATGTTGGCTCATCCAATACGATTACTTTCGAATTATATGAGATCGCCTTTGCAATTTCACACATCTGCCGCTGGGAAACGGACATATTTCTCATCGGCTGATCCAGATTTACCGTCATTCCCAGTTTCCGGAATAATTCCGAGGCTTCATTTTTCATTCTTCCCTCATCGATCATCCCAAGGGAATTTACCGGGTATCTGCCAAGAAAGAGATTATCCACAACATTTCTCTCCAGACACTGGTTTAACTCCTGATGCACCATTGCAATCCCATTTTCAAGTGCATCCTTCGGACCGGAAAAATTCACTTCTTTTCCGTCAAGGTATATAGTTCCTTCGTCTTTCTGATAAGTTCCAAAAAGACATTTCATCATTGTTGACTTACCGGCACCATTTTCTCCCATAAGTCCCATAACTGTTCCTTTTCTCACATCAAGGTTGATATGATCAAGTACTCTGTTGCGGCCAAATGATTTACTCATGCCACGTATCGATAAGATAATATCTTTGCTCTGATCCCCCATACTATCCGCTCCTATCCTTTTGTTTTCGGGGAGAGAACCGTATTTCTCCCCCCGAAGTTAAGTTGTTTTACTGATTTAAAAGAGCTGTGTAAGAAGCTGCATTATCTGTTTTCACCATGTTGATGGCAAAAGCATCGTACTGTCCCGGATTGCCCAGACGGTTTGTGATATTAGACTCTGTCTGTCCGTCACCACCAATGTACTCAACATCCAGATTTAAAAGGTCATCATACTTCTGTAACAGCGGCTGATAGGTAGAACTTAAGAAGTTATCAGAAGCATTGTAAATATTCAGCCATACCTTCTTTGTCGGATGGGCAGATGCATCTAACTGTTTGGATACCGGTTCCCATACAACGGTAGAATCTGTAAAATCTTTGTAGTTATCAGCGGTTACTGCCACGTTCAGGGAATAGTAAGATCTCTCGTCTTCTTTGTATACATAAACGTCACTGCTTAATACATTTCCTGCATCGTCTGCAGTTCCGATACCCGTGTCAACATCTACACCATCCAGTGCATTTCTAAGAACACGCAGTGTCAGGTATGCCTGTACGTCTGCATGCTGGCTGATCGTTCCACCGTAGCCTTCTGCAATTGCTGCAACTGCATCGCTGTTTGCATCATATCCGAATGTTGGTACGCCGTTATCCTTTGACCATGCATTAAACATTGACATTCCCATTCCATCATTGTTGGATACAACGACATCAATGGAATCCCCGAAAGAAGATGACCATGTACCAATCGCATTGCCGGCTGTTGCTGCATCCCATGTAGCACCTGCTGAGTTTTTCATTTCCTGGGAAGCAAGTTCACGGATCACATAGGTTTTTCCACCTACTTCAATGCTTCCGTCCTGAACCTGTGATGCTTTTCCATCGGTATTGGTTCCTGCCGGTGCACTGTCTGCCTCGCCGTTTTTATCCACTGCTGTTCCAAGTGCTTTTCTGACACCTCTTGTACGGGCAATGGAATCATTGTGACCGATATCACCGATTGCTAAAACATAGCCGATCACGCCATCTCCGTTACGGTCAATCTTGTCAATATTTTTCTCGATGTAATCTTTTACCATGGTACCCTGAAGTTCTGCACCCTGATTTGCATCAAACCCTACATAATAAGTATCTTTGTTAAAATTGAGTGCTGTCATATCAAGCTCTCCTGTGGAACTGTTTGACGGCTGACGGTTAAACCATACCAAAGGTTTATCCTTGTTTGCGACAGTTGAGGTAGAAGTGCCTCCCCCTTTATTGCCTGCCTGTGTGCCACCGCCGTTGTTTCCCCCATCGGCTCCGCATGCTGCGGTTGAAAGTGCAAGTACCGCCATCATCATAATTGCAACAATTTTCTTTTTCATAAGAATTTCCCCCTTCTTGTTTTGTTTGTAATGCTAGTATACGGGATTTTTATCTCATAAACTATAGAATATTTTTTGGTTCACATTAAAAATTTTCATATTTTTCCGTTATTTGTTCAATTTTTTCATATTTTTTCTTTGTCATTTCGTCACTTTGCCGTTGATTTGTACTAAAAAAAGCCATCTTTCTTTACAAAGATGGCTTTTTAAATCTTTTATAAAAGGCTCTGTTATCATTGTTCCAGAATCACATGCCACGCCTCACACAGCCGTTCCAGCGACCACGCGGCATTTGCCGGACTTGTGGATGGAAGCACCATCGCTTCGATCCCCGTGACCGGAAACTGGTATCTTTTATAAAGCTGTCCTGCCTTGTTTCCGTTTGCATAAATACGTGTTATGTTCGTTTTTTCCAGAATCATGCCAATATCCGTTGGCTGTACATTTTTAATACTGCTGTCACTTGAGCCTTTGATGTCACAGCTTTGGATCACATCCCACACTGCAATGTGGTGTGTAAGAAGCATCTTTTTCTTCTCCTCGATTGTCTGTGGTACTTCACAGCCAAGAATACCTGCAAGTACCTTCCAGAATCGGTTCTGTTTATGTCCGTAGAAAAACTTCTGTTCTCGGGACTTCACCGATGGAAAGCTGCCAAGTATCAGAATTCTTGAATTTTCATCGTATACGGGTGCGATTGTGTGTTCTATTTTCATGGTGTTTTGTCCTTCCTTTTATTTATTTTAATCTCATTTACGAATATTATCAAACATTTTCTCATCATTTGTCATTCATTTTATATTCTCACCCCCACCAATTTTCCATAGTTGTTCTTCAAAGCAACCCTCCAACAGGAACATCTTTGAACAGATATGTTCGTGGCAAGGCAAAAGAAAAAGACCAACAGCAGCACTTCAAATTACTACCATTGGTCTTAAAGCCCTTAATTTCCAGACATTTCTGCCTTTGCCTATTTTACCCTCGACATCAAAACTACCGTCTCCACATGCGGAATCGTTTTTCACCGCTTTAACAGTACGCGAACCCGCATGGTTACTGGGTTTTTACCCCCCCCCCCTGACATGTTGTTAACATCCGCAATTATAAGGTTAAGACATGGCGTACAGACCGTTTAACTTTGTAAACGTGTGGCGGGTATGCCGATATTTTGTAACACTTTTATAATGCAAAATCATTATAAATACTGCTACCGAATTTGGTAATATATCGGTCCGCAGATTTGTTTTGGGCAGTTTTTCGAATGGCATTAACACCCTTTCAACGTCCCCTTTTATTGAAACCGATATTTTCCTTTTCCATGTCCAGTTACCGGCACAATCACTTCACTATCAACCAACAGTTTTATTAACTTGGAAGCGCCTGATGGCTTTAATCCAGTAATTTCTTCAACTATCGTTCTTCCGAAACAATTTTCTTTTCCACATTTTGAAAATATTTCTACTGTATGATTTATTGTTTTTTCTGAAATCGTATCTGAGAAAGAAAGTAATTTATTTCGAATGTCCACTTTTGTGTTTTCAATGTCCACTTCTTCAAACACTCCACTAATATGCATCGAACGATTATGAAGTTCATTCTTCTCATCCAACAACAAATTTCTTAAAAACATTTCCAAATACTCAGTTGTCTCATGAACACCATTTTTTAAATCGTTATAATTAGCTCTAACAAGCGCATTCCTAAAATACCATGCGTTCTCCGCAAAAATATCATTGGTTACGTCAAATCCTAGCGTTCTAAGATACTTAATAAAAAATACTGCTGTAGTTCGTGTGTTTCCCTCATGCAATACCACATTGGGACTCACAAAGAAATCTATAATTGATTTCCACTTTTTGAGTACGTTCTTTGCCGGTTCCCTCTGCTTGATACACATATATACTGTCAATCAGTTCAACCAGCATAGAACGGTTTAACAGTAAAATATAGTGAGGTGATTACATATGCGTAAAAAAGAAGATAAATATGATTTTAGAGCTTTTGGTCTTGCAATCAAAGAAGCTCGTAAAAAGCAAAAATTAACTCGTGAGCAAGTGGGAGCAATGATTGAGATTGACCCACGCTATTTAACAAATATCGAAAACAAAGGGCAACACCCAAGTTTACAGGTGTTCTATGACCTTGTATCATTACTTAATATTTCCGTTGATGAATTTTTCCTGCCTGCGTCTGATCTGGATAAAAGTACCAGAAGACGACAGTTGGAAAAGCAACTTGACAAC
>ERZ773217.2282-NODE-2282-length-12936-cov-11.823150_pt1 | contig 12936 bp, 7 predicted proteins | sample MGYA00580995_ERZ773217 | MGnify/ENA primary metagenome ERZ773217 (study PRJEB29015, sample SAMEA2737772) | human gut metagenome | biome: human gut; feature: human-associated habitat; material: faeces | place: China | collected 2012 ...
CAAAAAAGCCACAGGATGAGCGTACACTTCACCAGCCAGGGGCAAATAAAAATGGTTGTTTCAGAAAAAGCGCTAGTCCGGGCATAAACACCCAAAACAAAGCCCGGTTCGCCCGGGCTCTGCACCGATAACACACTTAACTGTAGGCATGCAGCGTACGTTGGCAAAGTGCCGAACGTACGCAGTCCTCTTTACCGAACCGGACGATCCCAACCATTTCATCTTCTTCGAAACGTTCCAGCGCGTCACTTAATCCGGAGCACACGCCGCGAGGCAAATCGCATTGCGTGATATCACCGTTGACGATAACCGTCACGTTCTCCCCGAGGCGGGTTAAAAACATTTTCATTTGCGCGGCAGTCACATTCTGCGCCTCGTCAAGAATGACGACTGCATTTTCAAAGGTACGTCCACGCATATAGGCGAACGGCGCAATTTCCACCTTCCCTATTTCCGGTCGCAGGCAGTACTGCATAAAGGAAGCCCCTAAGCGCCGGACCAGCACGTCGTAGACCGGGCGAAAATAGGGAGCAAACTTTTCTGCGATATCTCCAGGTAAGAAGCCAAGATCTTCATCGGCTTGCAGAACTGGACGGGTGACGATAATCCTGTCGACATCCTTATGTATCAGGGCCTCTGCCGCTTTTGCTGCGCTGATCCAGGTTTTTCCGCACCCGGCTTCGCCCGTGGCGAATATCAGCTGCTTACTCTCAATAGCCTTCAGATAGTGCAATTGCGCTTCATTTCGCGCGAGGATGGGCGAAGTATCGCGACTGTCGCGGGCCATACCAATGGCTTCTACGCCGCCCATCTGCACAAGCGAGGTGACCGATTCTTCTTCACGCTGCTTATGGCTGCGCGAATCCCGTCTCAGCACACGTTTTGCCTCGCGACGAGCTTTGATCACTGCTTTTTGTCTTCCCATGGAGAGCACCTTGAGTTGTTTGTATTCATCACACGCGCCGTTGGCAGCGCGATTATGCGCACGAACATCAGAGGGTTGGCTTCCTTGTAAGCCATAGTTTGCTTTTGGATAAAATGCCGAAAAACGGCTACGCGCACCGTTTACGGCGTCGGTAACACATGAAAAGAAAGGATGAGGTTGAAAATGCAAAGTGACGAGATGACTACCGGAGGAGAAAACTCCGCGAGTGGTGGCGCGTTGATTATCTAAAACATGTCCAGTACAGGACGTTACCATCCGCGATCTCCATAGTGACTGACTATCACTGCCGGGAACTTCCGCTGCTACTTAATAAGTACAACAGATCTCGCATTTATTGCAACAATATATTTACTTATATTTAACTATAAAACACCATTTCAGTGACATTAGTTTCTACTGGAAAGATGACAGAGTGATGACAGTGATGAAAAAAGCTGTGTGCTTTCAGCAGGATTTGCATCAGGCATCAGTGCACGATCGCCGGATGCGGCGTGAACGCCTTATCCAGCCTACCAAACCCGCACTGATTGTAGGCATGATAAGACGCGCAAGCGTCGCATCAGGCATCTGCGCACAAATGCCTTATCCGCCTAAAAACATTAAACCCGCAATAACGCGCTTCCGAAATAATCGTTCGCGTCCTTCACCCCCGGCAGCGCAAAAAAATAACCGCCGCCGATAGGTTTAACGTATTCCTCCAGCGCTTCGCCATTGAGCCTTTTTTGTACTGTCAGGAAGCCTTTTTCCAGATCGTGTTGGTAGCAGACAAACAGCAACCCCATATCCAGTTGCCCGGAGTTGGTGACGCCCAGTGAATAACTGTAGCCACGACGCAGCATCAGGCTGGACTCACTCTCCGCCGTGCGGGGATTCGCCAGCCGGATATGGCTGTCCAGCGCGATCACCTTCCCTTCCGGGTCGCTGGCGTAATCAGGCACATCATGCTCATGCTGCATTCCCAGCGGCGCACCGGTTTGCTTATCACGGCCAAAAATCGTCTGCTGTTCTTTCAGCGGCGTTCTGTCCCAAAATTCCACTCGAAACTGAATCAAGCGTACTGCCTGATAGCTGCCACCGATTGCCCACGCAGGCTCCTGCTGATCTGCCGTTACCCACACCACTTTTTGCATCAACTTATCATTCTGGCTATCGGGATTGGCAGTGCCGTCTTTGAAACCCAGCAAATTAATCGGCGTCTCTTTGCCTTTACTACGCGCCGCGTGATCGGAAATAAACCCTTCCCGCTTCCAGCGCACACTGAGCAAATCCGGCGTGTGTTTGATGATATCGCGCAGCGCATGGATAACCGTGTCCTGGGTGTTGGCGCAAATCTGTAGCAACACATCACCATGACATAACGCCGCATCCAGCGAGTCGTTGGGGAAACGCGTCATCTTCTGCAGCTTTTTTGGCATCTGTGGCGCAAGGCCAAAGCGCTCATCAAACAATGAGTGACCCACCGATAACGTGATGGTGAGATTATCGGGCGCAATGTAGCCGCCAAGAATGCCGGAATCGAGTGGTGGCAGGCGCGGATTTGGCGTTTCTGGTGCTGCTCCGCCCTGAGTCAGAAAAGCAAAACGCTGAGTCAACAAGCGAAACAACCGCTCAAGATCGGCTTTATCGCTGGCAAGCACATCAAACGCCACCAGCATCATTGCGGCCTGTTGTGGCGTCAGGATCCCTGCCTGATGCTCACCATAAAACGGCTGTTTCTCATTGCGAGCATCCGGTGAAAGCGTACCCGGCGCACTTTGCGTTTTTTGTGCATGAGCGACCGGACAACTTCCCGCCAGCGCCAGTGCACCTATCACTTTCAGTAAACGTCGGCGTGACGGTTCATTCACGCCGTTTTCATCTTTATACTGCATAACGCTTAATCCAGTCCCAGCACACCGCGAAGTTGCGCCAGATCTTCCGCCAGCGCAGTAATCGGTCCTTTCAGTGCATTCCGGTCGGCATCGGTCAATTTGTCGTAGGTTTCAAAACCGTCTTTAGTACGGTATTTCGCCAGAATGGTATCGACCTTTTTAAAGTTGGCATCGACTTTTGCCAGCAGTTCCGGGTTGGCTTTTTGCAGTTGTGGACGCAGCAAATCGACAATTTTCTGCGAGCCTTCAACGTTAGCCTGGAAATCCCACAGATCGGTGTGGCTGTAGCGATCTTCTTCACCGCTAATTTTGCTGGCTGCCACTTCCTCAATCAGTCCGGCTGCGCCGCCGACCACTTTTGAAGGTGGGAAAGCCAGTTCACTGATGCGTTTTTGCAAATCGACCACATCGGTATAAAGCTGCTCAGCGTACTGATCCATCCCTTTGGTGGTGTTGTCGCCAAACAATGCTTTTTCCAGACGGTGGAAACCAGTGAATTTTGGGTCGGCGGCTTTTTGCTCGTAATCATCTTCACGGGCGTCAATGCTGCCATCCAGATCGGAGAACAGTTCAGCAATCGGTTCAATACGCTCATAGTGCTGGCGCGTCGGTGCATACAGTGCTTTCGCTTTTTCGATATCGCCTGCTTTAATCGCGTCGGTAAAGGCTTTGGTGTCGGTCACCAGCTGCGTGGTTTCCGCCATGACATACGCTTTATATGCAGTAATTGCACCACCAAGACTTAACAGCGCATCACTTTGCGCCGCATCCGCCGTTGCCTCACCTTTGACGATCAACTTCCCTTTCGGGTTAGTCAGCAGACCGCAGGTCATATCGTATTCGCCAGGCTGTAAATTCGCCGTCATTTTCTGGCTAAAGCCAGGGGCGATATTTTCCCGCTCTTCCACCACCATCACGCCTTTGAGGATCTCCCACTCCAGCGCCTTCTGGCTGTGGTTCTGAATAATGAACTGTGTTTTCCCGGCGTTAACCGTAATGGTCATCGGTTCGCACTGCTTATCCGTCACGGTCACTTTGACCTGCGGCACATCAGCGGCGTTAGCCATAAAAGCAGAAGAAAACAGCGCAGCCACGCTCAACTGCAATGCGTTACGGCGGAAGTTAATGGTCATGACGAGACTATCCCTTTAAAGTATGTTGTAACTAAGCAAGAGTTTGCGTCGTATTTGTTACGCGGAGCGAGACGCTGTCGCCCCTGCGCGTGGTGGCAGAGCAAATGCCACCAGCGCCGGGATGAGATAAATAAACCAGACGGCGACTTCGCTGACGCTCGGCGCTTCCTGATAGCCAAAAATCCCTTCCATCAGCGTGCCAAACAGCGAGTGAGTTGAGAGCACCGCACTCATATCGAAGGCGATTTCCTGAAAGTGGTTCCACAATCCGGCTTCATGAAATGCGCGAATGGCACCAGCTGCCAGCCCTGCGGCGACGAAGAGAATAAACAGGCTGGTCCATTTAAAAAATGCACCAAGATTGAGGCGAATACCGCCCCAGTAGAGCAGGAAGCCTAGCACCACGGCAGTAGCAAGACCGAGCATTGCACCCAGCGGCGGCCAGATCCCGACATCTTGTTGAAATGCCGCCAGCAGGAAAAAGACCGACTCCAGCCCTTCCCTTGCAACGGCAAAAAAGACCATCATCACCAGCGCCCAGCCATGATGATTTCCACGCTGCAATGCGCTATCGACTGCCTGTTCCAGTTGCACTTTGACGTTGCGCGACACTTTGCGCATCCAGAAAACCATCCAGGTAAGGATCACCACGGCGATCACCGCCACGATACCTTCAAACAGTTCCTGTTCTTTTTGCGGAAATTCGCCGGTGGTTTCGTTAATGAAGATACCCAAGCCCAGGCACAACGCAGCGGCAAGCAACACGCCAATCCACATCACACCAATCCATCGGCCTCGCTGGGTACGCTTAAGATAGCTGGCAATCAAACTGACAATCAGCGCGGCTTCAAGTCCTTCGCGCAACATAATGAGAAACGGAACAAACATGCCACCCACCCTTAAACGTTTTTCTGAGTCAATCTATGCAAAGAAAAGTAAATCGCAGTGATAGCGATTATCATTACGGCAAAGAAAAACACAAGCGGAATGTTTATAAAATGATGTTGGAATGTAAACAAAGAGAGGTAATGCCAAGGGATATAAACGATTATTCCAGGGTAGAAAGATGGGATTGTTTGCAAAGAACCATGTGTTCTTGCCGGATGCCGCGTAAACGCCGTATCCAGCCGACAAAACTGTCCAGACTCAATGCATCAGAGCTTCCATGTAAAACTGATAAGCGGGTGTATCAAGCAATTTCGTCCATCCGCGATTATCAAATCTAACTTTTTGCCCGGAACATAATAACAGCTCGGGTGTTGGTGGCGTCAAAATCGCTGAAGCGTTCCCCGAAGGCCGGGACAGCAGGGGGCGGCGGCGATTGGCCGCCCCCTGCGCGCTCCCTGCACCATTCAATTTATATGGCGAGGCACATTAAGGGAGCGCAACCCGCTGCTGAAGCCAAACAAAACCGCCGCAGGCTAAGTCCCTTAGCTTTCCTGCAACCGTGACGGCGGAGCCGAATGATAGTGCGCATCGGCCTCGGCAAAGCGTTTTTGCATCGCCGCTGACGGCGCTTTACCCAGCAAACTAAACACTACAATCCCAATACTGCCGAAGATAAAGCCCGGAATAATTTCGTACAGTCCCAGCCAGCCGAACTGTTTCCAGACGATAACCGTCAGCGCACCGATGATCATCCCCACCAGCGCACCGTTACGCGTCATGCGTGACCACATCACCGAGAACAGCACCACTGGACCAAACGCCGCGCCAAAGCCTGCCCACGCGTAGCTCACTAAGCCCAGCACGCGGTTTTCCGGGTTTGCCGCCAGCGCAATCGCCACCAGCGCCACCACCAGCACCATCACACGCCCTACCCACACCAGCTCTTTCTGGCTGGCATGTTTACGCAGAAACGCTTTGTACAAATCTTCGGTAATCGCACTGGAGCACACCAGCAGCTGGCAACTTAAGGTTGACATTACCGCCGCCAGAATTGCCGACAGCAGAATCCCGGCAATCCACGGGTTAAACAGAATTTGCGCCAGTTCGATAAACACACGCTCGGCGTTCTGATTTACCGCACCAGCCAACGCCGGATGATCGTTAAAGTAAGCAATCCCAAAGAAGCCGACAGCCACCGCCCCTGCCAGGCAGAGGATCATCCAGGTCATACTAATACGACGCGCATGGACAATGCTGTGGTGAGAATCCGCCGCCATAAAACGCGCCAGAATGTGCGGCTGCCCGAAGTAACCCAGCCCCCAACCCATCAGTGAGATAATGGCAACAAAGTTCAGACCTTTGAGCATATCAACGTTTTCGATGCTCTTTTGTTTGATCACTTCCAGCGAGTCACCAAAGCCACCGACACTGATAATGACGATAACCGGCGTCAGGATCAGGGCAAAAATCATCAGGCTGGCCTGTACAGTGTCAGTCCAGCTCACCGCGAGGAAACCGCCAATAAAGGTGTAAAGGATCGTCGCCGCAGCGCCCGCCCACAGAGCCGTTTCGTAGCTCATGCCAAAGGTACTTTCAAACAGACGCGCGCCTGCCACAATGCCCGAAGCGCAATAAATGGTGAAGAACAGCAAAATAACCAGCGCAGAGATAATGCGCAAAATGCGGCTTTTATCTTCAAAGCGCCCGGTGAAATAATCCGGCAGTGTTAAGGCGTTATTGTTGTATTCGGTATGCACACGCAACCGCCCGGCCACCAGCTTCCAGTTAATCCACGCGCCTAATGTCAGGCCAATGGCGATCCAGCTTTCGGAAATCCCGGAAAGAAAAACAGCGCCCGGCAACCCCATTAACAGCCAGCCGCTCATATCCGACGCACCCGCCGATAATGCCGTCACGAATGGCCCAAGACTACGACCGCCCAGAATATAGTCGTCAAAGTTTTTCGTTGATCGCCAGGCGATAAACCCAATCAATATCATGCCAAAGATATAGACACAAAATGTCACCAACATCGGTGTGCTAATAGCCATCTAAAGTCTCCAAAAAATTATTATCGGCAATGTCGAAACTTGCCGTTATATCTGCCACCGGAACGGGGTAACAGAGTTTATGTTTTACCAGGGCGACCGTATCCTGCCGGAAGCGCTGGTTATTCACAATCGATTTAACACACCATTTACATTAAATTTTAGTGCTCAGCGACACTATTTTTCATCAGGTTGCACTCTCTCACATTTTTTGCGGTTGCACCTTTCAAAAATGTTAACTGCCGCAGAGAAAAAGTCTGAGTTATTTTTTTAATCCCTGTCATATCGATTTCTTTTATTAACATTTCATTCATTTTTAAGCTTGCTACGCATGTCACATTTAACATGGTTGCACAAAGTTGCAACATCATGGATATTTCACGATAACGTTAAGTTGCACCTTTCTGAACAACAGGAGTAATGGCATGGGAACCACCACCATGGGGGTTAAGCTGGACGACGCGACGCGTGAGCGTATTAAGTCTGCCGCGACACGTATCGATCGCACACCACACTGGTTAATTAAGCAGGCGATTTTTTCTTATCTCGAACAACTGGAAAACAGCGATACTCTGCCGGAGCTACCTGCGCTGCTTTCTGGCGCGGCCAATGAGAGCGATGAAGCACCGACTCCGGCAGAGGAACCACACCAGCCATTCCTCGACTTTGCCGAGCAAATATTGCCCCAGTCGGTTTCCCGCGCCGCGATCACCGCGGCCTATCGCCGCCCGGAAACCGAAGCGGTTTCTATGCTGCTGGAACAAGCCCGCCTGCCGCAGCCAGTTGCTGAACAGGCGCACAAACTGGCGTATCAGCTGGCCGATAAACTGCGTAATCAAAAAAATGCCAGTGGTCGCGCAGGTATGGTCCAGGGGTTATTGCAGGAGTTTTCGCTGTCATCGCAGGAAGGCGTGGCGCTGATGTGTCTGGCGGAAGCGTTGTTGCGTATTCCCGACAAAGCCACCCGCGACGCGTTAATTCGCGACAAAATCAGCAACGGTAACTGGCAGTCACACATTGGTCGTAGCCCGTCACTGTTTGTTAATGCCGCCACCTGGGGGCTGCTGTTTACTGGCAAACTGGTTTCCACCCATAACGAAGCCAGCCTCTCCCGCTCGCTGAACCGCATTATCGGTAAAAGCGGTGAACCGCTGATCCGCAAAGGTGTGGATATGGCGATGCGCCTGATGGGTGAGCAGTTCGTCACTGGCGAAACCATCGCGGAAGCGTTAGCCAATGCCCGCAAGCTGGAAGAGAAAGGTTTCCGTTACTCTTACGATATGCTGGGCGAAGCCGCGCTGACCGCCGCAGATGCACAGGCGTATATGGTTTCCTATCAGCAGGCGATTCACGCCATCGGTAAAGCGTCTAACGGTCGTGGCATCTATGAAGGGCCGGGCATTTCAATCAAACTGTCGGCGCTGCATCCGCGTTATAGCCGCGCCCAGTATGACCGGGTAATGGAAGAGCTTTACCCGCGTCTGAAATCACTCACCCTGCTGGCGCGTCAGTACGATATTGGTATCAACATTGACGCCGAAGAGTCCGATCGCCTGGAGATCTCCCTCGATCTGCTGGAAAAACTCTGTTTCGAGCCGGAACTGGCAGGCTGGAACGGCATCGGTTTTGTTATTCAGGCTTATCAAAAACGCTGCCCGTTGGTGATCGATTACCTGATTGATCTCGCCACCCGCAGCCGTCGCCGTCTGATGATTCGCCTGGTGAAAGGCGCGTACTGGGATAGTGAAATTAAGCGTGCGCAGATGGACGGCCTTGAAGGTTATCCGGTTTATACCCGCAAGGTGTATACCGACGTTTCTTATCTCGCCTGTGCGAAAAAGCTGCTGGCGGTGCCGAATCTAATCTACCCGCAGTTCGCGACGCACAACGCCCATACGCTGGCGGCGATTTATCAACTGGCGGGGCAGAACTACTACCCGGGTCAGTACGAGTTCCAGTGCCTGCATGGTATGGGCGAGCCACTGTATGAGCAGGTCACCGGGAAAGTTGCCGACGGCAAACTTAACCGTCCGTGTCGTATTTATGCTCCGGTTGGCACACATGAAACGCTGTTGGCGTATCTGGTGCGTCGCCTGCTGGAAAACGGTGCTAACACCTCGTTTGTTAACCGTATTGCCGACACCTCTTTGCCACTGGATGAACTGGTCGCCGATCCGGTCACTGCTGTAGAAAAACTGGCGCAACAGGAAGGGCAAACTGGATTACCGCATCCGAAAATTCCCCTGCCGCGCGATCTTTACGGTCACGGGCGCGACAACTCGGCAGGGCTGGATCTCGCTAACGAACACCGCCTGGCCTCGCTCTCCTCTGCCCTGCTCAATAGTGCACTGCAAAAATGGCAGGCCTTGCCAATGCTGGAACAACCGGTAGCGGCAGGTGAGATGTCGCCCGTTATTAACCCTGCGGAACCGAAAGATATTGTGGGCTATGTGCGTGAAGCCACGCCGCGTGAAGTAGAACAGGCGCTGGAAAGTGCGGTTAATAACGCGCCAATCTGGTTTGCCACGCCTCCGGCTGAACGCGCAGCGATTTTGCACCGCGCTGCCGTGCTGATGGAAAGCCAGATGCAGCAACTGATTGGTATTCTGGTGCGTGAGGCCGGAAAAACCTTCAGTAACGCCATTGCCGAAGTGCGCGAAGCGGTCGATTTTCTCCACTACTACGCCGGACAGGTGCGGGATGATTTCGCTAACGAAACCCACCGTCCATTAGGGCCTGTGGTGTGTATCAGTCCGTGGAACTTCCCGCTGGCTATTTTCACCGGGCAGATCGCCGCCGCACTGGCGGCAGGTAACAGCGTGCTGGCAAAACCGGCAGAACAAACGCCGCTGATTGCCGCGCAAGGGATCGCCATTTTGCTGGAAGCGGGTGTACCGCCAGGCGTGGTGCAATTGCTGCCAGGTCGGGGTGAAACCGTGGGCGCGCAACTGACGGGTGATGATCGCGTGCGCGGGGTGATGTTTACCGGTTCAACCGAAGTCGCTACGTTACTGCAGCGCAATATCGCCAGCCGCCTGGACGCTCAGGGTCGCCCTATTCCGCTCATCGCTGAAACCGGCGGCATGAACGCGATGATTGTCGATTCTTCAGCACTGACCGAACAGGTCGTCGTGGATGTACTGGCCTCGGCGTTCGACAGTGCGGGTCAGCGTTGTTCGGCGCTGCGCGTGCTGTGCCTGCAAGATGAGATTGCCGACCACACGTTGAAAATGCTGCGCGGCGCAATGGCCGAATGCCGGATGGGTAATCCGGGTCGCCTGACCACCGATATCGGTCCAGTGATTGATAGCGAAGCGAAAGCCAATATTGAGCGCCATATTCAGACCATGCGTAGCAAAGGCCGTCCGGTGTTCCAGGCGGTGCGGGAAAACAGCGAAGATGCCCGTGAATGGCAAAGCGGCACCTTTGTCGCCCCGACGCTGATCGAACTGGATGACTTTGCCGAATTGCAAAAAGAGGTCTTTGGTCCGGTGCTGCATGTGGTGCGTTACAACCGTAACCAGCTACCAGAGCTGATCGAGCAGATTAACGCTTCCGGTTATGGTCTGACGCTTGGCGTCCATACGCGCATTGATGAAACCATCGCCCAGGTCACTGGCTCGGCCCATGTTGGTAACCTGTATGTTAACCGTAATATGGTGGGCGCAGTGGTTGGTGTGCAGCCGTTCGGCGGCGAAGGGTTGTCCGGTACCGGGCCGAAAGCAGGCGGTCCGCTCTATCTCTACCGTCTGCTGGCGAATCGCCCGGAAAGTGCGCTGGCAGTGACGCTCGCGCGTCAGGATGCAAAGTATCCGGTCGATGCGCAGTTGAAAGCCGCATTGACTCAGCCGCTAAATGCACTGCGGGAATGGGCAGCAAATCGTCCAGAATTGCAGGCGTTATGTACGCAATATGGCGAGCTGGCGCAGGCAGGAACACAACGATTGCTGCCGGGGCCGACGGGTGAACGCAACACCTGGACGCTGCTGCCGCGTGAGCGCGTGTTGTGTATTGCCGATGATGAGCAGGATGCGCTGACTCAGCTCGCCGCCGTGCTGGCGGTGGGCAGCCAGGTACTGTGGCCGGATGACGCGCTGCATCGTCAGTTAGTGAAGGCATTGCCATCGGCAGTCAGCGAACGTATTCAACTGGCGAAAGCGGAAAATATAACCGCTCAACCGTTTGATGCGGTGATCTTCCACGGTGATTCGGATCAGCTTCGCGCATTGTGTGAAGCAGTTGCCGCGCGGGATGGCACAATTGTTTCGGTGCAGGGTTTTGCCCGTGGCGAAAGCAATATCCTTCTGGAACGGCTGTATATCGAGCGTTCGCTGAGTGTGAATACCGCTGCCGCTGGCGGTAACGCCAGCTTAATGACTATAGGTTAAACAGGTAGCCGGAGGATGTTACAACCTCCTCCGGCATCTTTAACGTGGTCGAATCCCCTCAATAATAATCCGCTGCACGTTTTCAACCGTTTGATTGAAAAATACCTCATCGCGCAACGTCGCGCCTGTCACCGCCTCCACCTGAGGGGCGAAATCGGCGTAATGTTGAGTGGAAGCCCAAATCATAAAAATCAAATGCTGCGGATCAATCGGCGCGAGTTTGCCGCTTTTGACCCAACCGGCAATCAGCGCCGATTTCTCATCAATTAATGCCTTCAAATCGCCCGTCAGTTCATCCATTAACAGCGGCGCGCCTGCCAGCATCTCCATACAGAACAGGCGCGAAGCCTGCGGATAATCGCGTGAGACTTCCAGCTTCAGACGGATGTACTCTTTGATCGCCGCCAGCGGGGCGAAATCTTCACGAAACGCTTTTAACGGTGCCAGCCAGATATCGAGAATCTGCCGCAGCACGGCAATATACAGCGCCTCTTTTGACGGAAAGTAATACAGCAGATTGGTTTTTGAAACACCCGCCAACTCTGCGATCTGCTCCAGCCTTGTGCCGTGAAAACCGAATTGTGAAAAAGTGTCCAGTGCTGCGCTAAGAATCGCTTTTTTCTTCGCGCTTACTGCGCGCGAACGTTTACCCGTTGTTTTCACTGCGCCTTGCGTCATGCGCTCTCCCCTCTTGTAGATTGGCAACAGGATAGCAAAACCCCCGCCCGGCCTCGACCTTCTGCACTCTCATCGCGCACAGATGCATGTTTTATGTGCAACTGTTTTGACCGTTTAGTCCACTTTTTACCAGATATTTTAGATAACGTAATGTTAACAGATTAATAACATTAACTTTTTAAAAACTGGCATCCGCTTTGCAAACAAGCCAATACGCGGCTGAAAAGGATATGCAGGATGCAGCGCCCCGTCTGACTTTCACTTTACGAGACGAAGAGAGGTTGATGATGAAAATTGGCGTATTCGTACCTATTGGCAACAACGGCTGGCTCATTTCGACCCACGCGCCGCAGTACATGCCGACCTTTGAACTGAATAAAGCCATTGTGCAAAAAGCGGAGCACTACCATTTCGATTTCGCCCTGTCGATGATCAAACTGCGTGGCTTTGGCGGCAAAACTGAGTTCTGGGATCACAACCTTGAGTCGTTCACCTTGATGGCGGGGCTGGCGGCCGTGACCTCGCGCATTCAGATTTACGCCACTGCTGCCACCTTAACGTTACCTCCGGCAATCGTCGCCCGTATGGCCGCAACCATCGACTCCATCTCTGGCGGGCGTTTTGGCGTCAACCTCGTGACTGGCTGGCAAAAGCCCGAGTATGAGCAGATGGGTATCTGGCCTGGCGATGACTATTTCTCCCGTCGTTACGACTATCTCACCGAATATGTTCAGGTGCTGCGCGACCTGTGGGGCACGGGGAAAAGCGATTTTAAAGGCGATTTTTTCACCATGAATGATTGTCGCGTGAGTCCGCAACCGAGTGTCCCCATGAAAGTGATCTGCGCCGGGCAAAGCGACGCTGGCATGGCGTTCTCCGCCCGGTATGCCGATTTCAACTTCTGTTTCGGCAAAGGCGTAAATACACCCACGGCTTTCGCCCCGACCGCTGCGCGGATGAAACAGGCCGCAGAGCAAACCGGAC
>ERZ773217.2305-NODE-2305-length-12847-cov-7.045575_pt1 | contig 12847 bp, 15 predicted proteins | sample MGYA00580995_ERZ773217 | MGnify/ENA primary metagenome ERZ773217 (study PRJEB29015, sample SAMEA2737772) | human gut metagenome | biome: human gut; feature: human-associated habitat; material: faeces | place: China | collected 2012 ...
AGGCTTCACGGTTTGAGGTTCCAAACTGAGACATTTTTTGCTCAATCACAGCAAGTTCCTCCGATGAAACTCTAAAGTTTAATTGCATATCCCTCTTACGCTTTGCCATAGTTATCGCTCCGGTTCCCGTTTCTTCGGGGCGGCAGGCTTATGGGCAGGCAGCTCTTGCTTGAGCTTATCCCGTACTGAGGGACGGGACGGTTGCAGTTTTTCTCCCTGAGTACGGCTGCGCTGCTGTTCTTCTCGCACCAGATCAATAAAACCATTCAGCACAGCAGGGTGGCTGTTCAGGACATAACCACAACGGACGGTTTCGGGGTTATCGTTGGGAATGGCCTTGGCCCATTCTTGGTTGCGTCGAGAGTAGCGCCCATCCCAGTCCTGAAGCTGGACGGTATTGGCCAGAACCAGTGCCACACGCTCTATGCCATAGGTCTTGATCACACTCTTTGCTGCATCGTGGCTGAGATACATTCCGTCGAAGTGTTCCCGCACGGCTGCTTCAATGGATTCCTTGCATTGTAGATTGGCATGATTGGAAGCCCGGTACTGCTCCAACTCCCCATGTTCTTTCGCATAGGCAGCAGAATGGGGATAGACCGGGGTTGTACGCAGTTCCTCTTTAATATAGTCTGGGGAACTAGGTGTAGTTTTCAATTTCCTCCGCAGATTACTCACATGGTTATTGACTGCTTTTCGTGAATAGAGCGAATAATCCTCGTTCCAGACCAATTCCATAATTAGTTCATAAGTAAATACCCGCTTCGGGTGAGTAATTAACAAAGCAAGAATGTCAAATTCCTTAGCCGTTAATTTGATTTCCTGCTCGCCAATATATACAAGCCGCTGCTCTTGGCAGAAGTATAAATCACCCGTGCGAATCTCTGTAAACGGTTCATCAATGGCTGTCTGTATCGTATAGATTTCTGGAATGGCGCATGGGCTATCAGCCAGATTATCTGGTTGGTTATGGGGATTGAGAAGATAATTCACTAGCGCCTGACGCTGGCGGGAGTTTAACAATATGAGCAGTTTTTCCGCAATTTTATCACCCGATTCAGATATATCAAATACGGCTAATTTCCCATGTTATCACCCCCTCCGTCGGTGTGGATATTCTTTTTTTGTTTTTGATTGAATATCAAAAGTTTTCCGTTTCTGAAACAAGTATAACAAACAAAACCTGAAATCCTGTGTCATGTTTCATATTTTTTTAGAATGGAGCATACTTTCTCTTTTATCCCATCCCGGATATGCGCCGGGGAAATCACCTCGACATGCTCTCCAAAAGTAAGCAGATAATGATAAATGACCTCATGGTCTGGTAAATTTGCGGTTACATATAGGTTATTTTCTTCGTCTGTTGTAATGGCATCAGAAAACTCGTCATGTACGCGAAAGGCAACCTGCGGGGAGAATTTCAAAGTTACAGAAACGCTATTGTAATGAGGCATTTCCATCTTTTCCTTTGGTAAGTCCGACATGTCCATTATGAATGTTTCGAGAGAAGTTACCAAGTCTTGTATGCGCGTCAACTTGAAAAAACGGTAGTCATTTCTTAACAGACAGAATCCATATAAATACCAGTCATTGCCCTAGAAGATCAATTTAAGCGGCTTCACAGAGTGAGATAATTGTTGTTGCAGATTGGGCACAATAACCATTCTTCTTTCATTAAAATATTAGCTCACCTCACAGTCTTTTTCCGGATAAAACATATAATTGTTCCAATTAGTGCTATCGCTCCCATGGTGATATAAGGCAATTCAATACTACGCTCATACAGATACCCAGCCAGCAGAGGGGCAATGACTTTGCTAAGATTTCCGGCGGTGCTGGCAAAGTCCATAAGTATTCCTTTGCGCTGATTGGCCGCCTTGGAAAGGCTTGCGTTTAGTGTGGGTACTGTTAAAGCGAAAGATACTGCAAATAGACCGAAAACAACAAGTACACTGATAAAGCCAGATGTTAATACCATAGCAAAGGCAACCAGCGCTTTACAAAATATGCCTATCAGTATTAGTAGCTTATCGCCCGTTTTATTTTCCAAAGGGCCGGTAAAAAACCCCTGTACTACAATTAAAACACCTGCTACCACCATCCAAACAACACCAACTTGCCCGGTGGTAAATCCAAACTTGTCAACGACATACAGCCCCGTAATACCCTGCAAACCGGTTTGACAGAAGTTTACGATAAAAATAAGGATCAGAATAACTCCTGCGGGGCCAAACAGCATGCTTTTCAGGGCTAAAAAATCAAAAGAATCTTTTTTGTGCGGATAACCTGACCGCTCTATGGACTCTGGCAAAACTGTTACAATGAGTAGAAATGCAATAAATGAAATTCCGGCTCCTGTAAAGAATGGAAGTGCAAGTGAATAGCCAGCCAGAATACCGCCAAACAACGGCCCTAACATAATACCTACACCCATTGCAGCTCCAAGCTGGCCCATATTTTTGCTTCTTTCGTCCTCTGTGCTGGAATCGCCCACATAGGCCAAGGACGCAACTGACGTAGCAGATGACAAAACACCAGATAAAGCACGAGCGATAAACAGTGTCCAAAAGGAGGAGGCCAAGCCAAACAGCAATAAGCTAATTGTATAGCCTAACATGCCAATGCTGATAATCGGCTTTCTGCCGATTCGGTCGGACAGCACTCCCCAAAACGGGGCGCACAGTGTTTGTGTCAGCGCATATATGGCCGTGAGCCAGCCAAGTTTTTTGCCACCCGCTCCGAGGTTTTTCATGTAAAACGGCATAACCGGAATAATCAGGCTATATCCTAACGCAATTACAAAAGTTGCAAGCTTCAAGGCAAAAACAGGCGTTTTATTCATTGAGTGTCACCTTCCCTGTCGCGCCGTCCACTGTTATCATTTGTCCGTTTTGTATGGTTCGCGTGGCGGTGTGCGTTGCCATGACAGCGGGGATACCATATTCACGGGCAACAATGCTTGAATGGCTAAGAGGGCCGCCAATGTCTGTTACAATCGCACTTGCGGAGGCAAACAGCGGCGTCCATGCGGGAGTTGTGGTAACGGCGATCAAGATACTTCCTGGCTGGAATTTCTCAAAATCTGCCGGGCTGTTCAGTACACAGGCGGGAGCCGTAACAAAGCCTGTGCTGGTGCCTATGCCCGTCAATACAATTTTCCCATCTTTCTGTATTTGTGTTGCGTGTGATACGGCTTTTTTGCTTTTTTCCGGCAACATGGAGGGCGGCACATAACCCCGGAATGTATCATGCTCCGCTTGTCGAGCAGGGATTGCCTCACTCAGATCAGATAGGGGCATATTTTTATCAAGCTGTGTTATGAGCGTTTCCAATTCTGTTTTTGTGAGCCAGTAAATATCGTCCAGTTGTGAAATAGCTCCGCCAATTAAGAGACGTTCAGAAATTTCTTGTAACATACGGCGAATCAGTGGATGCCCCATCTCCATCAAATAAATAGCGTTTTCACGCATGGGGGCAGTATTTTGTGCCCAATGGAGTAGCTTCAAAAACAGCTTTTTACGGTGTCCGCCTATCTGTTGCAAAATCTCTTTTTCGGCTTGTTTCCTGCGCTTTTCAAATGTGATTTGGCGCGAATACGGATTTTCCCCTTTTTCCTCCAAAAATGCTTTTATGGATTCAAAGGTTGGCGTAAGCATCTCCTGTGGTGTGGCATATGCAAAATCAAATTCATAAGCAGTACAGCCAAACTCTTTGAAATAGGCGTTAACTCGGCTTTTCCACTCTATCCACACCTCCTGCGAAACTTCCGCAGGCAAAAGGGAGGACTTGAAATCTTCTGCTATCTTTGTTGCAGGATTGCTTTTCAGATAGAAGCCTAAAGTGTTATTTTGCTTTGCCCATTCCGAAAGGCCCCACAGGTTCTTTTCCGATTGTAGCGCAATCGTATCAAACCCAAGCAAGAGAACGGAAGTGTCTGTTATACCAGCACGGCGGGCCGTACCCTGAAAGAATTTTGTGAATAACGTTTCGCTGATAGATGCGGCGGGCAATGTAAGCTGAATCCTTGTGAAATAAATACATGCGGCGTAAAATACGGCTTGAATGCCCTCCATAATTTGCTGGGCGCTTAACGTATGCAGGGACGTTTCGTCCCACTGCTTCACCACATCTTCAAATTCTTTTCTTGCCGCTTCAAAGCGCATAATGCTGTTCGTAAGCGTCCGGCGCAAAGAGCGGGGGGAAAGGGATTTTACAGCAATTAGAAGAGGCTTTGCTTTAGCGGAAAAATAGACATAACCATTGATTATCGTGTATGCCCCATTGTCTGGCAGTAGCTTTTTTGCGCTTGTATCAAACATATCCACCCATAAAAGCGCCGACGCACGGTTGACTAATTCAAGGCCAAGAGTGGCGAACAGGGGCGTGACTGGGTTTGGCAGGTGTTCTGCCAAACTGCCCTTTGTGTAAACTACATTCTTTTCCGGCAATACCCACTCCGGCGGTAAGACAGTAATGGGGCGAGCCTGAACAATATACAAGTTATCTTTTTCCAGCGCCCATTCTATATCCATAGGCATTCGATAATATTTCTCAATTTTATTTCCAAGCTGCGTCAGCCGTATGACTTGATTGCGGGTAAGAGCAGGTTTTTTACGGAGCCGTCCGGGGACAGGGATTTCTTCCGTTCCGTCTAAGGTGCGAACCGTCATAATCTCTTTGTTTGCCACTTCATATGATACGATTCGGACGGCGCTCTTATCCGTAACGATTGTATCAGGGGTGACTAAGCTGGAAACCACCGCTTCACCAAGCCCCCATGCGGCGTTTATAATCATTTCGTTACGTCTGCCGTTCATAGGGTTGATTGTAAACATAACACCAGAAGCATCAGAAAACGCCAACTTTTGTACGACTACGGCAAGGGCTACAAGCTCCTGCTTGATATTATTCTTTATGCGGTAAGCAATCGCACGAGCTGTCCACAGGGATGCCCAGCACCGCTTTACAGCGTCAAGGACTTCGTTCTCACCTTGTATATTGAGATAAGTGTCCTGCTGGCCCGCAAAAGAAGCATCGGGTAAATCCTCCGCGGTCGCGGAGGATCGGACAGCCACCGAAACATTTCCTAATCCGGCATAAGCGGTTTTTATTGTCACCGACACTTCCTGCGGCATTTTTCCATTATGAAAAAGTTGACCAATCTGCTTAGATATATCTTCAAGTTGATTGGTACTGTTGGAATCTATGCCTTCTAGCAATGCTTTGATGTAAGGCTGAATTTGGTTCGCTTCAACAAAAATTCGGTATGAAGCAGTTGTAACATGAAAACCGTCCGGCACAGGGATACCCGCTGTCAATAGCTTTGATAAAGACATACCTTTTCCGCCGACCATTTCAAGTGATGCCTGTTTATGCTCCAAAGATAGGATATAGGGGTTCATTTTTTTTCACCTCCTTCATTCATAATTCCGTGTAGAAATATATTGATTGTTTCGTCCAGCATCTTTTCCTCACTGGCTGATGGCCGGGAAGTATAGACAATGGAGAGCATGGAGTTAATCAACAAGCGCACCATAAGGTCAGAATCTGTTTTGCGAAAAACACCTCCGGCCACTCCGCCTTCAATCACGGTTTTGATAATATTGTGGTATTCGTAACGTATTGTTTTCAGACGCTTTCGATACTCTTCTTCTAAGTAGTCAGATTCGGCATGAAGCCACATTAGTACAGTCCTATACTGATGTGGCACTTTAAGCTGATTGTGCATGATTTTTCTAAGGCATAGTTCCGGCAAAGGTTCATTGTCAATAATTCTGTGAACCTGCTCTATGACTTCTTCAAATTTTTTCTCCATTGCATATATAGCAATCTCGTCTTTTGTTTTGAAAAAATCGTATAGACTGGACTTTCCCATTTTCGCTAAGTCTGCAATTTCCCGCATAGATGTTTTTTGAAACCCATTTTCAGCAATAAGGCGCAACGCAATATCAACTATTTCGTCTCGACGTGTTGCTTGTTGTTCGGGTGTAAGTGTAATTCCTTTTGGCATCTGACAAAACCTCCCTGTAGCGACCAATGGTCGTTTGTTATATTTTAATTATATAGAGACCGACGGTCGCTTGTCAAGATTAACATTTTTTCCTGCATATACTGCCCAATAGAAAAGGGATGTTTAGGCCATGACGCTAAACGGCAAGCGATGCAATCTTCCGTAAGATTGCGTATTTTGATAGGAATCCGTTTCCGGTATTCCTGCCAAAATGCTTGTTGGTGACACGTCCCCAAACCCCTGAGATCATTGCCGTTGGCAATGGCTGTGCGTTTCTGCGAAACGCTTAATGGCGGGTCGTCGGATCGAGAAATTTTATATTTTATAGTATTTTGCCTCGTATTTGATATGATTAGAATAATCCGCTTGAAATCTTTGAAACCCTATAATATCATTCCACATTGTTACAATAGATTTAGATGCAAGGATTTCCTGCTCGTTGTGCACTTGTAGGCGGCGAGTAATTACTTTTTCTGATAAAAAGCTTCCATCGCCTGCCCGATAAATTTCGTTGTCCCTTCTCCATAAACACTGTCCTGTACTGTCTGAATTTCCCGGTTTGTTCGGTAGGCGACAGCTATTTCAAGCATCATAGAAGTGACATCCGGCAGTTGATACATCTGTTTTGCCACAGAGTCATATTTGCCAACCAATTCTTTCACTTCAAAAGAATTTACATCCTGCCCTTTCTTTTCTGCCAGTTTTTTGATAACATCCTGAAGCCGTTTCTGAAATAGAGGAACAAGTTCTGTATTTCCTGGAGCTTTGGAGGCTTCCAGTGCTTTTTCCTTGCTGCCATACCATTCTACAATCTTCTCAAAATTTTTCTGGACAGCTTCATTGGACGCATTTTTAAGAAATGTTTTCTTCCATTCTTCCATGCTACCGTAATGTTCAATAAAAATCGCTTTCTGTTTCTCGCTCATATTCCTCGCCATAGAATTATACACATCCTCTAATTCTGTCTTACTGAATACTTTAAAGTCCATTGTATTATCTCCTTTCAAAATTCTGTCAATACTGGCAATCAGACGTTCCATGCGTTCTTTCTTTTTCACCAGCATTTTCCGTTGCATCTGTAAAATCTGATTTTTTTCAAGAGCCGGATTCTCTATAACTACTTTGATTTCTTTCAGGGGAATATCAAACTCACGGAAAAACAAAATCTGTTGCAATGTTTCCAATGCCTTATCGTCATAAAGCCGGTATCCGGCATCACTTTTATTTGTCGGCTTTAAAAGCCCGATTTCATCATAGTAGTGAATCGTACGCACGCTGATACCTGTTAAATCTGATATTTCCTTTACTGTTCTCATTACCGTCAACCTCCTGTTTCTGATATACTCAATTTAATCTATTACGCACCGTGAGTGTCAATAGGTAATTTCAATCTTTCACTAACTTTATAAAAACCGTCTGTCATGTAATCAGAAATTTACATTTTATAGGATTGGTAATGAATCCACAACATAGAAAGCAAAAGAAAATATCACTAACGCACATTATCTCGCTTCCGCTCCATTTCAAATCCATCCAACAAGTAATCTACATTGGCTTTGACATTATAAAGCTCCTTCATATCCGCCCTGACCTGCTTATAAGCAGAGTAGGCTTTCCGTTTCTGTTCCAAAAGCCCAGTATATTCCTCACGCAAGGATTTGACGGAGGGCAGTTTTGTAATACCCACTTCATCAAAATATTTCTTTGCCGCCTGGTGCAGAAGGATTTCCGCCTCATGTGCCGCCCGAAATTTTTTACTGTACCCGGCTTTCCGGTATTCCACATAGACCGCCCGCGTCTTGGCGTAGTTTACGATCTGCTTTTGCAATTCCCCATTGGCGGTCATCTGCGATTCCAGTTCCTTGATCTGTGATGACAGCGCATTGAAGCTGGCGGTAGTGGCATCGGATTTTTCTTTCAAATCCTCATAGCTCATATCGTCATGCTCTTTGAGATAGATCACCGCCTGGGAGAGTTGCTTTAAGTTAAAGACCTTCGCCCACCGTTCATATCCCGGACCTTTCCCGAAACGGATCGCCGCCTCAATGTCCACCAGCAGCCCGACTTTGGAAACCGGCTTTTGGGGAGAAGTGCGGCGGGGCGTCACGGTTCGGGTTCCGGCAATCCGTTCCCGGATGGCCTGCTCCGTATAATCGCCTTTCAGCGTGTCGCACCGGGTATAGCGGTCCTCCGGCGACAGACGGAAGCGGAGATGTTTCCGCTCCCGGTTGCCCTCAACGCCAGCCGCCTCCAGTTTTTTCAGAAATTCCTCAAAGTCTTTTGGCTTCTCCTTCAGAGCTGCGTCAATCGCCCATCGTAGCTGTTCCTGGTGGGAAGGCTGCCTGCCGTTGCCAAGCCATGTGCCGTAGTGGTCGCGGCTGGACTTCGGATTCTCCACAATGGAAAGGCCATGCTCCAGGCACAGCTTGTCATTCATGCGCCGGATCGCCCATGTGGAGCCCCAGAAGTTGCGGAATTTTTTCTGGCAGTCCAGCGGGAGGCAGAGCTTTTCCAGGTTGTCATAGTTGGCGCAAAGTTCCGTCACCAGCCTTCGGATCGCCGCCCGTTCAGATCGTGTCAATTCCCGTGAAGCCCTGCCAATCAATTCCGCCTGCCTTTCCTTGCCGGAAATTCCAGCTTGAAATTGACATACTTATCTCCGGTATCATCCAGGAGCACCACAGCGTCATAGGTCTTTCCGGTCTTTTCGCTGTAAAGCCCGGACATAGAAACGCGGCCCTCCTTCAAGAGCGCCGCCGCCACAGACTTTGTAATGGATTTTTTCTTGCTGGAAAAGAACTTATTGTCTTTCCAGAGTGCAAAGGAACAGTCCCGGTTCTCGCAGAAGAATCCCTTTTTGCCTTCATAGACCAGGGCGTCGCAGCGGGGGCAGATGCCCACCGCCTCACGCGCCGCGCCTTTCGCATCCGGGAACAGGGAAGCAAAGCGTTCCTCCGGGGCGGTATGCTCCTTTACCAGCGCCCGGCTCATATCCGCGATCCCTTCCATGAAGGATTCCGCGGGTAGCTCGCCGCGCTCCACCTGCTTTAACATGGATTCCCATTCCGCGGTCAGGACCGGCGATTTGATGTTATCCGGCAATACGGCGATCAGGTTCGTCCCCTTTTCCGTGGGAATGAGCTGTTTTTTCTTCCGCTGCACAAACCCGGCAGAGACCAGCTTTTCCAGCGTGGCCGCACGGGTGGCCGGGGTGCCTAAGCCCTTCCGCTCGGCGTCCTCCGGCATATCCTCGGCGCCGGCATTCTCCATTACCGCCAGAAGGGAATCCTCCGTGTAGTGTTTGGGCGGGGAAGTCTTGCCTTCCCGGACACCGGCAGAGACCGATTCAAAAATCTGCCCCTCCTGCAGCATGGGAAGGGCGTCCTCCGTATTCCCGTTGTCCCCCTGCTTGGATTGCTTCAATCCCATGCGGTAGAGGCGTTCCACCTCTTTCCATCCGGCCTGCAGTACCGTTTTCTCCTTTGCCGTGAAGGAATGACTCCGGCAGTCTAAAACCGCCGTCACTGCCTCGAACCGGTGCGTCTGCGCCGTGGCGGAAAGAAGCCGGGCGGCAATCAGCGTCAGCACGTCCCGCTCCCCGGAAGGGAGCGCCGGCAGATCCGCCCTGGCAATCTCCACCGTGGAGATAATGGCATGGTGGTCGGTCACTTTGCTGCCGTCCGTCACCCGGCCAATATCCGGCTCCCCGGCGCAGCCCTTTCCGAAAGGCATGTGTTCCCGCAGCCAGAGGACCAGAGAAGCGGCGGTTGCCTGCATATCCTCGGTGAGATACTGGCTGTCTGTGCGGGGATAGGTCGCCAGCTTTTTCTCATAAAGCGACTGCACATAGTCAAGGGTCTGCTGCGCCGTATAGCCGTAGATACGGTTACATTCCCGCTGTAAGGTCGTCAGGTCATAGAGGCGGGGCGGCTGCACCGTCTTGACCTGTTTCTCTACGGACAGCACCGAAGCGGACTGCCCGTCGCAATCCTTGCAAATTGTTTCTGCCTCGGTCTTATCCGACAGTTTTTCGCCGGAAGCGGTAAACCCATCACAGGTGATCTCCGGCACATAAAACGGCCTGCTGGTAAACGCCTGAATTTCCGCCTCCCGCTGCACCAGAAGCGCCAGCGTGGGAGACATTACCCGTCCAACATTCAGAGTGACGCCATATAGGACAGAAAAGAGCCGGGTGGCGTTAATGCCGATCAGCCAGTCTGCCCCGGCCCGGCAGACCGCCGCGTCATAGAGCCGGTCATAATCGCTGCCGGGGCGCAGATGTTCAAACCCGTCACGGATCGCCGCGTCCTCCATACTGGAAATCCAGAGGCGTTCCATCGGCTTCTGGCATCCGGCATACGCATAGACCAGACGGAAGATCAGCTCGCCCTCCCGTCCGGCGTCCGTGGCGCATACCACAGAATCCACCCGTTTGTCCTTCATCAGACGGCACAGGAGGGAAAGCTGCTTTTTCTTATCCTTCGGAACTTCATATTTCCAGGTCTCCGGCAAAATCGGCAAATCTGCGTAACGCCACTTGGCATACTGTTCCCCCTAAGCCTCCGGCTGTGCCAGCTCCAAAAGGTGTCCCACGCACCAGCTCACCAGATAGCCGTCCTTTTTCTCATTCGCGCCCAATACCGCCGCCAAGGACATGGCGACGGAGGGCTTTTCTGCAATTACTAATTTCAATGTTCAGACCTCCTTTGCATCTGTTCAAATTCTTCGTCCGCCTGCTTTCCTGTCTGCAAAAGGCACATTAGCACAACGCCGACAGACATTCCTCCGGTGAATGTAAGAAAGTGTGTAATCATGTTCCACATAAAAATCGCCTCCTTATTGAGTTTGGTTAATAAAAAACGCAAAGGCTTTCAACACCTTTGCGTTTTATTACAAAGAAAAAGCACCACCAAAAATATGTGGCGCAGTTTCAAAGATATTTAATTGGGGGAAGGGAAGATTAGATGATTTATAAGCATTGATTTATGTGTAAAAATCATAGCATATTCATATTATCCCTTTTTCTTACGGAGCTTTAAGTTGATATTTTTTGTTGTCGCTGCATCCTGCAGTGATCCAGCAATAAAAGCGCTTTTTTCTTTGAGCGTCATTGTTTCCATATCAGGTTTACGATCAACTTCTCTAAGTACCGTTTGCAACTCTTGCAGTTCCAGCGGGTTGACGGCTATACAAAAGAGTGTCTTTTTGCGGCCATCATTATAGTTGGATAAGAAAATCTCCAGGATTTTTGCCTTTTCCTCCTGCTCTGCATTATAAGCATCTATCCCGATTCGTTGGGCCTTTTCCATATCGGATTTTCGGTTTTGATGTGTTATAAAGGAATCAAAATCGTCAATATGATCGTATTTTTCGCAAGGGTATTCGTTGCATTGGAAACAGTATTGGGCGTCGTTGTGCTCCATGCTGCACCTTGCGATTTTGCAGGATTGGTTCCCCTCACCACCGCCGCAACCGGGACAGTATTTATTCAAGAACATAGGGCAAAGCCCACAGTTCAAACCGCAGAGGGAAAATAATTGATTTTGTCGATTAAATCCTTTCATGGAACCTCCTTAAACAGCTTACCTGCATTTTCTGTTGTAGCTAATGATATAATCGTGTCTTTTCCGAAACTCTCAATCATGATCTGTTCTGCTTCTTGACTAAATTCTTTCATTGAATCATTCTCCCACTTTCAAATTTTTTGCCTTCTCTTGCGCTGAATTACCCAATTTCTCATAGATATAGTTTCCGGCTTTCCAATTATTCAAGTTACGGAGTCTCGCTCCACGATCACCATGCTCCGGGTCATCAAACAGCTCTTTTAGCTTTTGACAAGGCATTTCTAAGCATTCTCCGCAGTGTTCAAGTCTCTTTTCCATACAGCATTTTGCTTTATCGCACTCGCCCCAAAACATAATTCCTTTATTGGCTTTACATCCCTTACAGCCGATTTTATCTTTCCATTCGCACACTCCGCAATATGTACCACAAAAAGCTATCATGTTTTTATCTACCATCAAAACATCCCTCTTTCTAATACCTAAAATTACTGCTGCTAGTCAAAAAGTTTCGCCTTGAAGCAATTCGGGGTTCCCGTCGGTTTCGCAGTAAGTCTAAACATAACACAGCCATCAGGACACACAATAGTCTTGGTGTACTTTCCGTCCCCGCCGATATTTTCTAAATCGCCGCCACTTCGTATGGTTTCCATAATGGGAAACATAGCCGCTACTTCCTATTCGGTTTTCTTTTAATGCCCAATAATTTAATCAAATCATGAAACATTGATGCATCAGTCGGTTCAAACATTACCCATTTACCATCATGATATGTTTGCGCTTCATCATAGATTTTTTGAACTTGTTCAGAATAATTATTTCGTTCTGCTTCAAATTTTGCTCTCTCGTCTTTTCCAAAGATAATCATAAAACCTATACAATTTTCCCTGGCATATAGCGCACAAAGTGTTTTGCCGCCTCGACGGTATTTATACTCATAAGTCCATGCCTTACCCCCTTTATTCCACTGGCAATCCATTTCATATTTTTCATCAATTAAAAGACGTAGCTTATTCCATACATCATATAAGGATTCTCCGACTAAAGCAGTCATTTCCTCTGCATTAGGTATTATATCAAGCATAGTTGTGTTCCCTTCATAATTCTGTATTTATTTGGCAAATTTGTTTATCCACTCATCAAGAAATATCATTTGTTCTTCAGTATGAAACCAATGCTCTCCATTTTTCATGATAGAAAGTGTTGAATTAGTTCTCTGTGCAAATTCAAATATCGTTCCATAAGCGGTAAGATTATCTTTTTCACCATACAAAAT
>ERZ773217.2306-NODE-2306-length-12842-cov-27.109017_pt1 | contig 12842 bp, 9 predicted proteins | sample MGYA00580995_ERZ773217 | MGnify/ENA primary metagenome ERZ773217 (study PRJEB29015, sample SAMEA2737772) | human gut metagenome | biome: human gut; feature: human-associated habitat; material: faeces | place: China | collected 2012 ...
TGCCGAGGAAGATCAGCGGCGGGTAGATGCCCAGCTTGACGCCCATGTAGAGCATGTCAGCCAGACCGCCGTTGTTCAGGATCTCGACCCACATCGGGTGCTCGAGGCCGTCACCGACGAAGTACTGCATATGGATGACGCCGCTGCCGGGGAGGTTGGCCAGGATCATGCCGAAAGCCATGGGCAGCAGGATCAGAGGCTCGAACTCTTTGACGATAGCGAGGTAGAGCAGGAAGCAGCCTACGCAGATCATCACTGCGTACAGCCAGCCGCCCGGCTCACCGAACTTGGCAAAACCGGAACTCTGGAAAATACCGACCAGAGTCTCAATAAACTGAGTCATGTTTTTCCTCCTGTGTTAAAAGGGTGCGGTGGTGTCGTTGACGCCAGCCTTGCCCCAGCCATTCTTGCCGCGGCGGACTGCCTTCAGTACATACTTGCCGTTGCCCATAGAGTAGATGGCTGCCATGATGGCTGCCACAACGTCGCCGGGGATGCCGGCCTCGACCTGCGGGGCAGCAGCCTTTGCAGGAGCGGGCGCAGCGGCCTGTTTCACAGGAGCAGCCGGTTTTGCAGCAGAAGCAGCAGCCTTGGCAGCTGCCTTCTTGCCGTTCATGGCGTCAAAGATTTTACCCTCCAGCGTGATGATAGCCATCAGCAGGACGAGGATCAGAAACACCAGCACAATACCGGTTATGGTAACGATCACATCATAACCTAAATCCATGGTCTTCCTCCTATTTACTTTTTTCTTTGCCGCCCGGGGGGCGGGCGGCAAAAAGCGATTTGAAGATATTATACAATATTTTCCGGGTCGATTCAACAACTATGAACAAAAATCATATTGTTTTTCACGGTTCTGTGAACAGCACTTCCCTCTCAGCGGCGGCCCATGCGGGGGGTGGCGTCCATGAAGCCGGTCTCCAGCTTGTCACCCAGACGCAGGCTCATGGCCGTACCCAGCGCGACACAGTTGACGGGGTCAGGCGAGACGGTCACTTCCACCTTCAGCTCCTGGCTCAGGTACTCAGGCAGGCCGTGGAGCTGTGCGCCGCCGCCGGTGAGGACGACGCCATTGCGGTAGATGTCGCCGGCCAGCTCCGGAGGAGTCTTCTCCAGCACCTGATGGGCGGCGGTGCCGATCTGCTCGCTCAGGCGCATGACCGGCTCGTAGAGGTCGGCGGTGGAGACATTGACGCGCACGGGCAGGCCTGTGAGCAGGCTGCGGCCCTTGATCTCCATGGTCTCGTTGAAATCTGCCTTCTGGGGGCAGCAGGCCACGTTCTTTTTCAGGTTCTCAGCGGTGCGCTGGCCGATAGCGATGCTGAACTTGTTGCGCACGAACTTCAGGATCTCTTCGTCGTAGTGATTGCCGGCCACGCGGACGCTGGTGGCCTTGACCTTGCCGCCGAGGCTCAGCACGGCGATGTCGGTGGTGCCGCCGCCGATGTCGATGATCATCCGGCCATCCGGCACGGTGATGTCGATGCCGGAGCCGAGAGCTGCGGCGATAGGCTCATCAATGAGGTAGACCTGACGCGCACCGGCAGCCATGACGGCCTCCACCACGGCGTCGCTCTCGATGCCGGTGATGGCGGCAGGCACACAGACGGCCACACGGGGCTTGACCATGTGGGAGCTGTAGACCTGATTGACGAAGCGGCAGATGAGCTCCCGGGTCATGGTGTGGTCGCTGATGACGCCATCCTTCAGCGGGAAGATGGCGGAGATGTAGTTGGGCGTGCGGCCCACCATTGCAAGGGCCTTGTCGCCGGCCTCAAGCACGCAGTTCTTGCGGGTATCCACCGCCACCACGCTGGGCTGGTTGAGCACGACGCCCTGCCCCTCCTGCGCGATGATGATGGTCGTCGTACCAAGATCGATACCGATGTCGTTCTGTGCCATAGTTGTGATATTTCCTTTCTCTGCTGCCCATTCTCTATTTCCATCGCCCATCTCCGGGCGCGGGTCATCAAAACACATTATAGTATAACACAGGTGTATCCAAAAAGAAACCCTTAAAGGTTCTCCTGCTCCGGGAGCAGAGCCTGGGCCAGCAGGGCGGCCAGGCCGCTGTAGCGCAGGTTCTGGCGGATATTGGACATCATCCGGTTCACCACGTCCCGCCGGCCCACCACGATGCAGAGCTTCCGCCCGCGGGTGACGCCGGTATAGAAGAGGTTGCGGTAGCACAGGCGGGGCGGCACCTGCGCCGCCGGGAGGATGACCGCCGGGAACTCGCTGCCCTGGCTTTTGTGTACCGTGATGGCATACGCAATTTCCAGCTCGTTGAGGTTCTCCGCCGGGTAGACCAGCCGCCGGTCGTCCATCCGCACCACCATGGAGCGGCTGCGCACGTCGATGGACTCCACGATGCCGATGTCGCCATTGTAGGCACCCACACCCTGTTCCCCGCCGATGCGCTGCCACGTTATCTCGTAGTTATTGCGCACCTGCATCACTTTGTCCCCCACCCGGAAGACCCGGGCCGCGCTCTGCAGCTCCGGCTTGCCCTTCCTGGGCGGGTTGAGCATGGCCTGCAGCTCCGCGTTGAGGGCCTGGGTGCCGGTGGGGCCGAGCTTCGTGGGGCAGAGCACCTGAATATCCTTCACCGGGTCGAACTGGTAGCTGCGGGGCAGACGGGTGGTCACAAGGTCGCAGACCAGCTTCTGGGCTGCGTCGCCGTCGGCTTCGAGGAAGAAGAAATCGTCTGTCTTTCCGCCCTTTTTCAGCGGTTCGCCCGAGATGATGTGGTGGGCGTTCTCCACGATGAGGCTCTGAGCGGCCTGCCGGAATATCTCGTTGAGGCAGACCGTCGGCACCAGCCCGGAGCGGATGGTCTCGCCGAGGATATTGCCCGGGCCGACGCTGGGCAGCTGGTCGGCATCGCCTACCATAATAATACGGCAGCTGTACCGCAGTGCCGCAATGAGGGCCTGGAACAGCTTGACGTCCACCATACTCATCTCGTCAAGGATGACGACGTCGCACTTGAGCAGGTTCTTGTCATTGTGGATGAAGCTGACCACACCGCCGGTGTAGTCCACTTCCAGCAGACGGTGGATGGTGGAGGCTTTCCGGCCCGTCAGCTCGCTCAGACGCTTGGCGGCGCGGCCTGTGGGAGCGCAGAGGGCTACCCGTTCGGCCTCGTTCTCGAGCAGCTGCAGGATGGCGTTGACCGTGGTGGTCTTGCCGGTGCCGGGGCCGCCGGTGAGGACAAGACAGTTCTCGGTCATGGCCTTACGGATGGCTTCCTTTTGGAGCGGCGCGTAAGCAAAGCCCTGCGCCAGTTCCAGTATTTGGATGTTCTTGTCGAGGCCGTGGGCCGTCTGCTTCCCGCGCCTGGTCAGCATGGCCAGACGGTCGGCGATGTCCTGCTCTGCGGCCAGCAGATCCGGCAGATAAATATACGGTGTGCCGTCGAACATCCGCACCGCCAGTTTCCCGGTCTGGATGCAGCTGTCCAGCGCCGCCGCCAGCTTTTCGGGGGGCTGGTGGATGAAGTTCGACGCCGTTTCCAGCAGCTGCGCCCGGGGCAGACAGGTGTGGCCATTGCCGGCGTTGTGGCGCAGGGTGCGCAGAAGGGCGGCTTCCAGCCGCTGGGCGCAGTCCCCTGCCATCTGGTAATACTGGGCGATGCTGTCGGCATGGCGGAAGTCCAGCTGCAGCGGCTCCCCGCACAGCAGGTAGGGGTTCTGCTGGATGGCCTGCATGGCCCCCGGCCCGAAGGTGCGGAAGACCTCCATCGCCCGGCGGGGGCTGATCTCGAACTGAGCCAGATAGGCGATGAGCTCCCGCATTCCGAACATCCGCTTGAACTCCTGCTGGATGCGGTCGGCCTTGTCCGCCGAGATGCCCGGGATGAGGGTGAGCTGGGCGGGGTCGTTGGCGATAACTTCCAGCGCCGCCGCGCCGAATTTGTCAATGATCTTATCCGCCGTCCGAGCCCCGATGTAGGGCAGCGACCGGCTGGCGAGGAAGGCGTAGACGGCCTCGAGGTCTTTGGGCATATCCGTCTCGCACTCCTGGGCGTGGAACTGTCGGCCATAGGTAGCGTGGTTCTCGTACCTGCCCCGGCAGACGACGCTCTCACCGGCGTGGAGCTCTCCCACCACGCCGCACACAACGGTGACGACACCGCCGCCCGACACCTCGAACACGGTGTAGCCGTTGTCCTCGTTCAGGTAGATGATGTCCTCTACCGTGCCTTCCAGCCGTTCCAGCTCCTGCTCCATCGTCCCGCCTCCTCGTTTTGACACAACTATATATAGTATAGCGGTTTTGGGGGGATTTGTAAATACAACAAAAGCTCCCCCGAAGGGGAGCTGTAGGCGAGGGTTAATCCCCCACCCCATATGCATTTTCTTTCATCAGCCGATTGCGCACTGCAAAGTACGCCGGGATGAGGAAGAAGCAGGCAAAGAACCATGCCACAGGGTTGGCGATGCAGGCCGCAAAGTAGCCCCAGAGCGGCACGAACCAGAAGCCCACCATGGCACGGGCGACCATCTCGGCCACGCCCGCGAACATGGCAAGGCCGGAATAGCCCAGGCCCTGGATGGTGTAGCGGTAGATGATGAGGACGGCCAGCGGGATGTAGAACACGCTGTTCCAGAAGATGAAGCTGCGGGCATTCGCCATGATCTCCACCTCGCTGCTCTCGAGGAAGAGGCTGATGAGCGGCACATCCAGCACACGCAGGATGAGGAAGGATGCCACACTGTAGACGCAGCCAATGCCCAGCGCGGTATTGACGCCCCGGTCCACACGCTTGAGGTCGTGAGCGCCCATGTTCTGGCTGGCGTAGGTGGTCATGGCGGTGCCGATGCTCTCCAGCGGCACCGAGAGGAACTGGGCGGCCTTGCTGCCTGCGGTCTGCGCGGCCACGATGCTGCTGCCCAGACCGTTCACCGCGCCCTGCAGCACGACGCTGCCGATGGCGGTGATGCTGCACTGCAGGCCCATAGGGATGCCCATGTTGCAGAGCTTGAGGCAGTGGCTGGCGCTCAGACGGCCCTCTTCCCTGCTCCATTTCAGCTCCGGGTAGTGGTGGCCGATGTAGATGAGACTGCCGATGCCCGCCACCGCCTGACTGAACACGGTGGCGAAGGCCGCACCGAACGCCCCCATCCGGAAGATGAGGATACAGAGCAGGTCGAGGCCGATGTTCAGCACGCTGGCCACCAGCAGGAAATAGAGAGGCCGCTTGCTGTCGCCCAGCGCGCGCATGAGGGCGCTGGTGACGTTGTACAGCAGGGTGAAGGGGATGCCCCAGAAGATGGTGCGGATGTAGATGTCCGCGATGTCGATGATGTTGTCGGGGGTGTTGGTCCAGACCAGCACCGCCCGGGTCAGGGCCACCGTCACCACCGTGAGCACGACGGCGAAAAAGAGGCTCAGCCAGACGGTATTGGCGGTGTAGCGCCGCATCTCTCTGTAGTCCTTCGCGCCGAAGGTCCACGAGATGGGGATGGAGAAGCCGCAGGCGATGCCGTTGACGAAGCCCAGCACCAGATAGTTCAGGCCGCCCACGCTGCCCACCGCCGCCAGCGCATCCACGCCCACGAAGCGGCCCACGATGATGGTATCCGCCAGATTGTAGAACTGCTGGAACAGACTGCCCAGCATCAGCGGCACCGCAAAGGCAAGGATGAGCTTGAGCGGGCTGCCCTGTGTCATGTCTTTTGTCATACAAAGCCCCTCCCCGGGCGGTCACTTAACATTTCTTTGCCGGATCTTTACCGACAAAAACGCCCTGCCGGACGAGGGGCAGGACGTTTTGCGTTTTATGAGTGGTATTATACTCAGCTCATCGTGATTTTGCAAGGGGTTTGGAGCAGATTTCTTCGTACAACATTGCTATTTTCTATCGGTGGTTTTTGGTGATTGTGCGCAGGGGGCGGCAGGGCTGCCCCTGCGCAGGGCCCTCCTGCTGCACTCCCTCTCAGCCCACGCTCTCAACCTTCATAATCGAAATCCCATGCAGAGTCATAATATGCGGAGTCATAAAAGGGATCCCACCCCACAAATTATCGTCGCTGCTCCCTATCCATTTTCTTGTCTCCCAATTTCCTCTCAAATCCGGCGGCTGACTGTCCCTTATCCATTTTCTTGTCTCCCAATCTCCTCTCAAATCCGGCGGCTGACTGTCATCCTTGCCCGGCTTCCACACCCAGTCACCCTGACTGTCCGTTACCCATCCGCCTGTTTCCGGCTGCTGGGCCGTGGTGAGGCTGTCCGGCGAGAGAGTCGTGAGGCCGCTGAGGTCACCGACGGAGGGGGCCGGGTCGTCCTTCTTGCTGTCCTGCTTCCCGCCCACGAGCTTCACGATGTTACTGGTAAATGTCTTCCACACCGTCGGGTTGGAGGCGGGCTGCTCGGACGGACGGACCGTGATGGAGCCCATGTCGAGGATGGTGGGATCCTTCGGGTTTGCGCTGGAGCCGGTCACGCCGCCGACGGTACCCGTTCCCGGCTGAGTCAGCTCGGGCAGTCCGCTCAGGGAGCCGCCTTCCAGACCGGAGAGGACCGTTCCCCATTGCTCTTTCTCCTGCTTGCGGCGGGCGATCGCCTCCTCCACCCGGGCAGTCTCCTGCGCTTTCTGCTCCTCATCGCCAACGCGGTACACGAGGATCAGTTCCTTGCCGCTTTGGCGCAGGACGGTCTCATCCGAGAATGTTTTTCTATCATATCCCGTCTGCCCGACAACATGGAATTGATAACGCCCCTCATGGGACAGCTCGAGTTCGAATGCGCCATTCACGCCGACCAGATCTTTGATCCGGGCCAGCGGAATGACCGCCTCCATCTCCCGCCCTTCCCCATCAAGGAACCGGATGCGAAGCTCATGGACCTCCTTTGCAAGCTCCCGCAGCGAGTCGCCTGTCATCCGAAAGAGTGTGCTGTGGGCATCGAAGCTCAGGACCTTGTTGACCGGGTCATACTCCGCCGTGGCCACATTACCAAGCTCCTGTGTGCCATCCGGATGGGTGATCACGCCGACGGTCTCGTACATCTGCTTCACACGGCCCGGCACCTCGCCGGCCTGCACGCTTGGAGCGTCGTCCTCGTCGTCGTCCTCGTCGTTCTCGGTATCATCGGGCTGTTCCGGCTTGTCCGGCTGTTCCGGCTTGTCCGGCTGTTCCGGCTTGTCTGGCTACTCCGGCTGGGAGGGCATCCGCTGGTCGTAGCTGTAGTCCTCCATCTTCTTCCCGTCGGGGTCGTAGCGGGTCAGACTGCCGCCCGTCACCTTGTGGTCGTCGTCGGAGAGGGCGTCATTGGGGATCTCGCCGACTATGCCGCCGCCGATGGCCGCAGTTTCGCCGCCGGTGCTTGCGCCCGCCTTGGCCTCCACCTCAGCGTCGCCGGAGATGATGATGTGATTGGGATTGCTGGGCGGCGCATCCGGGGCTATCTCAGACCACGCACCCGCGCCGTCGCCAATGCCTGCCGCGCCGGGGCGGGGGTCTTCTTCAGGGCCGCTGTAGCTGCCGCCCGTGGCCGACACCTTGCCGCCGGAAATCTCGATGTCGCGGCCCGGGCCGTACACACCGCCGCCGATACCGGCAGCACCCTCGCCGCCCACGGCTTCTACCGTGCCGCCGGTGATCTCGATGTTTCCGGCACCGCTTTCGTAGCCGCCGCCTATGCCTGCGCCGCCGCCTTCGCCGCCCTTGGCGGTGAGGGAGCCTTTGGTGTCGTTGTCGTCCTTGATGGTCAGCTTGCCGGAGGACTCATGGCCATTCTTCTCGAGGCCCGCATTGTGGCTGCCGCTCTTCAGCTCGTTGGCGCCGTCCAGCTCGATGGCGGCATCGTGGTCACCCTGCACGGTGACGGCGGCTTTGCCCGCATCGACTGGGCTGTCACCGCTGACGTCCCCCTCGGTCTTGCCGCTGCCATCCACCTCGGTCTTGCCGCTGACGTCAATTTTCAGGTCGTCGAAGGTGACGTCCACGTTGCCCTCGGAGGTGTCGATGGTGACGGTGTTCTTATCCGACTCGCCGGTGATGACGGTCTCCCCCTCATCCTTCTCGAAATCCTTTTCACCCTGCTTGACATTGTTATAGTTTCCGCTTTCATCGCTCGCACCTTTGACCGTAATGTCGCCGTCGGCGATGTCCCATGTTTTCGCATAGGCCGGGATGCCGGAACTCACCACGATGCCCGCGATGACGGCGGCGGCCACGCCCCGCCGGAGTGCGCTTTTCAGTCTCATAGTACGTCTCCTTTCGTTTTGTGTGTCATGCAATGCCGTCGATGCGGCTCAGGCTCTCCTTTGAGGGGCTTATGAGATGCTCCAAGTCCTCCGGCAGCCAGATCTTTATCTCACCCTGGGTATCCGGCAGGTCGTCCCAGTCGTCACCACGGTCGGTATAGCTCCGCAGGTCACTCTCCAACAGATTGGTATACTTTTTGCGCTCCGTGCCGGAGGGTTCGACCAGAACGAGCAGTGGCTTCTTATCCTCCTCGGGAGCGATGGCCTCAAATCGGGAAGCCAGCTGTTTCAGGGACTCCTCAAGCCCGATTCTCGGCGTTTCCGTTCTCGCAGGCTCGAGCCACCAATCCAAACTCGGGCGGTCGTCCCTTTTTTTCGCGAGTTGGAAGTCCATCATATCCAGCTCTTGTTTCAGGGACTCGTCATGCCCGATTCCCGGCGTTTCCTCTCTCGCAGGCTCGAGCCACCAATCCAAACTCGGGCGGTCGTCCCTTTTTTTCGCGAGTTGGAAGTCCATCATATCCAGCTCTTGTTTCAGTAATTCGTCGCGTTCACGTCTGAGCTCTTCACTCGTTTTTTGCTCTACCCCTTCGTGGGTCAATATCAGCCGCTCCTGCGGCTCTGGCGTCTGCACCGGCACCCACTCCTGATAGCGCTCCGACAGGTCGTCCCGCGTTTCGCCGTCCAGCCGGAGGCTGATGTCCTCCCTGTTCTGCTTCAGCTCCACGTCAGCGTCCTCGCCCGCCGCGTCGGCCATCTTGTCCACGCTATAGTGGGTCATGGTGTCCTCATAGCGGAAGAAGATGTCCTCCACGCCGTCCTCCCGGAGACTGGAGATGTCGGTGGTGACGGTGGAGCGGGGAGCGGCGCTCTCAATAAGCACCACACCCCCCGGGGTGAGGACCTCTCCGGCGTCGCCGGCCTTTACGCTGCCGACCATGGGGTCGGTGCTCTCAATAATGGCCAAAGCAGAATCCAACCGCTGGATGGTGACCCGGCTGGAAAAGAAGCCGCCCACCACCATGCCGCCGGGCAGGGGTTCGGGAGCGTTCTCCTGTGCCGGGGGCGGGACGTCATCATCATCGTCGTCCTCGTCGTCGTCCGGCTGGGGCTTGGGGGTGGAGGTGTAGTCGTAGCCCATCCCCTCCATCACGGTGCCGTCCGCGTTCAGACGGGTCAGCCGTCCTCCCGTCACCTTATGTTCATCGTCAGAAAGGTTCTCCGTGGGTACTTCGCCGTAGCTGCCGCCGATGGCCGGGGCCTTGGCGTCCGTCATCTGGCTTCCCGCCTTGGCCGTCACCTCGGCGTCGCCGCAGATGTAGAGGTCTCCCGGGTTCGGGTCGTCGATGTCGTCCGACGCGCAGCCTGCACCGTCGCCGATGCCTGCCGCGTTGCTCCCGCCCACAGCCTCAATGGTGCCGCCCCGGATGGTGATGCTGCTGCCAGTGCTCTCGATGCCGCCGCCGATGCCTGCACCGCCGAAGCCGCCCTCAGCGGTCAGCGCGCCTTTGGTATCGTTGTCGTCCTTGATGGTCAGAGTGCCTTTCGACTCGTGTTCGTTCTTCTCAAGACCCGCATTATAACCGCCGCTCTTCAGCTCGTTGTCGCCGTCCAGCTCGATGGTCGCATCGTGGTCGCCCTGCACGGTGACGGCGGCTTTGCCCGCATCGACTGGGCCGTCACCGCTGACGTCCCCCTCGGCCTTGCCGCTGACGTCGATCTTCAGGTCGTCGAAGGTGACGTCCACGTTGCCCTTGGAGGTGTCGATGGTGACGGTGTTCTTATCCGACTCGCCGGTGATGACGGTCTCCCCCTCATCCTTCTCGAAATCCTTTTCACCCTGCTTGACATTGTTATAGTTTCCGCTTTCATCGCTCGCACCTTTGACCGTAATGTCGCCGTCGGCGATGTCCCATGTTTTCGCATAGGCCGGGATGCCGGAACTCACCACGATGCCCGCGATGACGGCGGCGGCCACGCCCCGCCGGAGTGCGCTTTTCAGTCTCATAGTCTATCCTCCTTTGGTCTGTTCGTCTTTTGAAGAATCAGCCTTTTCTGATGCAAGTTTACCAAAAAAGCCGGATGATGTAAATAAAAACTGCGCGAATCGTGGTGTTTTCGGCGTGAATGGCGCAAAAAAGCCCTCCCGAGCGGGGAGGGCCATAGCCTGTCTTATTCAGAGTAGTGCGCCAAAAACTGCTTGGTGCGTTCCTCCTGGGGGTGGTCGATGAGCTGGCGGGCCGGGCCTTCCTCCACCACGACGCCGCCGTCCATGAACATGATGCGGTCGGCCACGTCGCGGGCGAAGTGCATCTCATGGGTGACGATGATCATGGTGGTCTTTCGGTCGGCGAGGTCCCGCAGGACACGGAGGACTTCGCCGGTCAGCTCCGGGTCAAGGGCGCTGGTGGGCTCATCGAAGCAGAGGATGTCCGGGTAGAGCGCCAGTGCGCGGGCGATCGCCACCCGCTGCTGCTGACCGCCGGAGAGCTGGTGGGGGTAGTGGCCTGCCCGCTCCGACAGGCCCATCTGGGCCAGCAGGTCACGGGCCTGTGCTTCCAGCTGGGCGTGGATGGCCTTTTTGTTGGCCTTGTAGTCGGGCTGTTCCTTTGCCAGAAGCTCCCCCGCCAGCATCACGTTTTCCAGCGCGGTGTACTGGGGGAAGAGGTTGAAGTTCTGGAACACGAGGCCGAAGTGGAGGCGCTTTTTCCGCACCTCGCTCTCCCGCTGGGTGGCAGGGTCGGCGGCGTCCCACATGGTCTCGCCGTTCACCCTGATGACGCCGGTGTCGGGACGCTCAAGGAAGTTCAGGCAGCGCAGCAGCGTCGTCTTGCCCGAGCCGGACGAGCCGATGATCGCCAGCGCCTCGCCCTGTTCCAGTGTGAGCGAGATGTCCTTGAGAACTTTCGTCTCGCCGAAATTCTTCCCGATGCCGGAGGCTTCGAGTAATGCCATAATTCAGTATCCTCCTTAGCAGCGGAAATAGTCCATCTTTTTCTCGGCCCAGTCCAGCAGCAGGGTGAGTGCGCCGACAAAGACGAGGAAGAAGATCGCGGTGGAGAACAGCGGCCAGATAAGGCCCTTGGCGCTGTACTCCTTCGCCATCATGATGATCTCCTTGTTGGCGATGACGTTCGCCAGCGAGGTATCCTTCACCAGCGTGATGACCTCGTTGCCCATCGGGGGCAGGATGCGCTTGACGACCTGCAGGAGCGTGACCTTGAAAAAGATCTGGCTCTTGGTCATGCCAAGCACCTGACCGGCCTCGGTCTGGCCTTTCGGCACAGCCTCGATGCCGCCGCGGTAGATCTCAGAGAAGTAGCAGGCGTAGTTGATGGCGAAAGCCACCACCGCCGCCACCAGACGGCCCGAAGAGCCGGAGGGCCAGGGGTTGGTCATGCCCAGCAGGCCGGGGCCAAGGTAGATGACGATGATCTGGAGCATCAGCGGCGTACCGCGGATGACCCACACGAAGGTCTTGACGACGCCCCGCAGCGGTGCGCACCGGCTCATGGAGCCAAAGGCCACCACAAGGCCCAGCGGCAGCGAAAACAGCAAGGTCAGAAAGAACAGCTCACAGTTGAGCGCGAATGCGCCGGTCAGACGCTCCAAAATCACAGTCACAGAATCACTACACCTATCCGTTTATAATGTAAGTTACTCAGCCAGAGTCAGGCCGTACTTGTCGGCCAGAGTCTGCATGGTGCCGTCAGCCTTCAGCTCGTCGAATGCATTGTCCACAGCCTCGGCCACGTCGCTGTCCTTGCGGAAGGCCACGCCGTACTCCTCGACGTTCAGCTCATCCACCATCTTGAGGTTTGCGTAGTCGGTACCCTCGCCGATCATGGCAGAAGCCAGAGTCAGGTCGAGGATGGCGGCGTCAGCAGTGCCAGCGGCGACTTCCATCAGGCAGTCGGTCTGAACAGCCTTGGAGATGAAATCAGCCTGAGACAGGTCGGCGTTCTCGGTGATAGTGGTCTCACCGGCAGAGCCGGCCTCGGCTACCACGGTCTTGCCGATGAGGTCGGCGGTGGAGGTGTAGTCTGTGCCGTCCTTCACCACGACGACCTGGGCGTTCTTGACGTAGGGCTTGGTGCAGGCCATGTTCTCCTCGCGGTCATCGGTCAGGGTCAGGCCGTTCCAGATGCAGTCGATGCTCTTTGCAGCCAGCTCGGTCTCCTTGGTGTCCCAGTTGATCTCCACAAACTCCGGCTCGACACCCAGCTTCTCACAGACAGCGGTGGCCAGCTCGGTATCGAAACCGGTGAAGCTGCCGTCGGCGTCGGTGTAGTTCATCGGCTCATACACGGTGTAGCCGATGACCATCTTGCCGTTGGACTGGATGTAAGCCAGGTCGCTGTCAGCGGCCACGGAGCTTGCCGGGGCGGCAGAGGCGGCGGCAGAAGAAGCAGCCGTAGAAGTGGATGCAGAACCGCCGCAGGCGGCAAGGCTCAGTGCCATCGCACCGGCCAGAAAAGCAGATACCAGACGTTTCATGTTGTAATTTCCTCCCTCAGATTCAGCAGAAGCAGCGCTTCGTTTTACCGCTTTACCATGCTAAATTGTTAAACCGTGACTATAGAATAGCGCGTTTTGCCCCGTTTTGCAAGAGGAAAACCGATTTTTT
>ERZ773217.2309-NODE-2309-length-12822-cov-2.370721_pt1 | contig 12822 bp, 8 predicted proteins | sample MGYA00580995_ERZ773217 | MGnify/ENA primary metagenome ERZ773217 (study PRJEB29015, sample SAMEA2737772) | human gut metagenome | biome: human gut; feature: human-associated habitat; material: faeces | place: China | collected 2012 ...
TTGAAATCAGCAATACATATGTTAACCGGGATACCTTTAGCGCGCCTGAAGGGACCAGGATTTCAGCAGCTTCCTTTAACGGGAATTCCCTGGACACAGGAGAGGGAACTCTGCTCACCATGGAGGCCGACGGAAGCTACCTTGTTACCCTGAAAGGAGATTACGGGGAGACTCTGGAGGTAGAGCTTAACCGGGACACGGAGCCTCCGGCAGTGGAAGTGGAGATAGAGGGGCAGACGGCCCGGATAATCTACAGTTCCACGGATCTGGCCTCTGTGACGCTGGCAAAGAACGGCGGGGAACCGCGGGAATTTAACGGATTTACGATAACCGAAACAGGCAGCTATGTACTGACAGTAACAGACAGGGCCGGCAACCAGACCCTTAAGGAATTCTCACTGCGGTATAAGGTAAATATGTATGGGGTCATTGCCATAGCGGCGATAGTCATATCCATAACGGCAGGAGCAGTGATGCTGGTTCGGAAAAAAAGGAATCTGACGGTTCGGTAAGGAGTTGATGGAATGGAAGTGGCAAAGGGCTTTACTGATGTGCTTTATACCACAATGGTGCTTTTATTTAACGAAATATTTGTGCCGGTTATGACGGAAATCCTGTCCTTGTTCTATGAAAAAGCAATGTATGTACTGTCCCACAGCGTCTCCATCCTGGCATACTTCTTTTTGATTACAGTGCAAGATTCTGGACTCCCTGGAAACAATGATAGGCATTTTCGCAGGCACTGAGAATGTTATTGTGGATAACAAGCCAATGACCTTTATGGAGATGGTGTTCAACCAGGACGCGGTCAGCAAAGGCTTTCTGATGATAACTCTGGTGGCCGTAGGCATATGCTTTTTATTTACCATTTTTGCCATAGTGCGCTCCATGTCCTCCTCCACGCTGGAAAACAAGAATCCCATCAGCCAGGTGCTGAAGGATGCCATGAAAGCTTGTGTCTCCTTTATGCTGGTACCCTTTTTGTGCATTGCCCTGATGCAGTTGAGCTCGGCTCTGATAAAGCAGACCAAAGCGGTCATACAGGCCGAGTCTGGCACCGCAGGGGATCCGAGCATGGGCCTTTACATATTCCTGACAGCCAGCTTAAGAGCCGGAAGGGCGGATTTTGAGATTCCTGTCTTACAGGAGACGGCAGATGTTGCGGAAGGGCTGGGCGATAAGTTTACCTATGAGATACTGACCAGTCTTGATTCGGCCTTCCGTGTTGAATACCTGCCGCCCAGTATGAGCGACGACCTGCGCCGCAGTTATCTGAACGGTGATAAGGATTACCTGGATTTCAGGGATTCGGGCTCTGATTTCTCCGCGGCCAAAATTGATTATCTTCTGGGCTTCAGCGCAAGCATCTTCATGATTATCATGCTGGCAGGCGTGCTTATACAGTTTATACGCAGGCTGCTGGAACTGGTGCTGCTGTACCTTGTAGCTCCATTTTTTGTGGCGACAATCCCTCTGGACAGGGGGGATATGTTTAAGCGCTGGAGGGAAATGTTTATAGCCAAGTTTTTGGCGGGATTTGGAGTTATCTATGCCCTGAAAATATTCATGCTGCTGCTGCCTTTGATTTTCAGTGATAACCTGAGCCTTGGCAGCTCCTTTGTAATGGACCGGCTGTATGCGGGAGGTGTCTATGACCAGACCAAAGATAAGTTTTTTGATAATCTGAGGGAGCAGACCGGAGGAATTGAACTTCCGGGCTCAGGTAACCCTGCGTATCAAGAGGAGGTAAACCGCATGGAAGAGGCTGTGGATTTCGCCTGGGAAAAAACAGGCATGAGCTATATGGAGAACCACTCGGCCATGGACAGCGTACTGGTGAACATGGGCCTTGTGGACAGGAATTCACCTTCTCTGGAGGAATCCATGATTGATTCCATACTTAAAACCATATTTTTCCTGGGAGGTATGTTTGCTGTATATAAAAGCTGCGCCATGTTCCTGGAGATCCTCAACCCTAAAGCGGCAGAGGATGCCAAGACATCCACCATGCTGGCCATGGGATATACGGTGGGAGCGGCAAGGAAGGCGGCATCGACTGGCGTTCAGCTGGGTGTGGCTGCAGGTGTAGGCCTGGGCACCGGTCTGGCCACCGGAGGCGCTGGCGCTGCGGCCACAGCGGGAGCGGCAGGAGCCAAGGCAGCCGCCACAGCAGGGGCCAAGGCAGTAGGGACGGCTGCCAAGACGGCCGGCAGCACAGCTAAAAACGCGGTTAAATCCGCAGCCAAATCCACGGCCAAAAACGCTGTGGGGGCGGCAAAGCAGGGGGTCCAGGGGGCGGCCTCTGGCGCCGCGGGAGCGGCAAAGGATTCCGGGGACAGAGACGGATAAGGAGGTGCTGATAAGGTGGAGATGTCATATCTGGGGATTTATGAGTGGGTATATGAAAAGGTCCTCTCAAGTATTGTCACACCTGTGTTTGATTTTGTGGTTTCGATTATAAACATTGCCTGGGGATATGTGTTTCAGTACATCCTGGGGCCCATACTCCTTCCTGTGCTCCAGGTTGTGTTCTACTGGGTGATTCGGGTAGTAGAGGTGCTGGGCGCCTTTATGAACTATTTGCAGTTTATAGGATATCTGATGGTGGTGGACTGTCTGGAAAAGGCGTTTGATATCTTTATTGGCCTGGAGCCGGTTACCTACTATCCCAATGGCAGAGAGGGAGCTGCCGTGACAGGGAGCCTTTTAGAGGTGCTGTTCACCAGCACCGCCATCTCTGAGGCCTTCAAGGTTATCACCCTGGGAGGCGTGGGTATTGCCCTGCTTCTGACTATATTCGGGGTGGCAAAGTCGTCCTTTGACCTGGATTTTGAAAATAAACGGCCGGTAAGCCATGTGCTCAAGCAGCTGTTTAAATCTGTTCTGGGCGCTTTCCTGATTCCCTTTGCGGTTTGGTTCATGATACAGCTGTCCATGATTATACTTACAACCCTTAACACCGCAGTGTCCTTTGATGACAATGGAGGGAGGAGTACTCTGGGCAGTACCATATTTACCATTGAATCCGTAAACGCGGCCTGGGACAGCGAGAATAATATGTCCAAATGGGGAACGGTGGAACTGGATGAGGGCTTTGGCTTTAAGGTGCTGGACAAAGCCAACCCGGATTTTGATATAACAAAGGAGCCGAGAAAGAACTTTTATTTGAATGACACTTATGAAAGATATACCAACATCCCCAATGTGGTTCTCAATTTTGATTTAAGCAGATTTGATTATCTGATGGGAGGATGGACCGCTATTTTCCTGTGCGTTATCCTCTTCCTCTGTTTCCTGACGGTCATACGGAGGATATTTGAAATCCTTCTGCTGTACCTGGTGTCTCCTTACTTTGTGGCGATGATGCCCCTGGATGACGGGGAGAAATTTAAACAGTGGTTCGGGATGTTTATGGGAAAGCTTTTTACAGGCTACGGTACCGTTGTTCTGATGAAGATTTATCTGATGCTGATGCCCCTGATTCTCAGGGGAGGAATAACAGCCGAGGGCATGGGGGGAGAGAGCAGGATTGTCATGGCAGCCCTCTATGTTATGGGCGGGGCCTGGACCGTGTACAAAGCAGGCAGCCTGCTGACCGGTCTGGTGAATGAAGCCGCAGGACGGCTGGAGCAGGAGAGCAACCGGGATGCCTATGGAGCGGCCATGCTTGCCGCTGCCCCATTCAGGGCAATTAAGAACAGGCTGGAGCAGAAGGTATCCGGAAAGCTGGAGGAGAAGATTACCGGCGCAGGTAAGGATGTGGGAACCCGGCTTCAGGGCGGAGATCCTAAGGGGTCCGGGGCCCGGAGTGAGGTAAGGACCAGCCGCCTGCGATCTAAGCCGCCTAAGCAGCCAAAGTTTAAGAAGGCCGTTATTTATGACGAGCTGAAAAACAGTTCCGGCTTTACCATAGGCGGGCACCGTCCTGCCAGAGGAAGGTCAAGGCAGCTGGAGCCTGTTTCAAAGGCAGCCCTTAAGAATGTAAAGAAGAGTACCTTAAAGCATATAAACTTTGAAAATGATAAGAGGCCTTTTAAATACGGTTACGACCAATTTAGAAAGGATAATGCGTTTATAAGAAATAAGGACGACACCGTAGACTTTATGTACCCTGCTAAAAGGAAGAGCGCCGTACTTGCGCAAAGAAATGAAATCGCCAAGGTCAGGGAGGAGGCTTTGTCTTATTCCGATCCCAAGGAGCGGTCCCAGTACGTTACAAATTGGCTTCAGCACCAGTCTGATGATAAAAACAGTTTAATGTATTTTAACCCTGCCGATAGAATGCGTCTGGAGCGCACCTTTGGTTGTAAGATTGACAAAACTCCTATAAGCAGCGGAATTAATAAGGGACAAATCGCCTTCTATCCAGAGAAGCCCAAACTGCCCAATGGTACAAGGCTCAATCCAGATAAAAGCAAAGGGGATAAAAAATGAGAATAATACCAAAAAAAACCAGGGTTTCCATGGAATTTTTTAAGGGAATTGAACTGCTGGACATTGTGATTGCGGCAGCAGGGGTGACCCTGACCCTTTTTATGCTTCTGTCCAACCTGCCTTTGCGATGGATGGCCGCCCTGATTGTATTTATTGTCTTTTCAGCCTCCATTATCCCTCTGGATGATGAGAAGGCATATAAGAGTCTGTATTATGCAATCAGATATGCCATGAGCTATAAAGAGTTTGTAAAGCATCCGGAGAAAAAGGGGCAGATACCTGTAGCCGGGGTGACCCCGTTTACAGGCATCTCAGATATGTTTATTGAATATGGAACCTCTTACCTGGGGGTAGTGGTGGAGATTCCCTCCATTGAGTTCAGATTCCTTACGGAGCCGCGCCAGAACCAGCTTATTGACCAGGTGTATGGTTCTATCCTTCGGACAGTCAATGACACAGATTCCGCCGCTATGGTAAAGCTGGACCGCCCGGTGCTCTATGACAGCTTTATCGAAGGCGAAGAAAAAAAGATGGAGGATTTAAAAGCAGCCTATATCCGCGGACTGATGACAGATGAGGAGCTGACGGTGCGTATCGGGATTATACAGGACCGGATGAGCCAGCTGGAGCTGTTTAATAATAAAGAGACGGTATATCTGCCCTTTCATTATATGGTGTTTTTCGGGCGGGACAGGGGGCGTCTCACAGAGCAGGCACAGAACATGGTGGATACCTTAGGTCCCCATGGTATAGAATGCAGAATTCTCAAAGAGCAGGAGCTGGCTATATTCCTGAAATACAACTACAGCGGAGTCTTTGACGAGCGGGAGGCGTGGAAGCTGACACCGGACCAGTACATGGACTGGATTCTTCCGGATAAGCTGGCGGTTACATCCAGGACGGTTGCCTATGACGGCCTTGTAACCCATAATCTGCGGGTAACCGATTATCCCATTGTGGTACCCAATGCATGGGGCCACGCCCTTTTTAACCGGCCTGATGTGCGTGTAACGCTGAAGATGAGGCCCATTGACAGATATAAGGGAATTAAACAGATTGACAGGGCGATTGATGAACTGCGGGAGCAGGGAGCCAGCACCGGAAAAACCAGCCGTCTGATGGAGCTGGGCAGCCATATAGATACCCTTGCTGAGGTGCTTTCGCTTTTGCAGGGGGATAACGAGATACTGATGGACGTGAATATTTTCATCACAGCCTATGACTATGAGGCGTCTCCGGAGCTGCTGGGACCGGGATACAGGCCCCCGGGCCAGGGAATCGGCATGAAGCGTCAGATCCGCAGGGAACTGTCGGAATGGGGGTTCAAATCCTCAGATATGTTCATGCGGCAGTTTGATGCCTACGCTTCCGGCCATATATCCGCCTTCGACGCATTTTCCAAGGACGGGCGGGGAATCCACAGCGGCTCTGTGGCCGCGGCATTCCCATACGTGTATAAGGTAATGATGGAAAAGAAAGGGATCTGCCTGGGAAAGAGCGCAGGGCGTCCTGTATTCCTGGACTTTTTTGCCAGGAACAAGGAGCGGGTCAACAGCAATATGGTGGTGATTGGAAAGTCCGGTTCTGGTAAATCCTATGCAACCAAGAGTATTCTGGCCAACCTGGCCGCGGAGAACAGTAAAATATTCATACTGGATCCGGAGAACGAGTATCTGGGGCTGGCCCGTTCCCTTAAGGGAAAGATTATAGACGTGGGAAGCGCCACCGAGGGAAGACTGAATCCCTTCCACATCATCACCGGACTCTCGGATGAGGAAGATGAACTTGACGGGGATGAGGAAGAGAACCAGATTCCGGGTGCCAAAGTAAGCTTTAATATGCACATGCAGTTCCTGGAAGAGTTTTACCGGCAGATACTGCCGGGAATTGAAGCGGACGCGCTGGAGTACCTGAATAATATTACCATCCGGATGTACGAGGCAAAGGGAATTGACGCAGAGACTGATTTAAGCGGGCTGACACCCGGGGACTACCCCACCTTTGACGATCTGTATGAGAAGATACTCAATGATTTTCAGATGTCCACCGGGGATTACAGCAAGAAGAATCTGACGGTGTTGCTGAACTACATATCCAAATTTGCCACCGGAGGAAGAAACGCGGGACTGTGGAACGGTGAAGCCTCCATAAGCACCCAGGAAAATTTTATTGTGTTTAACTTCCAGTCCCTGCTGGCCAACAAGAATAATACCGTAGCCAATGCCCAGATGCTTCTTGTTTTAAAGTGGCTGGATAATGAAATTATCAAGAACAGAGATTACAACTTAAGATACGGCGCCTCCAGAAAAATTATAATCGTTATCGACGAGGCCCATGTATTTATCGACAGCAAGTATCCCGTGGCCCTGGATTTCATGTACCAGATGGCCAAGCGTATCCGAAAGTATAACGGAATGCAGATTATCATTACCCAGAACATTAAGGACTTTGTGGGAACAGAAGAACTGGCGAGAAAATCTACGGCTGTCATCAACGCCTGCCAGTATTCCTTTATTTTCCCCCTGTCGCCTAACGATATGCATGACCTGTGCAGGCTTTATGAGAAGGCGGGGGCCATCAATGAAAGCGAGCAGGATGAAATCATCAACAACGGCCGGGGCCGGGCGTTCGTGGTTACCTCTCCGTCGGAACGCAGCAGCATTGATATTGAAACACCTAAGGATATTGAGCGGCTGTTTGGCATATAGGCGGGAAGATTACAGCTATGAGGAAAGGATTGCAGCTTTTATGAAGGGCATAGTGAGGAAAATAACCGTTGCCGCGGTTCTCCTGTGGATACTCCCGGGCCTTTCCGGCTGCGGGGATAAAGACAGGGTGGATGAGATTAAAGCCCAGGGAAGACTTGTGGCAGCCGTGCCTGAGGAAGGGGAGCGGTCTGCCTGGGATCAGGCGTATGCCAGGGAGCTGGAGCAGCAGGTTCTGGAGGAAATGGCCTCAGATATAGGTGTCACCCTCCGGATTGAGCGGGTAAAAGAGCAGGATCTTGTCCCGGCAGTGAAACAGGGAAGGGCTCACGTGGCGGTGGGAGTCCCTGTGCTTCCCGGACGTCAGGACGAAGGATATTCCCTGGCTTATGGAAGAAGGGCCTCTTATCTGGCAGTGGCAGACGGCACGGTTCTGGACTCCTGGGGGGCGCTGGAAGACGGCATTGTGGGTTATTCCGTAAACACGGGGCCTGCGGTGCTGCGGCAGCTTAATACCTTAAGCGGAATTGAGCTTAAGGAGGTGGAGACAGGGGATGCCGTCAGCGGGCTTGCGAAGGGGGACATCACAGCTTATGTGTGCGGCGAGACGGAAGCCAGGGAGTTTATGGCGGCAGAAGGCATCCAGATTCAGGAACTGCCCGGCCTTTGGCCGGAAACCTATACCTTTTATACGGGTGAGCTGCAGTACCGGCTTCTGGGACTTGCGAACCAGGGCATTACTGATAAGCTGACGGAGTAATGGAGGAAAAAATGGCATATTTTGACAGCCCCAAGAACAGGGTCAAATGGGAGATTGAATTGGAGGAGCTGCGGCAGCAGAAGGAGGATTTTGCAGCAGGAAGGCTTCATGATACAGGTGAAATAAAAAGGGGCGCCATGGCGGAGGGACAGCACAGAAAACCTGTTACCTTTGAACAGCTGGAGAGGGAGGAGGCTTCTGCTTCCCGCAGAAGGGAAGCGGGAAGCCGGGATATGTCTCCCGGGAGGAAAAGGGAGGTGTCAAAGCCTTCCCCCAGCCCGTCCATTGGCCCCAAAGGGGGGTGATAGGATGAAACGAATCAGAAGTCCGCTCCTTTTGGCCGCCATGGCTCTGCTGGCCGCAGGCCTGACGCTGTGGGGCTCGGCGGACAGATCTTTTGCCGGTCAGACAGACCAGGGATACGGCGCCGGCGGTGAGGCTAGAGAACTGGACAAAGAGGCGCAGGAGAGCATGTTTTCCTACCAGGTGGAAGGAGAACCGGAAAGTCCCTACGGAGAAGGCAGTCAGGAACTGGAACGGCTGCTGGAGGCTCTGGGAATGGAAGTCCCTACCTTACTGCCTGAGGAAGCAGCAGGGATGGAGAAGGTAGTGGATCCGCCCATGAACTTCCTTGTGTCAAAGACAGAAGGGCTCCTGGATTATACGTTGCCCGATGGCAGCCGGTTTTCCGCCAGTGTGCCCCAGGGAATGACTGTAACGGATCCGGTGACATTTAAGCCTGTGGAGAATGCCATCCTCACTGTCCTGCGTAATGGCTCCGGCATCGAAACTTCCAGGGATGGTATCTACAGCCAGCCTGGGAAGTACCACATCCGGATGGTGATTCTACCCACTTCTTCAGAGGGAGGAAGCAGACTTTTGGAGGTAAACTTCCGGTTTACCATCCTGCCCCGGGAGGTGTCTTTGCTGAATCTGCTGAAGGCCCCGGAGGGCTTTGTCATAGAGAAGATGGAACTGGACGGAAGGGGTATTTTACCCGATAATCCCCGATGGCATTTTCTGCATGGGGATGGGCGCTATAAGGTGAGATTCGCCCAGGAAAACGGAGGGCTCTTCTATGACATTTCCTTTAAACGGGATACCCAGGCGCCCCTTTTTACAATTTCTCCTGTTCCGGACAAAAAGGAGATGAAGGATACGGTCTTCCTGGAGCTTACAGAGGACATGACATCTCTGGAAATGTATTATAACGGAAGGATGGCGCCCATCCCCATAAAACGGCTGGAGCTGGCCGGACTTTACCAGTTCCGTCTCTGGGACAGGGCGGGAAATGAACGGTATTACCAGATAAGAATTGCAGAGCGGCTCCGGCCGCCCTCGCCAAAGACAATTATAATAACCATTTTAGGGGTGGGAGCTGCAGCCGGATGGTTTTTCTATCAGCGCAGGCACCCCAGGTTTTTATAATAGATCCATTTTAATGGATGGAATGAAAAAAATATGCAGGAGGATATGATATGAATGTACCGGTAATGTTATTAAATTCAACAGGAGGAAACCCTTTTGAGCAGGTATCCAAACCCGTGGTTGAACTGCTTAACATGGCTCTTACTCCCGCCCTTGGAATCGTAGGGGCGCTGGGAGCGATTTATTGCATTTTTCTTGGAGCAAAGCTGGCAAAGGCCGAGGAGCCCCAGGACAGGGAAAAGGCCAAGAACAGCCTGAAAAACGCAATTATAGGGTTTGTGCTGATATTTGTACTCATTGTGGTATTGAAGATTGGTATGGATGCTATGTCTAACTGGATGAACAGCGCCATGAGTAATGTAGCTCCATAGTCCGCAGATAACGGGAAAACGGTGCTGCGCCTTATAAGGCGCAGTACCGCCCATGCGGGACAAGACACACAAGGGAAGCAGTTGGGAGGAGGTGCGCTTTATGAAAAGAAAATTAAGGAATTGCCTGGCCATCCTTACCGGCCTTAGTCTTTTTTTCACAGGGTGTAAAAACCAATCAGTGAATCTCTACATGGAAACGCTGGTGCCTGAGAGCGCCAGCCCTCCCCAGAGGCCGGTGGAGACAACCGGCACGCCGGCCAGCCTGCCGGATGTGGAAAAGGAAGTGGGGGAGCAGGCGTCTGTGTATCTGGAGCAGCGGTTTCAGGAGCTTACGGGTCCAAGAGCATTTTTTTTTCCAGAAAACCATTCACTGAGCCATACCGATATAAAAGTGTTTCAGGTCCTGGGACTGCTGGAGGGGAGATTTTATTATTATTATGTCACAAAAGAGATAAACACAGGGCAGGAGGTACATGCGCTGGCCTCATACGAATATGAAACAGAAAGATACAAGTCCCTCTATGAGAACAAGGTAGATCCCGGAGCAGCGGGGACGGATACAGACTCACAATACAGCTTCTACGGCCATCTCGCCGCGGATAAACTGGGACGGCTCAGAATCAGCCTGTATGATGGCGGAAATTTATTCATTCTTGACGGGGAGGGAAAGGTTGTTTTTTCCCGGACCTCGGAGGATGAGGGGGAGGATTTTCTTTATCTCATAGATTCAATCTTTGGCGTGGGGGGAACGAATCCGTCTTATTTCAGCAAGGATATTACAAATGTCACCACAAACGGGCGCTATTGTTTTTATGTTCCCATTACTCTTTATAAAGGTGATTACACCAGGGAGGAGGAGATAGGTGAAGAGGAGTATGTACTGCAGTATGCATACTCTCCTATTGGAGCAGGTACCTTTCCCAATACAGAATATCTTCTCCAGGCGGATTTAAACTGGAATCAACGGGTTCTGGAGTGGAAGGCCATAGCAGACTCAGGGAACAGCGAACGGGATCCTGAGGAGGACTGGAAGGACGCCCTGAAGAAATATCCGGTGAAATGGGGTCCCTATTATGTGTCCACAGGCTATGACTGGGCGCCCGCCTTTCTGTACCGGCTGATGGAGTGGAAAAATCAGAAATTCAGGAATTTTGTGGAAGGAAAGAAAGGGATTTCTACTGCAGACAGCAAGGAAAATGAGGGATATGCCGAACTTTTTGCTATACCGGATGAGGAATCCATCTTCACGGATGTGTGGGAACTGAAGACAGGGCAGAACCTTATGAAATTCTTTTTCTTAAGCCCCGGGGAGGGGTACTGCCCTCTGGTGGGCAAAGTGGGCCAGAGATCGGATATTTTAAAGACAGAGACAAGAACGTATACGATTACAAAGACCAACAGTAAAGGTGAGAGCGAGGAGATAGAAATTGAGGATGAAATCCAGGCGGTTATCCGCAGAAAGGCCCTCTTTGCGGAGGGGGCGGCTGTAGAGCAGTTCTATGTCCTGGATAATAAAGCCGGAATAGGAGTGACAGCCGGACCTGTATGGAGGAGCGGAAATTATTCCATGGGTATCAATATAGGCCCCATTCTCCTGTGCATTGATTATTTCAAAGACCAGACCGCAAATGAGGCAGTATTTTTTCCCGCAGTTACCCAGTGGGAGATGCAGATGGGGGAGCAATATGAGGGAAATCTGAGCTTTTGCATCCTTGGCGGCCGGGCGGGAGACAGCTATCCTATGGCCCATAATCTGGAGAAGGAGATTATAAGCATATATGCAGGGGATGGTAAATACATAACCATAAAAACGGATGATTTAAATGCTTCCGGTTATGGACAGACATCTGCCGATCAGGAACTGCTGAGCGAGGTGGAGAAGCGGAAAGAATACAGGGAAGAGAAGGGATTTAACAAGAACAGCACTTACAAAATAGATAAAGAGAATGCCTATACCAATCCTGACCGGTACGGCAGGGATAACATACTGGTGATAAAGAATGGTGATTCAAAGAATCTTTTGTTTACCAGCTTCTATAACGGGATGCTTTATTTTGAAACGGAGAGGTACAGCATGAGTACGGAGCTTTCCACCGGAAAAGGGTATCACCTGTCTGAATGGACTCTGTATCAGGCGTGGCAGACCGGGGAGGATGAGATAACCTGCATAGGCTTTCAGCGGACAGATGCAGTTTACTATTACATGGATATGGCAATGGCCCGGGTTTATAAACTCAGTTTAAAGGAGTTTAAGGAACAGGCGGCCGGTTATCAGATTCCTGTTGAAAGGAAGGCTCCGCCGGAAAACGAGGCTCGGGAGCCCAGTCTGGATGAAGGGGTGACTCTTCCTGCCCTTCCACAGGATATGGAAAGAATAAAGCAGGATATAAAAGAGAATTCCATTCCCCCCACCAGCTCCGCGTCCAGGGAGGAAATGGAAACCTTGCCGGATGTGACCATTACCGAGACAGGAGCTGTGGGAGACAGGATGTGGAAGGATGCACAAGAGAGAATGAGAGGAGAGGAATAGAAATGGCAGCAAACAACGGATTTAAGATTGTACAGTTTTCACCTGAATTGATTCAGGCCCTGACGCAGATGGGCGAGCTAAGAACCAGAATAAATGATTACGCGGTGGAGGAATTCAAAAACTACAAGGGTGAGGAAAAACTGGATCACCGGGATTTCGTGGAGATGATGAACCTGTCTCCGGAGAAATCGGAGAAAGAGCAGAAGGAATATGTGCGCAACTTCGTTAGAGACTACACCAGCGGAGATCCGGAGCTTCGTAAAAAATGCCTGGATGATATCTATGACAGGGATGACAGCTTTAATCCCGCCAGCCTGGATCTGTCCTGCCTCAAGGGCACGGACACCGGCCCCAGGGAGCCGGGAGGGCTTACCGGCAGTGAAAAAGATTTTATGAGCCTTATAGGCGCCTTTCGCCGGGAGCAGGCACTAAGTGTAAAGCTGAAGGAGAATCCCGGTTATGCGCAGGAGCGGTACGGTTCGGATTCAAGGAAGCGGGCGGAATTTGAGGCCAGGCGCACGGCTATGATGAACGGCTTAATTTCATATACGGACAATATGTTGAGGAACAACGGCTTTAATGAGCGGCTGCACC
>ERZ773217.2310-NODE-2310-length-12816-cov-4.338061_pt1 | contig 12816 bp, 9 predicted proteins | sample MGYA00580995_ERZ773217 | MGnify/ENA primary metagenome ERZ773217 (study PRJEB29015, sample SAMEA2737772) | human gut metagenome | biome: human gut; feature: human-associated habitat; material: faeces | place: China | collected 2012 ...
TTCTGCGAATAAATCAGCAAATGAGGGAGCTTTAATCTTCATAATCACACTTTTCAGGAGTGTGCTAATTATATCACATCACCCACCTTTTGTGCAGAGGTTCCTTAATTGTCCCAAACCGGCTTTGTGTCCATCAACTTATGCCGACGCATTAAGACTTCTTTATCTTTTTCCGGCTCAAAAATTATTTTGGAGCATGCGTCGAATACATCAGATGAAAGAGGAATGATCTTGTCATCAAGACGGCTGGCGAACAAGCTATGCAAAGCTTCCAAAATCAGTTCCTCAGGCGTTTTTGCTTCTCTTTTTGAAAGTTCAGAAAGCAAAGCAGCATCAAAATCGCTTAATTTCAGGCTGATGGTTTGAGACATCTGTAGCTCCCTTTTAGGAATGATGATCCATTTTACTTGTGCTTGTCGAGGTTGAAAAAGGTGATTTTTTCGTTCACAAAGGCAAAAAATTTAGATTTGTGCTTGGAAAAAGGCTATTTTCTAAACACAAAAGTAGTTTCCATCGGCTTTGCGTTCAAAAAACGTTGCATTTTGACCGTAACTACAAGTAACTTTGAGGATGTCCCGTTTATTTAAAATTAAATTATTGAAAATTCAATAATTGAAAAACAAATAAGATGTCGAATCCTTTCGTTGTCGGTTTCTATGTTCCTGAAGAATACTTTTGTAATAGATCAAAAGAGACCGAGCTTCCAGAGGATTGCATTTTGAAGGCAAGAACGCTGTCCTTCGTTCGGTAAGTGAGGAAGCAAGGACCATTTGAAGAACCACGTCTTTCACGATTTTCTGAAAATGATTAAAGCGATGTATGTTAGGGAGGAGAAGTTATGAGAAGGTTTGCTATTTCAGCATTTGGCGCAGTTTTGTGCTTAGCTTTTTCGACCCTCTTTACACAAGAAGTGTTGAGCGCTGAAAAGGCCCAGCGGCTTTGCCTTGTGAATTCGCCTGCGGAACTTATTGCTTGCCGCCGAGGCGATTCTTTGTACTACCAGCAGCCGGGCCTTGTGCACGGAAAATATCTTCTGGATTTTGCTGCTCAATATTGCGACACAAACTTCGAGATAAATATTCAGTTTCCATACGTACTTTGTGTGTACTCAGGAGTTAAAGAGAAAATTGCCGCACAAGAAATACGTAGAAAAGAAATGGAAAGCAATATGCTGTCTGCCTTGCGAAGGCTTGGTAAAGAATTGGACAATCCTGTGTCAGGATGGAAACAAATCAGTTCAGAGGATGAGAAGCGTTTTCTAATTACGTCGCAAGGTACCGGTTCGGTTATTCAGGACGGAGACGAAGTCACGATCAGATTGCGTTACCCTGGAAAAGACGGCAAACCGGAAAAATTTGACGAACTAAAGACCTTTGTGGTAACGAAAGACGACACTGGATTTAGAGGCTTGAGGCAAGGCAGTTCATTGATCATTGCTTGCAATGGAGAGAAGAAGCTTTTCGAGTTTGTTGATATTCTTTTGGTTACCAAATTGAAACCTTGAGGTTACGATTAGAGGTTGAAGCAAACCAGTTCGAAGCACGTACTTTATTTTTTAGCCTTTCTTTTGTCTAGCTTGAGAGTAAAAATTCTTCCTTAAAAACATATAGATAGATATTTTACGTTATTTAATGTTATTTAATTTCTGTCGGTTGTTTTGTATAGTTGCGAATGAAGGAGACTCTATATGAGTGCGGAATGGACAATTACTGGTTTGACCTACGACAGGGAAAAGGCTGAGAGAACATTAGATAACAACAATCGTCAGGCGAGTTGCTCAGTTTTGTTTTCCGCTCAATGTGCCAGTTTTAACTATTTCATGGCTTCCGAGGTTAATTTAAGTATGGAGGGGCCTCTTATTTGGGAAAAATCGCCCCGATCGTTTATAGACGTCGAAGAAAAGGAAGCTCCTGAAGGCCGAAATGAACGTTCCATTGTTGCTTCGGCTTTGTCTGGCTTAGAAGTTCTCAGGCTTTTGAATACAGAGGCATATGTCAGGCTTTCAAGAATGGAGATTGCTGACAACAAAGAGGACCAACTCCGTTATCTTGAAAAGTTCGGTTTGATTAAAAAGTCTGGGTCTGCATATGAGCTTCCGCTATTTAGCGCATATCTCTTAGCTAGGAATCTCTCGGACTTCAACCAACTGGCCAAAAAGCGTGTTCGAATTGTCTCGTACGGCGGCAACGACAATTTGAGTCCTGCTATTTGTGACATAGAGTTCAAAGAAGGAATCGTCGAGGCTTTTCCATCTGTTTTCAAGGAAGTTGTAAGGTTGATCCCGAGACACGAAAAGATTGATTCAGGGAGCGGAAGAAGGTTAATTGAATTTTCAATTCCGCAAGCTGTTATTAGAGAGGTGCTTAGCAACGCTTTTGCTCACCAAGATCTTTCTTCCGAAGAGGACGGAATAGTTATAGAAATCTTCAAAAATAGAGTCGAGATAACGAATTCAGGTAAACCAGTCTTGGATCAACTTCATTTTCTTGATGGCGCCCCAACTATTAAGAATAAAAGAGTTTTCACCGAAATGAAGAATCTTGGCTTAGTTGATGGACAAGGATATGGCTGGAGAAAAATCGTCAAAGAACTTGAATCTCGAAGTCTTCCGGCTCCTGAAATTAAGATCAGGAAAAATTCAATAACGGTGACGATTTGGTTTGAAAAGCCATTGAAGCTCCTTTCATTGGATCAAAGGAATTGGACGGTCTATTTGCATACCGTGCTGAGATATCTGCTCAACGAGCCGGCGAATAATGCGTCTCTCAGGCAGAGGCTTAATTTGCCTGAGTCGAAATCTTCTACCGTTAGTAAGTTGTTCAGGCAGGCAGCAGAAGGAGGTCTTGTGAAACCTTTTGATAAGCACTCTTCAAATAAGACAAAGAAGTACCTACCAGCTTGGAGCCAAGCTTCGTCTCGAATTCCCGTGAAAACAAAGGATTATGATAAGCTGAAGCTAGAAGAAGAGAAGACAAATAATTCACAGAATTCCCTGTCAAACAAAGCCTTCATCGGTCAGGAAGATGATCAACTTATTCAAAAAGCCCGTCAGCGCTTGAAAGAACTGGGCATCTAATTTGTCTAATTTATTTGACACTCTTAGAGTGTCTACCATAGAATACAGTCTATGGAAATTAAGCAAACACAAAAATTTCACAAGTGGTTTTCAAAACTTGACAACGTCACTTCCGCTATAGTTTTTGCCAGGTTGCTCGTTGTCAGCATGGGCTCGCTGGGGCTTTGGAGAAGCGTGGGAAAAGGCGTTTCTGAGTTAAAGATAGACCACGGTCCAGGATATCGAGTTTACTTCACCTTCAGAGGCGGAGAACTGATTTTGCTTCTAGTTGGAGGCGACAAACGACACCAAAACGAAGATATAAAGAAAGCTCAAGAAATGGCTCAGTGCCCTATCGAAGATTGTGAAAACTTTTTTGAAGGCAATAACGATGAAAACGCTAAAAGTAAAAAAAATGGATGTTGATGACTTCATCCGAGACGATAAATCCGCAGCTGTTTTTCTAAATGAAATGATTAGACTCGATAGCGGAGACGGCTCTATGGTTCGCCTTGCTATCGGAAATATCATCAAATGTCACAATGTTTCTGAAATAGCTAAAACAGCCTGTGTTTCAAGAGCTAGCCTCTACAGTGCCTTTAACAAAGACGGAAACCCGTCTTTCGATATGGTCCAAAAAGTTTTGGCTGCCATGGGGTTGGGCATTCAATTTGTGCCGTTGGAAAATCGCTAAACAAAGGATGTCAATTTAGGAAGCAAACAACCTCTTAAGACGTTGCTCTACGTCGACTAACTCGGCCTAAATGATGAAGCTTGAAAAAGCCTCAGTCGCTGTTCACGCTGTTCGCGAATTTATCAACAAGGCCCGTAACACACCGTCATTCATGACGGTGATTTAAGGGCCTCACAGACTCGTGGTTCGGCATATTTTGATACCTGATTTGTCGGTGGAAATAAAGGGCCCATCACGGATGATTTCGGAATAAGAGAAACGGAACCAAAGATATTTCTCCCCAAAATTTACCGTATCGTTTTTCCCTATGATGCAACTTATTCGACTCCGTTAGAATGGGTTATTACAGCGGGGAAACATGAGTGCTAATTAGACGCGGGTTCAAATTCGAACTAAAACCAAATGGAATGCAGATTCAACTGATGAAGCAATTCTGCGGCTGCGCCCGTTACGTCTACAACCGCACCTTGTCCCTGGAAAAGTCACTCTATAAGAAAGACAGCAAGCATTCTTTCAAATACACAGAGGCAGCCAATAGACTCCCTGAATGGAAAAAGAAAAATCCTTTTTTAAAAGAGTGTCACAGTCAAGTTCTTCAGCAATCGTTGAAGGACCTGGATCAGGCTTACCTCAATTTTTTTCGGAAACAGGCTAATTTTCCGAGGTACAAGAAAAAATTTCAGCAAGATTCCATTAGATTTCCCCAGGGCGTTGAACTTGATGAGGCTAAGCAACAGATTAGATTGCCGAAAATCGGCTGGGTAGGATATCGGAAAAGCCGGGACATCATCGGTAGGATAAAGAATGTCACTGTCAGCCGACGCGGGGAGAAATGTGATGTCAGCATACAGACTGAGTATGAAGTCGTCTCATCTGCTCCGAATCCTTCTGAAATTGGAATAGACATGGGAGTCAAACGTTTTGTGACTATGTCAAACGGTGACTTCGTTGAACCTCTAAACGCTTTTAAGCAGGAGCAGGAAAACTTGCCAAGCTTCAAAGGAAACTTGTGCGGCAAAAGAAGGGAAGAAACAGCAGAAAGACGAAGCGAAAAATTGTTCGATTGCACCGCTATATAGCCGACAGCCGAAGAGATTTTCTTCACAAGACCTCGACAAAGATAGCTAAAAACCACAGCCTCATATACGTCGAGGATCTGAAAGTCTCGAATATGTCCGCTTCTGCCAGTGGAACAAAAGAATCCCCAGGCAAAAACGTCCGGCAAAAGAGCGGACTGAATCGATCCATTTTGGATCAGGGATGGTATAGCTTTTTCCGGATGCTCTCCTACAAATTAAAGCAGAGAGGAGGAAAGCTGATAAAAGTTGATCCCAGAAACACGAGCAGAACTTGTCCGCGGTGCGGACTTGTCTCGGCAGAGAATAGAAAATCGCAAGCAACCTTTGCATGCATTGGCTGCGGTTTCCGCTCCAACGCAGATGAGGTTGGAGCGATAAATGTACTAAGGGCCGGACGGGCCCGGTTAGTCTGTGGTATGAGTGGTGCAGTAAGGCCGCTGTCAGCAGGAACCCGAGGAGACCTGCTGCAGCACTAAGCTACGGCCGCTGCAGAGGTGGTATAGAATCCTCGCTATTTATGACGAGGAGGACGTCAATCTGTTGATTCAGACGGAAGGGGTGTAATCATCATGTTAACTAATTGCGAAGACGAACTCGTCTTGAATAACTTTTTAAGTATTCTCGCCAAGGACATAGAAAATTGTCCGCAGAACTTAGTTCCTATGACAGTTGAGAAGTTTATTAAAATTTTTTCTCTCGTAGAGGACATTAAGATTGATCTCGAGACTCCTTTGGATGAAGAAGATGATGAATGAAAAGTCTTCTTGGAGGATACCCCCCCTAGGGACCTTTGAGAAACAATTTTCTTCTCTGGCTGATAAGAACTTTAGGAGTAGAAGATTAGTTTTCGTCTTTTGCTTCCTTTTTCACTCGAGCTTCTCTGTAACCAAGTCCGCCGGCAAGAGAATTAAGGAGGATTGTGCTCATGCCTTTTTGTTCGTTCAGATAGTTAACAGAGGCACCGTCAATACGATCTCGTCTTAGCTCAGTCATCGCATCCTGGTTCATAAGTCCTACTGAGTTTGTCTCTTCCTGCTCATCAAATTTCCTATTGAAATCTTTTAATCCCGCGTTTAACGAGGTTGATAGGAGAGAGGCGCCCTCGGTTTTGTCTTTGAGCGAAATTGCTTGTTTGCCGATCAATTCTCCTCCCTTGCGTTGCATAGCTGATAAGGAGTTATCTCCATGACGTTTAAGAGCGTTTTGTTCAAGACCAGTATTTTGTATTTGTCCGGGGCCCAAATGCCGGACATCTGCAGCACGATCGTAAGAGTCTGCGGCAACTGAAGCACCTAAATACTCTCGTTTATCGGAAGAATCAAAGAGAGCTTTAAGGTGCGATTCTGCAGACAGGTTGTCTGAAGACAGTAATTTCTGCATAACCAAAATGTCGTTATTGACGGCAGTTTGACTTGTTCCGCTTAGGGTCTCTGACTGAGATCGAGAAGCAGAGAACGTCTCAGACACCATTCGGCTTTGATCATTAGAGGAGCGATAGGCCTTATCCAAGGCAGCCGAGAAGTTTTCAGCGACCCGACGCATTTCATCATTGGTAGTCGAGGAGGCAATTTCTTTCGCTGTGCTCTTGAGCACCTGGTAGGCCTCGGCTTTCTGACGTTGGGTCGCGGCGCTTTGAGAGCCTGTTGCAGTGTCTACGAGCAGCTGAGCAGTTTTTGCTTCCAGTCCGATTCCCATTCCTGCAGCTTCAGCTGCTCCGCGAAGATGAGACATCGCATTTTGCACATGTCGTGCAACAGGTTTTCCTTCTGAATCTTTGCTCTGCGTCGAAACGGCTCCGAGTACGGCCGGACTACTTTGAGCAGCGGCTAAGTTTAGATTCTCAGACGAAGCGGAAGAAACTCCCTTGGCATCTTTGGCCGCTTCCTTTGCAGCATCTGTGGAGAACTGTGCTTCTCCGCCTCCGGCTTGAAGTTTTGCGCCGCTCGTGAAAGACAAGTTCTCGGAATTCGATAAACCTCTGGATACGGTTGAAGATTCTCCAGTGCTCTTCGAATAAGAAGATGAAGACGAACCGGCAGTAGACTGCCCTGCGCTCAGGCGTTCGGATAATCCTTGACTCATTGCTCGAGCAAATTCTCGGCTGACGGCATTTGAAGAAGTGGCAGCCGAAGACAGAGAAAGAGCCTGACTCTCAGAAGCAGTCAAAGTTGTTGCGGAAGAAGATGCTGTTCCTGTCGTGCGGCTATGCGTTAATGCACCGGAAGAAGAAACGCCGAGATCAATAGAGGTTCGAGCCATGCCTGTCACGGTTCCGGTTTCGTCTCTTGTGACGGAGCCATAAGCAGTCTGAGATTTAGAAGCATAAGGATCACTCCAAGAGGAAGAAAGATCGGATTTATTTGCGGAAGCCGAGTTCATGGATGTATTTCCCATAGAGATGTTTCCGGCATTGAAGTTTCCGGCTGCCGCTTGAGCGGAGGCGCCGGAAGAAGCGCCTTGAGCAGGCGCCATTAAACCTGTGGCCATCGAGACAAATGCCATATCACTGCCTTTGGCAAGTGCAAAGGCAATCAGAGGGATCAAAAGCATGATGCTTCCGGCAATGGCTTGAGAAGTGGCGCCGGCTTCACGAATGATTCCGGCTGCCAGCAAAGTACTTCCGCCGAACTCGGTGGCAATCCGATTCATCGGATTGGCGTCTACGGAAATCATCAGATAGTTAGCAACGGAGAGGAGCGGCGCCCACAGCTGGAACCAAATCAGCAATACAAAGAACGATCTAAAAACCGCTCCGGCAGCGCTTCCTGCCGCTACCATCAAAAGAAGCATTAGGGGGAAGGCGGCAATGACGATGAATTCCACGCAGTTGCGAATCTTAGGAAGACTGTGTTCCGCCAAACGCGCCAAGGTGCGGTAATTGATTTCGGACGTGAGATTGGCTTGAGAAGCGGAATATTTAGCGGCGAGATCAAGCGGAGCGCCGGCCTGTGCGGCAATGGATGCCATGCCTCGCGGAAGGGCTGTGAGCATGACGGAATGCTTGAGGCTCTGTTCCAAGGAACGAGAAACACCAAGCAAAAGCGCTTCGCTTTGCGGAAGCGTGCGTCGAATGACATCGGCGGGATCAATTCTTTCCGGTACTAAGACGGTACCGAGGCGCTTAGACAAGAAGTCGAGTTCAACGGTATTGAGATGCTGTTCGAGGTTTTGGAGCGCCTGATCGCATCGTTGGACGGTGCCGTCGGAAGAGACGGAAGAGCGTGCCGGATTGATCCAGCCGTCTGCGGAAATCGTGGCCCAAATGTCGCCGGAGTGGCTGAGTTCTGCCGCTTTATCGGAATGATCCAAGAGCTCCGGTCCGATGCAGTCGGCAATAACACGATCCGTTAAAGCACGGCCTTCCGGTGTGACGGGGCCGGCGGCTAAAAGACTATTTAAGGCGCGCTGAGGATAGACTAAGCCGAACTTAGAGAAGCGTTCAGCATCCGGCAGAGAGAAAGCAGTTTCGAAGCTTTCGGTGAGAAAGTGTCCGATTTTAGAAGTGGCGGACGCAAAGAATCCCACACCGAAAGGGACGTTGCTTACGACATAAACATCAGCGCTCCGTTCGTCGTGTATAGCGACATCTACTTTAGGGACGAGCATTACAGAGTAGAACAAGACGGCAGCAAAAAGATAAACCTTTGAAGCTAATCCCTGCCACTTCAGAAGGGCGCCGGTGAGAGTGACAAGAAAGCCGGCAAGCACGGCAGTTTTAAGCAGACCTTCGTAGGAGGAGCCGGAGCAAATCGAAACCAAGGCTTCGAATAAGTCTCGAATTTGGCCTCCGTTCCAGTAGGCGTAATAGTCCATCACCATTAGAGGTTTTCTCCGAAGGAAAGGTTGGCCGCTAAGTCTGCGGCTAAAGCGCCCTTGACACTTCTTTCTAAGTGTTCAATCTGCGTAATGAAAGAGTGGGCTCGGCTCATCTGCTGAAAGACCGCATCGCTGCGCGATGCAATGTCTTTACGGACTTCATCAATTCTTGCCTCAATGACCTTTAGGTGTTCGGCAGCAATAACGCCGGTCTGAGAAGCGGAAGAGGCGGAAGCAGCAGCCTTGATGTCTAAAGACAGACGATCCATGGCTCGTATGACGGCTTCAAAAGCGGCAGCTTCGACGTAGATGCGCATGATGTCTTGAGAGAAACCTAAGTAACGATGAGAAGCGGTGGCATTGATCAGACGGATTAAAGGGATGGTGGAAGACGAAGCTAAAAGCAGCATGTCGGCTTCGGAGACAAGATTTGGGTCGCGGCGCAGGATGGAGTTTCTGTAGTTTGATGCTGCCTTCATGAATTCATAGGGAAGGTTAACTTCATCGAGCGTTGTCTTTTTAACAGTCAAGCAGCGATCATCTCCGTCTTCTTCGACACAGCGGAGCCGGAAAGCTTCACTCTCTAAGACTTGGGTGTCGGGGCGTCCGAAAAGAAAACCCACTAAGTCCTGACCGGCGATCGGGATGGCACGTGTCACCGTATCTTTACCGGAGCCTTCACGGACATAAATGACGGTGCCCACGAGCGTCATCATGAGTTCTTTTAATTCTTTGCTGTAAGAAGCATTAAAGCTGCCGCCGGAAAGCAGGGACCATGTGAGGTTTAACTCCGGCGCATCGACCACATTTCCGCCGGAATCTTTACGGGTCGGCGCGTAATCCAAAACGGCGGCGCCGTCCGTGCGCGTCTTCGCATCGGCTTCCGAAGCATCAGAAACAATACCTGAGGCACGCAAAGCATTGCGGGCGTCAAAGCCGGTCTTCTGAATCCATTGCTCTGCGCCGCTCATCTTTAAGAGGTTTTGTGCAGAGGTGCAGGAGTCCTGGAACATATTGGTGTACTGGCGAATCATGTCACGGAAGCTGGTGACTTGTTCATTGAGGTCGGGTGCTAACGACTGAAGGGCAAGCTGAAAAGCTAAGCCCGGAAGGGCGGTCCCGATGTTGCGTAAGAAAGCGACGAATTCTTCTCGAGACGGAATACCGAAGGCGCCAAGAAATAAGTCAATGCCGCCGCAGCCGGCAGACAGAGAAGGCGGAGTGAAATAAAACGCATTGAAGTCTTTGCGCGGGGCTCGATAGACAAATCCGCCGCCTGTGACGGTATTCATGCCGGAAGACTGATAGACACCTGCCGGTGTGACATTGCCTTGATAAGAACCTGCGGCAGAATAGAAGTCTTTCATGAAGCCTGCGGAAGCGTCTGCAGTGAAGAGACAGGTGCTCAGAGCCAAAGCTGAGAAGAGTTTTGTGAATTTACGGGTCATGGCTGAAGAGGATTAAAGGGACGGAGGGACGGCCTGCGTTGTTACGGGAGTCGCGGCTAAGGCGTCAGGGGCAGAAAAGTTTGTGGTCTTTTGCACAGAGCTTGCGGCTTGTGCGCCGCCGAAAAGCGATTCTCCGGGCTTGCTTAAGGCGAGCGTCTGGATGCGGCTTAGCATGTCTTCGAGAGAAAGTACGCCGGAAGACACTAAGTAAGAAGCGGATTGATCGCGTTTGACCATGAACAGCGCAGGTACTCGGTCGAGTCCCAAACCGTTGGTTAAAAGTTTGGAGACGCCGTTGTCGGGGAGCGCGTCCGGGAAATGATCATTAGAGGAACCGTCCAGAGATACCGCGAGTACTTCAAAACCGAACGTGTCTTTGAGCTGTTTTACCAGCGGCGACTGCAAAGCACAGAAGCGGCAGTCAGAGCGGTAGAAATACATCAGCCCCCAGCCTTGTGCGATCTGCGGAATCTGTTCTTTACGGATTTGGTTTCTGTCTTCCTTTAAAGAGACTTGGGCGAAGTTTGCGGCCGGATTAATGGTTGAGAAATCAAACTGCGGGTTCTGCCAAGGGTTCATGTCTGTGAAGAGCGCGGCTTTTTCTTGGACGAAATGGTTCACTTCTTGGAATGCCAAGACATTGGCTTCCGTGGGAAGGAAGGTCGCGATCTCTAATCGTTTGGTGTACTCAGCTCTCAGTTCAGCGGCGCTCAGGATTAAAGAAAGATCTTTAGGCGCATTAGGATCCGGAGCTTTTTTCTTTAATTCTCCAGGCGGATAGTAAAGAAAACCTCGGTCATCTGAATTCCAAACGTCTTCTTCCCAGAAGGAAGCGGCCTGCGACGCGGGGACAGCAAGCGTTAAGACAAACGATAAAAGCAGACAAAGATTTTGTGGTCTTTTGCACATAGTTAGAGATTAGTTTTTAAGATTTTTAGAAGGTGCTTTAGATGATGAGGGGCGGTTGGGCGCTGTCGGCGTACCCGTGAAATTGGGATCGACGACATGCGAAGATCCAACTGACGGCGGGACATAAGCGCCTAAGTCTTTATCGACCAAGTTCTTGGTGTGGGTGGTTCCTCGGTCTTGAGCAGCTGCGGAATTAAGTTCGTTCTTTTGGACGATTAAGGCTTCGAATTCAGACAAGTCCATCGCGTCAAAATCCAGGCGTTCAAGCTCTTCTTGGGTAAAACCTTCGCACTGAGGGTTTTGGGCCGAGCCCCAGCCTTTGCCCAACTGAGGCCGGCCTTGTTCCTGAAGGATTCGGGCAAGCGGAGAGTTGTAGCAGCAATAGCTTTCTTTTCTTTCGACGCAGGTGACGACTTTCTTGGAACAGTAAGTTCCGACATAGTGGCAGAGCTTCTGGCCTTTCTTGAGCATTAAGGTTTGCTCTTTAGGTTCGCACTGGAGATAGTCCAATGCGATTTGGAGGGCAACGGACATGGCGAAAGAGGTGGGGTCAAACGTGAAATACATTTGGCCCCCTTGGAGCGTCATTCCGAAACCATAGAAAGAGAGCGACGGATTGTAGATACCGCTCGTTGCATCGCCGTAGAGCATATTCAAGATGCCGGAGGTAGCGTCAGAAGCCGACAAGACGTCATAAACGTAGGGGCTTCCGATGTATTTGACGGTTTCTACCGTCACGTCTCCGGCAAAGCTCATTGCTTTGCCGAACGCAGACGAATTGGCTGTTCCGGCTTTAACTTTGGTATCGCAGCAGGAGAAGCCTAAGACTTTCTTGGAGCATTCATCGACTTCTCCGTTAAAGAAGCGGCCGTTGTCGTAGTCGCCGTAAAGGGCGCCTTGACGAGCGGTCTCGAGCATTGTGATCACTTTAGAGAAGTCGGAGTCGGCCGGATCACCGGAGCCCTCGCAGACGCCGTCCAAGCATTCGGCGGGACGGCAGATGGTTTCCGTGACGGCGGAGCCTTCTTTTTCTACACAACGATAGGTGTGGGCAGTGGTCAGGCACTTGCCTTCGTCATCGACCGCAATGCATTCGGAAGAGACTTTGACGCAGTCTTTATCGGCTTCGAACTTACCGCAGTCGTTCTTGGTTTCTTCTGAGCCGTTGCCTGAAGCTCCGCAGACGTAGATATACTCGTATTTCCAGCAGTCTTTATAGACGGGTACGCCGTTGATGATCTTTTCTGCCGGGCCTTCAACGCATTCCGTTCGAAGCACCGTACAGGCCGGATTATCTTTAAGCGGAAGACAAGTGTCCGAGGGTTCAATGGAACCGATGACAATGTTTGAATCAATGATGTCGGCGCCGGGTGCGGAGATTTCTGAGTCGCCTTTACAGAAGATCTCTTTTTTGTAAGCCAGACACTTCGGGCCGTCACGTTCAATACAAGTGGATTTACGGATTTCGCACTCGGGAAGTTTTTCTAGGGCTTCGCAGGCGTTTTCGTTTAGGGATTTGGTGCAGTTATAGATGTATTTGCGCTGAATGCATTCGCCTTTATCGTTGGTCTGCATACAGGAGTAACCGGAGGCTTTACAGGTCATGCCTTCCGTAGCTGTTTTACAGGCAAGAAGATCAAAGCCCGGTTTGGCCGGTGTGCCTTCCGGCGTGATGTCATCGCCTTCAATCGGATCGGTATTAACGCAGTGGAACTTCTGCGAATACTGCGCACAGGAACCGTCGGCACCGACTCGCTCGCAAACTTTTTCTCCTATGGGCTGACAGCCTTTAGAGGCGATGATTTGGCAGCTATT
>ERZ773217.2335-NODE-2335-length-12719-cov-4.634318_pt1 | contig 12719 bp, 18 predicted proteins | sample MGYA00580995_ERZ773217 | MGnify/ENA primary metagenome ERZ773217 (study PRJEB29015, sample SAMEA2737772) | human gut metagenome | biome: human gut; feature: human-associated habitat; material: faeces | place: China | collected 2012 ...
GACACCAATTTGAATATAATGTATTATACTAAAGGTGATGAAAATGAATAACATTTTAGAGCAGGCTTTATTGTATGATTTTTACGGTGAATTGCTGAATGAACATCAAAAGAATATTTATGAACAGTTTATATTGGAAGATTTATCTTTGAGTGAGATTGCATCAAGCGAAGGAATCAGCAGGCAGGGTGTTCATGACTTGATAAAGCGGTGCAATAAGACGTTAGCCGGCTATGAAGCGAAACTACATTTAGTAGAGAAGTTTTTGGCGATAAAGGAAAAGGTTCATCAGATTAATGAAGTTTTGGAAGCAGAACAGACAGAGATGGGAATGTTGATAGACAATATTAAGAAAATATCAACAGAAATCCTGGAGGAGTTATAGTATGGCGTTTGACAGTTTAACAGAGAAACTACAGAATGTATTTAAAAACTTAAGAAGTAAAGGACGCCTGACGGAAGATGACGTGAAGACGGCATTGCGAGAGGTTAAAATGGCTCTTTTAGAGGCGGACGTAAACTTCAAAGTAGTCAAAGGATTTATAAAAGACGTTCAGGAACGTGCGGTTGGACAGGACGTAATGAGCGGGTTGAATCCTGGGCAGATGGTAATCAAAATTGTAAATGAAGAACTTGTAAAACTTATGGGTTCCGAGACAACAGAGATTAAATTAGAACCCGGGCAGGCCACAACAGTTATTATGATGGCAGGTCTTCAGGGTGCAGGTAAGACGACGACAACAGCAAAACTTGCAGGAAAGTTTAAACTTAAAGGGAAGAAACCACTGCTTGTTGCCTGTGATGTATATCGTCCTGCGGCAATTAAACAGTTGCAGGTAAATGGCGAGAAACAGGGTGTTGAAGTTTTTACAATGGGTGAGAACCATAAACCTGTGAATATCGCAAAAGCAGCATTGGAACATGCGGCAAAAAATGGCAATAACATCGTGATTTTGGATACGGCAGGTCGTCTTCATGTTGATGAAGAGATGATGGAAGAACTGCAGCAAATCAAAGAAGCAGTTACCGTACATCAGACGATATTAGTGGTAGATGCCATGACGGGACAGGACGCTGTAAATGTAGCGGGGACGTTCAATGACAAGATTGGAATTGACGGCGTAATCGTTACGAAATTGGACGGTGATACCCGAGGCGGTGCGGCTTTATCTATTCGAGCAGTAACCGGAAAACCGATTTTTTATGTCGGTATGGGAGAAAAATTATCGGATTTAGAACAGTTTTATCCTGACAGAATGGCTTCGCGTATTTTAGGAATGGGCGATGTGCTTAGTCTCATCGAAAAGGCAAGTGCTGAGATTGATGAAGACAAAGCAAAACAGATGGCTCAGAAAATGAAAAAAGCTCAGTTTGATTTTGAGGATTACTTAGAAAGTATGAAACAGATGAGAAATATGGGCGGGCTTTCAAGCATATTGAGTATGATGCCGGGAGTGAAGGGAAATCAGTTGAAAGACTTGGATTCCGAAGAGAATGAGAAGAAAATGGCTAGAATTGAGGCGATTATTTACTCAATGACAGTAAAAGAACGTCAGAATCCGGATATTTTAAATCCGTCGAGAAAGCACAGAATTGCAAAAGGTGCAGGTGTGGATATAAGTGAAGTGAACAGACTGGTAAAACAGTTTGAACAGTCTAAAAAAATGATGAAACAGATTCCGGGACTGATGGGTGGCAAAGGTGGTAAGAAAGGTAAATTCAGATTTCCTTTTTAACACATAGATAAAAGAATTTTAAGAAGAGGTGAATGAAATGGCAGTAAAAATTAGATTAAAAAGAATGGGACAGAAAAAAGCTCCTTTTTATCGTATCGTAGTAGCAGACGCTAGATCACCAAGAGATGGTAGATTTATCGATGAAATCGGAACATATGATCCAAACCAAAACCCAAGTGTATTCAAAGTAGACGAAGAAGCCGCTAAAAAATGGTTACAGAACGGTGCACAGCCTACAGAAACAGTTGGAAAAATCTTTAAAGCAGCAGGAATTGAAAAATAATCTGACTCGCGGAGGTACGCGTAATGAGAGAATTAGTAGAAGTAATTGCGAAAGCATTGGTAGATGACCCTGACAGTGTTGTTGTTACAGAAAAAACAGAAGGAAAGACAATTGTAATCGAAGTACGCGTGGCAGATGCTGACATGGGTAAAGTGATTGGAAAACAAGGTCGTATTGCAAAAGCAATTCGTTCTGTTGTAAAAGCAGCAGCTGCAAAAGAAGACAAGAAAGTAGTAGTAGACATCGCATAAGCGATGTCTATTTGCAACTTTGGTGCAGATAAAAGGAGAACGTATGGAACAGTTATTACAAGTTGGAATTATATCTTCTACACATGGTGTAAGGGGAGAGGTAAAAGTTTTCCCGACAACAGATGATATAAATCGTTTCAAAAAATTAAAACAGGTTATCCTTGATACGGGAAGAGAAAAGATGGTTTTGGAAGTGCAGGGTGTGAAATTTTTCAAGCAGTTTGCAATTCTGAAATTTAAAGGAATAGACAATATAAATGATATTGAAAAATATAAAGGCAAAAGCCTTTTTGTGGATAGAGAACATGCGGTAAAATTAAAAAAGAACGAATATTTTATTGCGGATATGATAGGAATGAATGTATATACAGAGGAGGACGAATTCTTCGGAGTATTAAAAGACGTCATTGAAACAGGGGCAAATGATGTGTATGTCATTTCTTCCGAGAAACACGGAGAAGTTTTGGTTCCTGCAATCAGGCAGTGTATTTTAAACGTAGATATTGAAAAAAGTAAAATGGTGATTCATTTGCTAGAAGGATTGGTATAAAAATGAACTTTCATATATTAACTTTATTTCCGGACATGGTTATGGACGGATTGAATACAAGTATTATCGGAAGAGCGATTGCAAATAATCTTCTGACAATTGAGGCGGTGAATATAAGAGATTTTGCGGTTAATAAGCATAATCGCGTAGATGATTATACATATGGCGGTGGTGCAGGAATGTTAATGCAGGCGGAACCTGTCTATCTTGCATATAAATCTGTCGAAGAAAAATGTAAAAAAGCGCCGAGAGTTATCTATCTTTCCCCTCAGGGACAAACATTTTCGCAGGAAATGGCGGAAGAGTTTGCGAATGAAGAGGAACTGGTATTTTTATGCGGCCATTATGAGGGGATAGATGAGAGGGTTTTAGAGGAAATTGTAACGGATTACGTTTCCATAGGCGACTATGTGCTGACGGGCGGGGAACTGCCGTCTATGGTTATGATAGACGCTATTTCAAGACTGATACCGGGAGTTTTGCACAATAATGTGTCGGCTGAATTTGAGACGTTTCAGGATAACCTTTTGGAATATCCCCAGTATACACGTCCGGAAGAATGGCGGGGGAAAAAAGTGCCGGAGATTTTATTGTCAGGACATCATGCCAATATAGAAAAATGGAGACGTGAACAATCCGTTCTCCGAACGGCAAAAGCGAGACCGGATTTGTTGGAGAAAGCGGAATTAACGGAAAAAGAAAAGAAAATGCTTGCAAACAGTTAAGAAATGTGATACACTACTGACGTTGTGAGAAGAACAGAGATGGTCCTCTGATACAAAAGTTGTATTAAGAACGTCCAAATTATAAGGAGGTCACACAAGATGAACGATATTATTAAGAAAATTGAAGCAGAACAGTTAAAAGCAGAAGTGCCTGAATTTAACGTAGGTGATACTGTAAAAGTTTACGGTAAAATCAAAGAAGGTAACCGTGAAAGAATTCAGATTTTTGAAGGTACTGTATTAAAGAAACAGGGTGGAAGCACTAGAGCAACATTTACAGTAAGAAAGAATTCTAACGGAATCGGCGTTGAAAAAACATGGCCATTACACTCACCAAACGTAGAGAGAGTTGAAGTAGTAAGAAGAGGTAAAGTAAGAAGAGCTAAATTGAACTACTTAAGAGAACGCGTTGGTAAGAGAGCGAAAGTAAAAGAATTAGTAAAATAGTAAATGAGAGAGAGGGGCAAATACAATAGTGTATCTTGTCCCTTTTTCAACATATAGAGGAGAAATAGTATGCATTTTCAATGGTATCCGGGGCACATGACGAAAGCAAAGCGCATGATGCAGGAAAATATAAAATTGATTGATTTGGTAATTGAACTTGTAGATGCAAGAATTCCGATGAGCAGCAGAAATCCAGATATAGATGAACTGGGGAAAAATAAAGCGAGACTTATTTTGCTAAATAAATCGGATTTGGCAGAAGACAGACAGACAGATGCCTGGGCAGAATATTTTCGTGGGAAGGGATATTCTGTCGTGAAAGTGAACTCGAAAAAAGGCGGGGGAATTAAATCGATTCAAGGGGTAATTCAGGAAGCATGTAAGGAAAAGATTGAGCGAGACAGAAAAAGAGGTATCTTAAACCGTCCGGTCAGGGCGATGGTTGTCGGTATACCAAATGTGGGAAAATCAACTTTCATCAATGCATTGGCAGGAAAAGCCTGTGCGAAGACGGGAAATAAACCGGGTGTGACAAAAGGGAAGCAGTGGATTCGCCTGAATAAGAATGTTGAATTGCTTGATACACCGGGAATTTTATGGCCTAAGTTTGAAGATCAGCAGGTCGGGTTGAAATTGGCATTTATCGGTTCAATTAAAGATGAGATTTTAAATACGGAAGAATTGGCAGGAGAGTTGATAAAGTTTTTAAATGCACATTATACAGGTGTTTTAGCAGAAAAATACGGAATAGAAGAGCAGGAAGATTCATATGCATGTCTTATGGAAATTGCCAAGAACAGACATTGCCTGTTGAGAGGAAATGAATTGGATATGGAAAAGGCAGCAATGATTCTGACAGATGATTTCAGAAATGGAAGACTGGGAAAAATTACACTTGAATTTCCGGAAGACTATGAATAAAGGGGAATAGAAATAGGGTATGGAAGATAAGGAAAAATCAAAGAGCATTTTTAAAGAGATACTGGATTGGGTAATTTATATTGGGATTATCCTGTTATTTACCTATCTCATTATTACTTATGTGGGAGTCCGCACAAGGGTAAGCGGGCAGTCTATGCAGCCGACATTACATGACGGTGATAATCTTTTAGTGGATAAATTGACATATCGTTTTAGGGATCCGAAACGATATGAAATCGTTGTATTTCCATACAAATATGAGGAAGATACATATTATATTAAAAGAATTATCGGTCTTCCCGGAGAAACAGTACAGATTATAGACGGCTATGTGTATATCAATGGAGAAAAGTTAAAAAAGGACTACGGTGCAGAAGTTATGCAGGATTCGGGAATTGCAGAGGAACCGATTACACTTGGAGAAGATGAATATTTTGTGCTGGGAGATAACAGAAATCACAGTTCTGACAGCAGAGTGCCAAATGTCGGTGTGCTGAAAAGAAAAGATTTGCTGGGGAGAGCATGGGTAAGGATTTGGCCTCTTGACAGGATAGGAGTAGTTTCCCATGAATAAAAGTATTAGTGAAATTAAACATGAATTTGAGCAGGCTGACAAAGAAAAGTTACCGTTATTATATGAGCAATATGCCCGGGATAGCAGAACAGGTGTTGTCAGCCTGATTGCTAAATATAAAAAGAAAGAAGAAAAACTGCAGGCGGAGATAAAAAGAATCGAAGAGATGAGCCGCTATGAGCAGGAAAACTGCATGGAGGAATATATTTGCGGGATAGATGAAGTGGGACGCGGTCCCCTGGCGGGGCCGGTTGTTGCAGGTGCGGTTATTCTTCCGAAAGATGAGATGATTTTATATTTGAATGACTCAAAAAAACTTTCAGAGAAAAAAAGGGAAGAACTGTATGATATTATTATGGAGAGGGCAGTTGCGGCAGGGATTGGCATTGTAAGTCCGGCGAGAATTGATGAAATTAATATCTTGCAGGCAACTTACGAGGCGATGAGAATGGCAATCGACAATTTGAAAGTACAACCTACATTACTTTTAAATGATGCAGTCACCATACCGTCTGTAAATATACGGCAAATACCGATTATCAAAGGTGATGCCAAAAGCGTATCCATTGCAGCCGCCAGCATTATTGCTAAGGTGACAAGGGATAGACTGATGAAAGAATACGATAAAGTAATTCCGGGATATGACTTTGCGAGTAACAAAGGGTACGGTTCTGCGGCACATATTCAGGCATTGAAAGAAAATGGTGCCACACTGATCCACCGCAAAACATTTATCAAAAACTTTATATAAATGATGAAAAGTAATAAGAGAGAAATAGGGAGTGCCTTTGAAAAGCAGGCGGGAGAGTATTTGAAGAAAATAGGTTACTCCATTATAGAATATAATTTTCAGTGCAGAATGGGAGAGATTGATATTGTTGCCTGTGACGGTAAAACGCTTGTATTTTGTGAAGTGAAATACCGTTCCGATAATCAAAAAGGAACACCTTTTGAGGCAGTAACAGTCAGCAAACAGAAAAAAATATGCAGAGCGGCATTATATTATATGACAAAACATCAGATAACCGATACAGACTGCCGATTTGATGTTATTGGCATTACCGGAGAAAAGATAGAAATAATAAAAAATGCGTTTGATTACATTTCATAGGTGAGAAAATGAATATTATATATAAAAACAAAGAGAAAATATTTCAGGAAAATGAGAAAAATGGTGTGTATTATTTGACTTACCCGTTGTTTGAAGAGACCAAAATGGTTAAACATGGATTTTCTACCCGATTGGGCGGAGTGAGCAAAGGGGTATGCAGTACAATGAATTTTAGTTTTTCCAGAGGAGACAGGGAAGAGGACGTACGGGAGAACTTTAGAAGAATGTCGGCCGCATTGGAAGTACAGGAGGAGAATATTGTTTTTTCAAATCAGACGCACACGACAAATGTCCGTGTTGTCACAGAAGAGGACAGAGGAAAGGGACTTATAAAACCGTTAGATTACGATGACGTGGACGGTCTTGTAACCAATATTCCGGGCATCTGCCTCACAACGTTTTATGCAGACTGCGTCCCGCTGTTTTTTGTTGATCCGGTGAAAAGAGTAATCGGACTCAGTCATTCCGGCTGGAGGGGAACAGTTGGCAAGATAGGGAAGAGTACAGTTGAGAAAATGCAGGAAGAGTACGGCTCAAATCCAAAGGATATTCTCGCGGCAATAGGGCCTTCTATCTGTCAGGACTGTTATGAGGTAAGCGAAGATGTGATTGAGGAATTTAAGAAAGCGTTTGACGGGGAACAATGGAGAGACTTGTTCTATCGCAAAGAAAACGGAAAGTATCAACTAAATCTTTGGAAGGCAAATGAATATGTTTTTTTGGAGGCGGGAATTCAAAAAGAACATATGGCTGTGTCAAATGTGTGTACCTGCTGCAATGACGAAGTGTTTTTCTCTCATCGCGCATCATGTGGGCGAAGAGGAAACTTAGCGGCATTTTTAACTATTCGATAAGGAGGTAAGAATGATATTATTAGAAAAAACGGCAAATGGGGAAGTGACAAAAGAAGTAACGGAAGTGACGAGTGAAGCCGCAAAGGAAATGGGGAAATTCGCACAATATATTAATGACAATATTCCGGCACTGATAGGCTTTGGAGTGAAAGTGCTTTTGGCTATTATTTTCTTCTTTATCGGAAGAAAAGTAATTAAAATTATCCGTAAACTTATAAAACGCTCTTTTGAGCGCTCAAGCGCGGATAAAGGAGTGCAGCAGTTTATTGATTCGATGGTAAAAGTTGTTCTGTATGCACTGCTGATTTTTTCTATCGCAGCGAAGTTTGGTGTAGATACGGCGTCTGTTGCGGCATTGCTGGCATCAGGAGGTGTGGCGATCGGTCTTGCCCTGCAGGGGAGTTTATCTAACTTTGCGGGAGGTGTTTTGATTCTTTTATTAAAACCTTTTGTGGTAGGAGATTACATCATAGAAGACAGTCAGAAGAATGAAGGTACGGTAAAGGAAATACAGATTTTCTATACAAAATTGTCAACAGTTGATAACAAAACGATTGTTATTCCAAACGGAACACTGGCAAACACGAGTTTGACAAACGTGACGGCAAAGGACGTCAGAAGGTTGGATTTAAGCATCGATATTGCTTATGAAGCTGATTTGCGAAAAGCGAAAGAGATTATTGAAGGTCTTCTGAAAGCAGATGGAAGTATTCTGAAAGATGAAGAAATTTTAGTGTTTGTAGATCAGTTGGGCGCAAGTTCTGTTGTTATTGGAACACGTGCATGGGTTAAAACGGAAGAATACTGGCCGACAAGATGGAGATTGCTGGAAGAAATTAAGTTGGCTTTAGATGAAAATCATATTGAAATCCCATATCAGCAGATTACACTCCATATGAAAGAAAATGAAGAAAAAAAACAGTTGCAAAATTCTGAAAATCGTATATAATATTATTTGTGGCTGCGTTAAGCGCAGCCAGATGCTGAAATAGCTCAGTTGGTAGAGCACTTCACTCGTAATGAAGGGGTCGTCGGTTCAAGTCCGATTTTCAGCTTGAATAGGAGAAAGTCACAGATATAGTCTGTGGCTTTTTTTGTCGTTATTATATTTTGAAATTTATGGCGAAAAAGTATTGATATATATAGATGTTCGATATATGATTCATATATAGATAATCTACATATGAAAGGAGGAACAGATATGGCGGAGAAGAGCAGTTTGTCAGGAAATAATATTATGCTGCTTTTGCAACTGTTGAGCGAGAAAGATATGTATGGCTACGAAATCATGGAAACGTTGAGGGAACGTTCTGAGAATGTGTTTGAGTTAAAGGCAGGAACTCTTTACCCTCTGCTGCATTCCATGGAATTGAAAAAACTACTTGCATCGTATGAGCAGGAAGCGGAGGGAAAAAAGAGAAAATATTATCAGATTACGGAAGAAGGCAGAAAACAACTTGCAACAAAGAAAAGGGAATGGAATGAATATTCTAAGGCTGTGACACAGATTATTGGAGGGACCTGTTATGGAACTGCATAATTATATTGAAAGTCTGATTAAGCCGATTCAAAGTCAGGAAGTAAAGTTGGCGGTAGCAGAAGAAATCAAAGGTCATATCGAAGAGCAAAAAGAAGCAGATATGGAAGAAGGCATGGACGAAAAAGCGGCTCTGGAGCAGGCAATTTTGTCCATGGGAAGTCCTAAAGAGGTGGGCGATGCATTCGCAACAATTTATAATTTAACTTCGGAAAAGAAAAATATGATTTATTATTCTATATTTTCACTGTTAGGTCTCGCTTTGATTTGGTGCCTGAGAACATTAGATACATACACGGTTATGATAAAAATAGTAGGAGTAATATTAATGTTGGGAGGAGTTATCGCAGCGGCATCTGAAAAATGGGCGAACCTTTCTTTCTATTATTTTAAGAATCAGAGTGGTGGCTCTACAATGAATTCATATGCAATCTGTGCGGCGGGAATTGCATTTTTCTCAGAAGAATATTGGCAATGGCTTATATTATCCGTTATAATAGGATTGGTTGTTTACTTTGAGCGGGATATGATTGGAAAGTGTCAGGCGAAGAAAACAGACCGGTATTTATATAAGACGGGGATTGCAATAACAGACATTGACTACAGAGGAAAGGCAAATATTGACGGCGAAGTTCAGAAAGTGCGAGTCACTCATGATAAAATTAAAAAAGGCCAAAATGTTATTATTTCAAAGGTGAACGGATTTCATCTGATTGTAGAGGCAATTTCCCCATAAACAGAGGAGATATGTATGGGAAAATATATTATGGCGCTTGATGCCGGGACAACGAGCAATCGATGTATTTTATTTAATGAAAAAGGAGAAATGTGCAGCGCGGCACAGAAAGAATTCACACAATATTTTACACAACCGGGCTGGGTGGAGCATGATGCCAATGAAATTTGGTCTACCCAGTTAGGCGTGGCGGTGGAGGCTATGAATAAAATCGGTGCTTCCGCAAAGGATATTGCGGCAATAGGAATTACGAATCAGAGAGAAACGGCAATTGTGTGGGACAAGGAAACAGGAGAGCCCATATACAATGCAATTGTATGGCAGTGCAGAAGAACTTCGGATTACTGTGACAAATTAAAAGAAGATGGCATGACGGAATTTTTCCGCAGAAAGACAGGGCTTATTATTGATGCTTACTTTTCTGCTACAAAGGTAAAATGGCTTCTGGATAATGTGAAGGGCGCGAGAGAAAAAGCGGAGGAAGGCAGACTTTTATTTGGAACGGTAGAAACGTGGCTTATTTGGAAATTAACGAAAGGGAAAGTACACGTTACAGATTACTCAAATGCTTCCAGAACAATGTTGTTTAATATCAATACATTAGAGTGGGACGATGAAATATTGGAAAAATTACAGATTCCTAAAAAGATGCTTCCGGAAGTAAAACCGTCAAGTTGCGTGTATGGTATGACGGATTCATCGTTTTTTGGAGACGAGATAGCCATTGCCGGTGCGGCGGGAGACCAACAGGCAGCATTGTTTGGGCAAACCTGTTTTCAGAAGGGTGAAGCAAAAAATACTTATGGGACAGGGTGTTTTCTTTTAATGAACACAGGTGAGGAACCGGTATTTTCCAATCACGGGTTAGTCACAACAATCGCGTGGGGATTAGACGGAAAAGTAAATTATGCTTTGGAAGGGTCTATTTTTGTGGCGGGCGCCGCGATTCAATGGCTGCGAGATGAAATGAAACTGATTGATTCAGCGAAAGAATCTGAAAGTATGGCACAAAAGGTAAAAGATACAAACGGCTGCTATGTTGTTCCCGCCTTTACAGGGCTTGGAGCGCCCCACTGGGATCAGTACGCAAGAGGAACAATTGTTGGAATTACAAGAGGAGTAAATCGCTATCATATTATACGGGCGACATTGGAATCTCTCGCTTATCAGGTGCATGAGGTGTTGGAAGCAATGAAAGCAGACTCGGGAATCTCCATTCCTGCCCTTAAAGTAGACGGTGGAGCAAGCGCCAATAATTTTCTGATGCAGGTACAGGCAGATATTATGAATGCGCCTGTAATCCGCCCGAGATGTGTGGAGACGACAGCGATGGGAGCGGCGTATCTTGCAGGTCTTGCCGTGAGTTATTGGGCAGATAAAGAAGATGTTGTTAAAAACTGGCAGAAAGACGAAAGTTTTGTACCGGAGATTACGGAGGAAGAAAGAGAAAAGAGAATTAAAGGCTGGAATAAGGCCGTAAAATATTCCTATGAATGGGCAAAAGAAGAATAAAACAGATATGTAATGCAGTTGCGGTTTTCCGCAACTGTTTATAATTTACAGTCTTTTTTGATACTGCCTTTGAATGAAGGAAATAAATGTGTAAAGTACCATTGCCATAATGCAGAGAAGAACGATGGACATAAGAAGCCAATCCATTTTAAAGACCTGACTGGAGTAGATAATAAGATATCCTAATCCGCTTTTTGCCGCCAGAAATTCGCCAATTACAACACCCACAAGGCAAAGTCCTATATTTACTTTCATCATGTTCATAATAGCGGGAACAGAACTTGGCAAAACAACTTTTGTTAAAACATGAAATCGGTTTCCGTGTAAAGTATAGATAAGTTTTATTTCTTCCTCGTCCACATGAACAAAATTTGTATATAAATTTAAAATACTTCCGAAAATGGCTATGGACATTCCACAGACAATAATGGTTGTTGGATTTGCCCCAAGCCATACAATCAAAAGCGGTGCGAGAGCCGATTTTGGAAGACTGTTTAAAACAACAAGATAAGGCTCGGTAATATCTGATAACTTTTGGCTGGACCATAGTAAAATGGCAATCAGTATACTGAAAAAAATAACGAAAAGAAAACTGAAAATTGTCTCATAAAGCGTAATGCCAATATGAGAAAAAATACTTTTATCCAAAACCATTGACCAAAAACATTTTACGATTTTTGACGGGCTGCTAAAGACAAAAGAATCAATGATTTCATAGTGCGCGGTAAATTCCCATAAAAGCAGGAAAAGTATTAAAATGAGTACACGGGAAAAAGAGACAATATATTTATGCCTTTTTTGCTTTTTTAAATAAAGCATTTGTGCGGTAGAGATGTCATTCATTTTTATTTAACTCCTTCCATACTAAATTAAAATAATCTTTAAATTCAGGCGTGTTTCTTCTCTGAAGAGGCGTGTCATTTTCTAAATTAAAACGAAGTTCAACTGTCTTTTGAATGGTGGCGGGACGTTTTGATAAAACAAGAACTCTGTCCCCTAAACTAATTGCTTCGGACAAATCGTGCGTGACCAAAATGGCAGTTTTTTTCTCTTTTCGGATAATCTGTCCAATGTCATCACCTACTTTTAATCTTGTTTGATAGTCCAGTGCAGAAAAAGGTTCATCTAAGAGAAGAAGTTCAGGATCTAAAACAAGAGTGCGGACAAGAGCGGCGCGCTGGCGCATACCTCCGGATAATTCTGATGGTCTTGCGTTGGAAAATTCCTTCAAACCGTAAGTCTCAAGCAGTTTTTTTGCTTTTTCTTTTGTTTTCACGGAGAGTTTGTGTTGAATTTCCAATCCTAACAGAACGTTCTGATAGATTGTACGCCATTCAAAAAGGTGGTCGTGTTGAAGCATATAACCTATTTTGTCATTGTTTTCTTTAAGTGATTTTCCCTGAAAGAAAACGGAAGGAGCATCAGGTGTCAGCAACCGCATAACCTTAACTTCTCAATATTCAATTTTTAAAGCAGCCACCG
>ERZ773217.2353-NODE-2353-length-12632-cov-9.669397_pt1 | contig 12632 bp, 10 predicted proteins | sample MGYA00580995_ERZ773217 | MGnify/ENA primary metagenome ERZ773217 (study PRJEB29015, sample SAMEA2737772) | human gut metagenome | biome: human gut; feature: human-associated habitat; material: faeces | place: China | collected 2012 ...
TGGCCGGCATCCTGCGCACCCTCACGGGCCAGCATCAGGAGTGGATGGCAGAGAGACTGCTGGAACACGGGATGCCGGTGGAGCCGGACAACTACGACGCGCTCTATGCCTGTGTCAGCAATCAGGCGGTCGGAGCCGCCAAGCTCCTGCTGGACCGGGGAATTGATCTGGAGCAGTACCAGCTGTGGGCGGAGCATCGGCCCAAAGGCGATGGGTACACGGAAACCATGGAGGAGCTGGCCGCGTACTGGTCTGAACTGCAGAACAGTACGCAGCCAGAGGATTCGCCCATGAAAGGTATGAACCTATGAGTGCCACCGTTGCAGCGGCCGTCAAAGCGGCGATAGCAATCCTTTCCAATGAGGAGGCCCGCAAAAAGGTTGGCTGGGTCATTGTGGCTATCCTTTCCCCGCTGATCGTGCTGGTGGTTCTGCTCTGTGCCATCCTTTCCGGTACCTCGCAGCACAATGTGTCCGCCGTGGAGCTGTGCTTCCACGGCGGACACATTTCCGCCAGCGCCACACCGGAATACCGGAGATACATTGAGGATATGCGGAACAGCTTTGCCCAGCTGGACGAAGTGATCGCAGAGATCAATAATCAATGCGAAGATGGGAAAAGCCTTGACGATACCCGCGTCAAGGCCATTTTTTATGCTCTGTATTTCGCCGCAGAACAGCCAGATACAGATGGCATCCATGAGTTTGCGGACTGTTTCGTGGATTATGAGGAGCGAACCCGAACGGTTACCACCACCGACGAAGAAGGCAATGAGGTGGAGACCACAGAAACCTACATGGTGGCCATTCCCGTTGAAGACCTGGCCGAAATTTATGAGCGGATCAGCGATGCCATGGGGGTCGAGATCACCGCAGACCATCAGGCCAACGCCGACAGCATCTATAACCTCATCCTCTACGGCAGTCCCAGCGGAGGAAACAGCGGCTGGTTCCCTGGGGCTGATGTCCCATTCATTGGGGTGGATGGCTTCTGCTCTCCCATCGGAGCAGGCTGGGAGTCCGTGGTCACCTCGGAGTTCGGGTATCGCAGCGACCCCTTCACTGGCGAGACACGGGGACACACCGGGATAGATCTGGCAGTACCCACAGGCACCCCTATCCGGGCCGCACTGCCTGGGACGGTCACAGTTTCCCAATATAACAGCAGCTATGGTTACTATGTGATGATCGACCACGGCAACGGTCTCTCCACTCTCTACGGACACAACTCCCGCCTGTTGGCTCAGGTGGGCCAGACCGTGGAGGCCGGGGACATTATTGCTCTCTCCGGTTCCACTGGACGATCTACCGGCCCGCACCTCCACTTTGAGGTGCGCGTCAATGGGGAGCGCACCAATCCCCGCTACTATTTACCAACGACTGGAGGTTGATATTTTTGCGCTTGAAACTTCAATTGCCGGCCAAAGCAGGCCAGTTCCGCATCTCTGAATGCGAGGCGGCTCAATTATTCACCCTGCCGGCCAGCGACTTCCAAGCCTTTCTGAATTGGCCTCAGAAAGAAAAATGCAGGGATATACAGCCGCCCTATTATGGGGAGGAAGGCAAACGAATCTATCGGGGCGTTCTCATTTTGGGAGAGGGCCTTGAAGATGGAATCTTTGCCTATGATGCGGGAGAACATTTCGCCTACCTGCCCGGCGCGAGAGCAGTTGTCGATTCCGTTCTGGAGCAGGCGGTGGAAAAGATCATCCGAGAGGGTACGGAGAACACCAACGAGGGCAACTGGTGTTACTATTTCAGCGAACTCTATGAGCAGATGGGACTGGTGATAGAGGAAGGAAACGGCTTCGACGCTATGCTCCTTGAAAAACTGGAGCAGCGGCCGGAGGCGGCGGAGGTCACCCTGACGGACGAGTGCTTTGACGTCTGCTATTACCTGGACTACTGTAAAAACCTGGCGCCGGAGCAGCCTGCCCGCTCTCTTTCCGCAGAACGGAAGGAGGAAATCATATCAGGCATCCTGAACTATATGGCAGAGTATTTCGATGGCCGCAGCCTCTATGATATCCTTCATAACACACTTGGAATCCGCAACGATGAGATCGGATGCCTTGGCTTCGCCCTTCACGATGAATATGTGAACGAGCAGCTCGAAGTGGATGGATCACAGCCTGCCAGTTTTCCAGAGTCAGGGAAACTGGCAAATATGATCTCCGTCTATGAAGAACTGCATCAGATCCCAGATGGGGAGCGTATCACCCGCCTGGCTCCGGGGGCCTCCGGTTACTGCCTTGACCCCGATGTGCCAGACGAACGGCTTCACTCTGTGTACCGGAAGGCTCTTGCTGCCCTCGAACTGGAGAGCGATGAAATCCAGGGGGACGGGAGCTTCACCTCCCGCGATGAAGTCATTTCCCGTATGCGGGACTGCCTGCTGGCTAAGGAATTGACGGCTGGAGAAAGGGTGCTGTTCGTTGCCACCGAGCCGTATGGCGGCCCCAGTGACTTCGCTCTGCGCGGCGGAGTGATAGAGCATGTGGATGAAAAGAACAAGACCTGCTCGGTGCGCGGGACATTTTTCACAATGGAAAATGTCCCGCTTCATTATGTGCTCGGGCGGTATAACCCGACAGTTGGCGAGGAGCACTATGGATTCCGCGGCGTCGTGCCCTATTTTAGTGAGGACAAAGAGCTGGCTGAACACTATCTACGCGAGGCCGAGATGATGTGGGATATGGAGATGGGTCAGGAGCAGAGCCCTTTCATGTAAAACCGGAGGAAACGCAAAAATAACAGGAGGGAGATGCGATGGCGGTACTATATCAGGTCGTGGAACAGGGGCGTCAAAGCGCTCTGGTATGTGAAAATACAGACGGGGTTACAGATTTGCACGCTCTGCTGGCACAGGCCGCCGCAAATATGAAGCATACAGGCGGAGGTTTCGCGGAAGCGCTAAGCCGTGCGGGGACAGAGCTTGGCGTCCCGTTCCGGCAGGTATTGGCGGATGAAGCAGATGCCCTGAGCCATGACCTCGGGCATGGCGGGACTGCGGAACAGAGGATACTCATTGACCTGGACAGTGGGCAGATGCGGGTGGAGTACGACCACCGGGCCGGCAGCCTGCGAGAGAGTCTGGAGACTCTGGCTGACCATTTCCCAACGACAGCCACAAAAATCCAGGATAGGCTCATAGCTTTCCTTGCGGAGCATGATGGGAGTGAAGAACTCTATGAGGTGCTTCACGATGAGCTGGGACTGACCAATCGGGAGATCGAAGCCATAGGATTTGCTCTCACCCACCACTATGAGCCAGACTGCAGCGACGCATACCAGGACATCGTGGATTATATCCAGTTTGAGCAGGAGACCGCAGAGATATGGCCCTGGCTGATCTCCGACGATGAGATACTTGCCCATGAAACGACCCTGCGGGAGATCGCCGGCCGGCTTGCTGCCGCTGGCGAATGGGATACGGAGAGCATCTACGATGGCTTGACAGAGGCTTTCGGGAACAATCCATCACTGAACAATCCATCGGAGTTTTCCCCTAAACCCATAGCTTGCAGGAAGGAGGAGAGCACAATTAAAATCACACAGAATCAGCTGGATCTGCTTTGGCAGCTGGAGGAGTTCAGAAAGAAGCATGAGCATCAGGCGGAGCCATCCGACTGGGCTATCCGGATGTGCGAGGCGTTTGTTGCCCGCAGTATGGGCTTCACGGACCGCACACAGTGGACGGAGCTGCTCCGGCAGAGGGGCGAAACCCTCTTTACATTTGATTGGAAGTCCGGCAGCATCAGCGACCATGTAGCCCAGTGGTGCAGGGAGAATCATCGGGACTGGAGATACAGCCATCTCGGGGAGCTGCAGGTTGCCCATAGCGGCGAATGGAAAAAGGTCGATTATTTTTGTGCAAACGGCGGAGAAACCAGAGTGTATTTCCCAGCGGAGCCTGTGCAGGAACAGCAGCTCCAGGCGCTGGCGGAAGACCCCGCCGTCCATCTGCGGGATCTGTTGACGCTCGGCCTGCCGGAGCACGATGTGTATCTGGTCCATGCCTCCGCGGATGTGGGATGGGTGCCAGCGGCAGACCTTCCCCGTCTGACCGCCCAGGGCAAAGAAGAATTCTCAGAGCTTCTGAACGCCAGGGTTGCCGCCATCCGCCCCGGCCCCTATGGAGTGGAGCTGGTTCTGGACGGCGTCAATTCACAGCTTCTGGCACAATACGATGAAACACTTGCCAACAGTTCCAGGGCAGAACATGCCATGGAACTGTTTCTGTAATGGAGGGATCACGATGAAAAAAGCCACAGTCACGGTTTCATTTGAGCAGGAAAAACTCAAAGCCGTCCAGTTCTATGTGGGAAAGAACGGTACCTCTTTAGAGTTGGAACTGGATGCGTTCATGGAGAAGCTCTACAAGAAATATGTGCCTTCTCAGACCAGGGAGTATATTGAAAGCATGACGGAGCCGGAGGACTCCCCCCGCCCCCGGCCCAGCCGCACCACCAGAGTATCCGCTCTGGATGTGAACAAGGATGGTGAGTAATGGCCAATTCTCTTTCTGCCGAGGTGTGGCTGGATCAGCGGCGTTGGGACGCGCTGGAGGAGGCGTTGAAGGCGCAGGGCAGCGATATTGAACAGCATTTGCAGGACTATTTGATCAGCCTGTACAACGAGATGGTCCCACAGGAACAGTGGGAGCAGGTGGAGAAACGCATCAGTAATGAGGCGGCAGAGACAGCGCGGGAGGCCGAGGAGCACACGGTCTATACCGTCTTTCATGTTCGGGAGCATGGCCATGACAGTATCTTCTCAACGGGTAATGGCGAAGAATTTCTGGATGTAGCCATACGGCTGCGCCGCTATCTGTGGGGAGGCAAAACAGTGGTGAAGGGAGATTTTTCCCAGCGATTTTATAATTCTCAGCCCATTACGCGGGAGCGGTTTGATGAATTGGCCATCCTACGCCTCGAAAATACCGGCAAGGTCACAGGTGCGTTTGAAATCAATCTGGATGCCGGATGGATCTCTGGTCTGTGCATTACGGACGGTTGGCAGACCTTTCAGATCAAAGATGTTTCAGCCGCCGCTTACCACGCCACACGCAGTTCCCGTATGTCATTGGAAGACCGGTGGAAAAAGTTTATCAACCGCCTGGATGGAAATCAAATCGAACCGGAGAGCTTTGCCTCTGCTGAGATCGGGGGCCTACGTCCCTTGGAGAAGGGAGATATACTCTGTATTGACGGACCTTTTCTCACAGACCGGGAGTTGAAGTTCCGGCTGGATGTCAGTAGCTATGGGGTCCAGAAAGAGGTGCTGAACCTGATGACGGACTGCTCAAAGCCGGAAAATTCTTTGGAGATCACTTGCAGTTATGACGCCGCTCGCCAAGGCATCAGCAATAAACTTGACCTAACCCTCCGCCAGAAGAATGGGATGGTCCGGCACGACTTTTTCTATCCATTGATGGAGGAGGAACGAGCGCACCTCCTTAAAATAGTTGAACAATTCTGCCAACAGCATACCGGGAAAACGCTGAACGATTACTACGCACAGTTGGATATGGAGCGTGAAACCCCTCCTGAACTCACCGCAGGCATCAAAAGGCTGTCAATAGATGCGGTGTCCTTTAGCGATGAGATCACAGAGTGCGATGGGAAACTGAACTTCTATATCCCCATAAACTTTGATCCGGACGAGGTATTTGGTACCAATGTTGCCTCCGCCTTCAACGATGACTGGCTGAATGTGTACGCCAATTTTGACTGGAAGACCGGGCGGATAGACAGCGCATTGACTGTATGTCTCGTCTGCTCTGACGGTCATGAGTTTGAGTTTTCCTACCCGCTGACTCCCGCGGAACAGGCCCAGCTGTGGGATAAGATGGACGCTTACTGCCGCCAGCAGAATGGTCAAAGCTTGGAGGAAGCAAGGGCTGCTTTGCTGCAAACGCAGGCGGAAGAAGGAATGGAGATCCGGATGTAGGCAGCACCATTCGGCAGCCTTTGCCGATTCCCACAGTTTTTCGGCCTGTATTTTATTGGTAGTGGTGAATAGCTTTTCAAACCAGAGCGTGGCATTGTGTTGTCGGGCAAACCGCCAAAACACCAAATGAATAGGAGGCAACAAAATGGATCAATCAAGAGCCAGAGAGCTTCAGGAGAAGCTGGCGCTGGAGGCCGCTGCTATGCTGTCGCTGGCCGGAAGCGGAGCAGAAACTGCGCCCTATGAGCAGGCAGTCAGCCTAATCGGGAAAGCATGGCGACTGACTGCGGAGGAAACATCAGAACAGCTTGCTCTCATTGAGCAGGAAAAGGCAGTCATGGGCCGCATCGAAAATGGGGAACCAGCCGAGCATATCAGGCAGGAACTGCTCCTAAACTGGTCTGGGCTGGAGAGTATCGAGGTGCTGGAGGATCTCTTCGAAACCTCTACCTTACTGGAAACCGCACCTGAACGCAGATCCCTGTTTGACATGGCCATGCTCCTGATTGAAACTCAAAATCTGCTGGATTGGATTGAGAAAACAGATGCAGAAAAAGAGGAGCTGATACAGAACTTCACCTAAGTCTCGGCAGGAGAGGAAAGCCGTGCGAAAGCACGGCTTTCCTCTATGTGGGGAGATTCCCCGCCGTTGGCCGCTGTGCTGCCCTGTGTGCCCTTTTCCGGGGCTGGATGGCATCCATACACTACGGCCCTCTTCGGGCGATTTGTGGAGGCGTTGTGCAGGCCGTTCCCGAAATGGGCGGTTATCGTCCTGCATTGACGGGTTCTCGCTTTCGCCTTTAGCGCAAGTGAACCGAGGGGTCGAAAACAGTGCGGGATAAAGCGCGGGGGTCGCAGAGCGCCCCCCCACACAGCTCACACCGCCCCGCAATGCGGGTCGGGGAACGGTTTTGCGGGGGTCACTTTCTGGGGCCTGGGGTCATGCCGGGGATTATGATGGGCGGAATTGCCCGTCATTTCAGCGTTTATCTGGAATCAAAGCAGGGATAAACCAGAAAAAAGAGGATTGCCTCAGTCACTGTACAGTATGGCTGTGGCTTATTTGATTGGAGGAAAGCATGGCAAGAGAAAAGATCAAGTTCGCTCTGCGCATTGCGCCTGAAACCCAGCAGCTGGTCAAGGACCTTTGTGCAAGGGACAACTGCCAGAGCCAAAACGAGTTTATTGAAAAGGCCATTCGTTTTTACGCCGGATATGTTTCCAGCGGCGAGGCCATCGACTATCTGCCGCCCGCATTGGTGGCCGCCCTGCGGGGAACGGTAGAGGACAGCGAACACCGCATTGCGCGGCTGCTCTTCAAGCTGGCCGTGGAAACCAGCATGATGATGAATGTGCTGGCGGCAGGTATGGAGATCAGCGAGGAGGATCTCCGGCAGCTTCGCGCCAGATGTGTCCGGGAGGTCAAGCAGACCAACGGCAATATCTCCCTCAAGGACGCGGTGAAATACCAAAAGGGGCAGGAATAGGCGGTGACTGAAAATGCCCCGCATTATTTTCAAGTGCCCGTATCTGAAAGGCGGCTCCCCCACTGTGACGGCCCACCTAAAAAATCTTGTAGGATACATCGCTACCAGGGATGGCGCTGAGAAAATTGACCCCGGTAATACGCAACTGGCAGCAACCAACAAGCAGAAAGAGCTGGTGGATCAGCTCGTCCAGAGTTTTCCGGAGAGCATGGAACTGTTTGAATATGAGGACTATCTCTCCACCCCCAACAGAGGGAACGCCTCTGCTTTTATCACTATGGCCATTGAACAGAATCTGAGCCAGCTCATCCGCCGGGAGAAATATCTGGAATACATCGCCAAACGGCCCCGCGCCCAGCGGTTCGGTGCTCACGGCCTGTTTACTGGGGACAAAGATTCTCTGGTGCTCTCACAGACTGCAAAGGCGGTAGCAGAACATCCCGGCAATGTGTGGCTACCGATCATTTCCCTGCGGAGAGAGGATGCTGCCAGACTGGGATATGACAATGCGGAGAACTGGAAGTCTTTCCTCTCCTCTTATGCCATGCAGATGGCCACAGCCATGAAAATCCCTTGGGAGCAGTTTCGATGGTACGCAGCCTTCCACAATGAGTCGCACCATCCGCACATCCACATGGTCTGTTACAGTGCAGATCCTGCCAAGGGCTTCCTCACGAAAACTGGGATCGCCCAAATCAAATCTGGTTTGGCGAAGCACATCTTCCGGCAGGAACTGACAGAGCTCTATCAAAAGCAGACCAAAAGCCGCAACGCACTGAATGAAGATGCCCGTTCTGTGCTGGAGCAGCTGATCGAACAGATGCGGAGCGGCACTGCGGTCAACCACCGCATGGAGAAGCTCATGGAGCATCTGGCGGAGCGCCTGCGGCACACTGGAGGCAAGAAGCAGTACGGTTACCTCAAAGCCCCGCTGAAGGCTGTGGTGGATGAGATTGTGGACGAGCTGGCCAAAGACCCATGTGTCGCTGCGGCCTATGCCCTGTGGCATGAACTGCGGGAAGATGTACTGCGCACCTACAGAGACGATCTGCCTCCACGCCTTCCCCTTTCCCAGCAGAAGGAATTCAAGCGGATTAAAAACATTGTTATTGAGGAGGCGGTGAAGCTTGGGGCGCGTCAGCAGGTATTCCATCCGGATGACCAGCAGGACGGTGTCTCTGCGGCAACTCCAGGAGATCCGTCGCTGCCGGAGCTGACCCAGCCCGATGATGACTGTGGTGATCCTGTGGAATCTCCACCAGAAGCCCCGCCAGAGAAATCGGGATCTGCCAAAGCACACATGGAATGGAGTAAGGAGTATCGTCTGGCACGCCGCTGTTTGTTTGGCGATAAGAATCAGCCCCAGGACTTTGAGCAGGCATTTTCACTGTTCCAAGAGGAGGCGCAAAAAGGCAACGCACTGGCCATGTGCGACCTGGGCCGGATGCTGGCGGATGGGCTGGGCCAGGAGATTGATATACAGGCTGCCCATGTGTGGTACAGAAAGGCGCTGGCTGCGTTCCATGCTGTGGAGGAACAGAAGAAAAACCGCTATGCGGAGTACCGGATCGGCAAACTCTATGCCGCGGGCCTCGGCTGTGAGCAGGACTATGGTGATGCCGCCCGGTGGTTCCAACTTTCCGCAGACAAAGGGTACAAGTATGCGCAATATTCCCTTGCCGGCCTGTTTCGCCGTGGACAGGGTGTGGAACAGGACGATGCGCGGGCGCTGGAGTTATACACAGCCTCCGCACAGCAGGACTTCCCCTATGCCGCCTACGAGTTAGGAAAGATGTATCGGGACGGCATTGGCTGTGAGAAGGACGCCGAAGCGTCGGAACAGTGGTATAAGCAAGCCTTCGCCGGATTTCTTGAGCTGGAACAGCAGAGCCATGACGATAAATTGCAGTACCGCATCGGATGGCTGTTTCTCTACGGTGTGGGGACTGGCAAGGATGAAGCGGCAGCCAGGGAGTGGTTTGAACGGGCGTCCAAACTGGGCAATCCCCATGCACAGTACCAACTGGCCAGAATGATCCTTGACGCCCCATCCTCAACACCAGAGCAGACAGCCCAGGCATTGGAGTGGCTGACAAAGGCAGCGGAAGCCGGCCAGGACTGCGCGCAATATGCGTTCGGCAAAATCTATCGGGAAGGTCAAGAAATAGAAAAAGACATTCAACAGGCGGTGGAACTGTTCACACTTGCGGCGGAGCAAGGAAACAGTTTCGCCGCTTTTGCCCTTGGAAAGTTGTACCTTTCTGGTGACGCAGGTCTGCCCATAGATCCGCCATCCGCGCTGAAGTGGCTCACATTCTCTGCGGAACTTGGAAACCAGTTTGCCCAGTACCGCCTGGGAAAACTGCTGCTCCAGGGCGAGGAGGTACCGAAAGACACAGAAGCCGCCATCCGCTGGCTCACTGCCGCAGCGGAACAGGGCAATCAATACGCCCAGTATGCCCTCGGCAAACTCTATCTGCTTGGGAAAGAGGTTCCAAAAGACAAGAGCAACGCGATTAAATGGTTCCAACTGGCGGCGGATCAGGGGAATGAGTACGCTAAATACTTTCTGGAACACATGGATGACCGGCTGGGACAGCCGCCTGCAGCGGCAGTCATTTCACTGCTCCACCATCTGGCCAACATCTTTCAGGAGCAGAGCCAGCCACCCTCTGACGGTATCCGAGTGGCTGTGGATCGGAAGCTCCTGCGAAAAATCAAGGCGAAGAAGATCGCTCAGGGCCACAAGGCGGATGACCATGAGCCGGAGATGAAATTCTAAGGGAGGCGCTCTTTTGAAACAGAAAGCGCAGTTTAAACAGCAGATTTTATTGGCGCAGACAAAAGGCATTCAAAAGCTGAAAAGGCAAAAGCCAATCCCCAGCAGGCCCATTCCGTTCCACCGGAAACTCAAGGGAAGGAATCAGTAAGAGGCATATGAGGTATGAACCTGCGGACTTCCATCAATAGCCTCTGGATCTTCAACAAGAAGTTCTGAAATCTTTTTCCCTTTTTCAGTCACCCTTTCAGGCACCTTTCCAGTCACCCTGCTTTGCTTTATGAGGATAACTGTATCCTCTGCGGAAGAACTGACAACTCAAAATGCGGCTTGGTTAGTATTTATTCTTCTCGGATAGTTAATTGAAACCACAATGCCAACGAATAAAATGTATTGCAAATAGCTATACAAAATGGTATGATACTTTTGCGAAAGGTGGTGCGATTAATATGGCGGGAAAAACAGCCAATGTGACAGCGCGTGTGCAGCCGGAGATCAAACAGAAAGCGGAAGATATTCTGGATCGCTTGGGCGTTCCGGTGTCTGTGCTGATTGACTCTCTCTATCGTCAGATCATTATGACCAACAGTATTCCTTATTCGTTCAGTGTCCCCACTCTCCCAGCAAGGGATGCGATGTCTGTGGAACAGTTCAACGATATGATGAAGAAAGGGCTGGATCAAGCCAGAGCGGGCCAGGGAATGGAACTGGATGCCGCATTTGAGCAGATCAGCAAGAGCATCTGAAGATGGAGTATCGTGTAAAACTAACGGACTATGCCGTGGAACAGATGCAGGAGATCGCTGGTTATATTTCCAAAGTGCTTCAAGCACCGGATACTGCAAAACGGTGGACAGCAAGCCTCAAAGAGGAAATGGCTGCACTATGTACAATGCCCGGCCGTTATCCCCTAACGCCGGAGGAGCCATGGCACTCAGAGGGTGTGCATAAAATGCCGGTGAGTAATTTTCTTGTGTATTACTGGGTGGATGAAGAACAAAGGATCGTTTGGATTACCGCTGTAGTCTATGGGAGGCGGGATCAAGTCCAAGAGCTCCGAAAGATGCCAACCAACAGAATGAATTAACACAGATTTGAGAGGCCGCATATTGCGGCCTCTTTTTTTGATGAGGAGGGATGCAGCGTGCCATATATCCACTTCACGGAGGAGCAAAAGCTCCGAGCCAACTCTGTCGATCTGGTAGAGTTCCTGCGCCGTCAGGGGGAGAAACTCATCCCCTCCGGCCGGGACAAGCGCCTCGCCTCAGACCACAGCATTACCGTCCGCGGCAGAGAGTGGTACGACCATGAGTCCGAGGATGGCGGCGGCCCTATCTCTTTTGTGCAGACTTTCTATGGACTGAGCTACCCCGAGGCGGTGACACGCCTGTTGGGTGGTGAAGCGGGTGAAGTATATGAATCAGCGTGGGAAAAAGAACAGGAGGAGCCGAAAGAATTTGCCCTGCCGCCCGCTAACCAGACCATGCGGCGGGTGTATGCCTACCTGCTCCAGCAGAGGCACATCAGCCGTGAAATCCTCAACGCCTTTGCCCAGAAGGGGCTGATTTATGAAAGCCGGGAATTGTCCAAAGATCAGACAAAGGAGTATCACAACGCCGTGTTCGTCGGATTCGATGAACACGGCGTTGCCCGTCATGCCCACAAGCGTGGACTCTACACTCAGGGCAAAAGTTACCGGGGCAATGTGGAGGGCTGCGATCCCCGGTGCAGTTTTCACTGGACTGGAACCAGCGACCGTCTCTATGTATTCGAAGCCCCTATCGACCTGCTTGCCTTTTTGACCCTGTACCCGGAGGACTGGCAGCGGCACAGCTATGCGGCCCTCTGCGGGACAGCGGAACATGCCATGCTCTGGATGCTGGGGAAAAATCCGAATCTGCAGAAGGTCATCCTCTGCTTGGATCACGACGCGGCGGGGATTGAGGCCGTGGGGCGGCTCACAGATATTCTGCGGGAGCATGGTTATACGCAGATTGCCCCGCTGCGCTCTGTGTACAAAGACTGGGATGAAGACCTAAAAGCACGGTGTGGACTGGAGGCGCAGCCCGCCGAGGAGCATCCGCAGTTTGCGGTGGCGGGGCTCGTCTGCCGGCGAATCGGAGCCAGGTGCAAGGAAGTTCAGCCGGATCGGGCGGTTTATCAGTTCCCCGGATTGCTCCTGCGGTACCGGAACGACCTCCATTGGGGACACTTTGACCAGGCGATGGAGCGCATGGAAACCATGGCGGCGCTGGCCCTCTCGGTGGTGCTGCGGGAGTGCAAACAGATGGGTACCGCGCTGACCACTGAGCAGGGCGTCCGGTTTTTAGAAAGCCACATCCTGCCTCATCAGAACCGGGGTATCCTCAAGAACCGGGCGGATGAGATCGCCATGCAATTCCAAAGCGTATTGGC
>ERZ773217.2383-NODE-2383-length-12516-cov-3.985796_pt1 | contig 12516 bp, 9 predicted proteins | sample MGYA00580995_ERZ773217 | MGnify/ENA primary metagenome ERZ773217 (study PRJEB29015, sample SAMEA2737772) | human gut metagenome | biome: human gut; feature: human-associated habitat; material: faeces | place: China | collected 2012 ...
TACATTTGATGAACTTCCGGAACATCATAAACGTGTGTCTGAAATGGTAATAGAACGTGCACGTCGTCTGGTGGAACATAAAAAAGACGTTACAATTCTTCTTGATTCTATTACAAGACTGGCAAGGGCATACAACCTGATCATACCGCCGAGCGGACGAACTCTTTCCGGTGGTCTGGACCCGGCGGCTCTTCATATGCCGAAACGTTTCTTTGGTGCAGCCAGAAATATGAGAGAGGGCGGAAGCCTTACTATTCTTGCTACAGCGCTTGTGGATACGGGAAGTAAAATGGATGATGTAATTTATGAAGAATTTAAGGGAACCGGTAATATGGAACTGGTGCTTGACCGAAAACTGCAGGAAAAGCGGGTATTCCCTGCAATTGATATCCAGAAATCCGGTACAAGAAGAGAGGATCTGCTGCTGAGTAAAGAAGAACAGGAAGCGGTTTACATTATGCGAAAAGCTCTCAATGGAATGAAGTCAGAAGATGCGGTAGAACAGATCCTGAATATGTTTACCCGTACGAAAAATAATGCTGAATTTGTGCAGACTGTAAAAAAACAGAAGTTTATCTGAAACGTTGTAAAAAAACAGTTACTGTTCGCTCCGTTCTCAGTAACAAAAATATTAAATAAATTTTAAAATAAATTTTAAAATAACTTGCATTCCATGGGACGATATGTTATACTCATAAAGCTGTTTAATAGTAAATTCGTCAAATGAATACGAATAGAAAATAGAATCTTTACAGAGAGGTGAAAATCATGAGAGAAGGAATCCATCCTAATTATTATCAGGCAACTGTAACCTGCAACTGTGGTAACACATTCGTAACAGGATCTACAAAACAGGACATCCACGTAGAAATCTGCTCTAAATGTCATCCATTCTATACAGGTCAGCAGAAAGCAGCTCAGGCTCGTGGACGTATCGATAAGTTTAATAAGAAATACGGCCTGAACAAATAATCAGAATATAGTAAGAATTGAGAAGGTTGAGGTTGGGAAATCTCAGCCTTTCTTGTTTCTTTGGGAGAAATATAATGAAATCATCGAACATCGGCGGTCAGGCTGTAATGGAAGGCATTATGATGCGCCATAAGGATAAATATTCCATTGCTGTCCGAAGACCGGACAATGAGATTGAATTAAAAGTAGAAGATTACAAATGTGTATTCGGAAATGCAAAATTTCTCAAATATCCACTGATTCGAGGTGTGGTAAGCTTCGTGGATTCTCTGGTGGTCGGCACAAAATGTCTGATGTATTCAGCGGAGATTGCAGGGGATGAGGAGGACGAAGAGGATAAGCAGAAGAATGCTGCTCTTTCAGAAGAGGAGCTTGCTGCAAAAAAGGCAAAAGAAGATAAGCAGTTCAAATGGCTGTTATATGTGACAGTTGCTGTCTCGATCGTGGTATCAGTTGCCGCCTTTATGTTGCTGCCATACGCCCTTGCAAGTCTTTGCAGAAGGGTTGGCGCTTCGGAATTTGCAGTTACAATAGTTGAGGCATTTGTAAAGCTTGCATTGTTTATGGGATATATGCTTCTGATTTCCAGAATGAAGGATATTCAGAGAACATTTATGTATCATGGAGCAGAGCATAAGTGCATTAACTGCGTGGAACATGGACTGCCGCTTACGGTGGATAATGTTCTTGCAAGCTCCAGACTGCATAAGAGATGTGGAACCAGTTTTCTGTTTCTGGTTATGCTGGTCAGCATTTTTCTGCATTTTATTTTTGTATTGGTTCCATTTTACTGGGTGAGACTGTTTGGAAGACTTCTTATGGTGCCGGTTGTAGCAGGAATATCTTTTGAGATTATTCAGTGGGCTGGAAGATCAGACAGCAAACTTGCTGACTTTTTCAGTAAACCGGGTCTGGCAATGCAGAAACTTACAACTAAGGAACCGACAGCAGATATGGCAGAGGTTGCGATCAGGGCTGTAGAGGCGGTTTTTGACTGGAAAGCATATCTGAAGGAAGAATTTGGAGTTGAAGCAGAACAATGAACGGAGAAACTCTGACAGGATTATTAAAAAAAGGACAGATGATCCTTGTACAGGCGGGGATTAAGGAAGCCGGGCTGGATGCCTGGCTTCTCCTGGAATATGTCACAGGAAAAAGCCGGGCGTATTATTTTGCATACGGAGAAGAAAGTGTCACAGAAAGTGTTGCTGAAAGATATCTGGAACTGATCAGCAGACGTGCGGGACACATACCGCTGCAGCATCTGACGCATCAGGCTTTTTTTATGGGGCATGAATTTTATGTGGATAAGAATGTACTGGTACCCAGACAGGATACGGAAACACTTGTGGAGTCCGCTCTTGAATGCATGAAAGCTGTGAAAAATCCATATATTCTTGATATGTGTACAGGATCCGGCTGTATTCTTATCAGTATTCTGAAGGAGAGAGCTGATGCACACGGAACAGGCGTGGATCTGTCAGATGAGGCACTGAAAGTGGCTGTGCGGAATGCACGGACACTGGAAGTGGCAGAGCATGCGGAATTCGTACAGAGTAATCTGTTTTCTGAAATGCAGAACATTGTGTACGGAACAGAGTATATGAAAAGGACTGCTGTAAAAGATACTGTAAAAATGACAGAATGCGAAAATAGTAATAGAAATTATAGCAGAGCTTATGATATGATTATATCAAATCCGCCATATATTCCTACGGCGGAAATTGAAGATCTTATGGATGAAGTAAAATTGCATGATCCGCGTATGGCGCTGGATGGTATGGAAGATGGACTTTATTTTTACAGGGCTATCACGAAACAGGCACAGGATCATCTTGTTCCGGGTGGCTGGCTTTTATATGAAATCGGATGCAGCCAGGGAGAAGATGTGGCAGCTCTTTTGCGGAAATATAAATTTGAAGATATTGAGATAAGGCAGGATCTGGCCGGGTTGGACCGGGTGGTTCTGGGGCGAAAGAAATTACAGGAGGATAAATATGTTTGATAAATTAGACGATCTGCTCATTCGTTTTGAAGAGGTGCTTAATGAGCTTGGAGAGCCGGGAGTTACCGATAATCAGGAACATTTTCAGAAGCTGATGAAAGAGCAGAGCGATCTGCAGCCGATAGTAGATGCTTACCGGGAGTATAAGAAAAACAAAGAAACGATACAGGACAGTCTTTCCATGCTTGAGGAAGAGAAAGATGAAGATATGCGGGAAATGCTGAAGGAAGAACTGTCTGAGGCAAAGAAGAATGTAGAGGAACTGGAGCATGAACTTAAGATCCTTCTTCTTCCGAAAGATCCTAATGATAACAAGAACGTTATTGTGGAGATCCGTGCAGGTGCAGGTGGGGATGAAGCTGCCCTTTTTGCAGCAGAGATTTACCGTATGTATGTGAAATATGCAGAATCCCGCCGCTGGAAAACAGAAATGATGAGTCTCAATGAGAACGGAATCGGCGGATTTAAGGAAGTAACATTTATGATCACAGGTGCAGGTGCTTATTCCAGACTGAAATATGAAAGTGGTGTACATCGTGTACAGCGAGTTCCGGAAACAGAATCCGGCGGACGTATCCATACCTCTACCTGTACAGTTGCTATTATGCCGGAAGCAGAGGAAATCGATTTCCATCTGGATATGAATGACTGTAAATTCGATGTGTTCCGTGCATCCGGAAACGGCGGACAGTGTGTCAATACAACAGACTCTGCTGTGCGACTGACACATATTCCTACCGGAATCGTAATTTCCTGCCAGGATGAGAAGTCACAGCTTAAGAATAAAGATAAAGCACTGAAAGTTCTTCGCTCCCGTCTGTATGAGATGGAGCTTGCCAAACAGCATGATGCTGAGGCTGAGGCAAGAAGAAGCCAGATTGGAACAGGTGACCGTTCAGAGAAGATCAGAACTTATAATTTTCCACAGGGCCGTGTGACAGACCACAGAATCAAGCTGACACTGCACAGACTGGAGAATGTTCTGAACGGGGATCTGGATGAGATCATTGACAGTCTGATCGCAGCAGATCAGGCAGCAAAATTAAGTAATCTTCAGGATGCGGAATAGAATATTGCGGAGAGGGTATGTGACAGAAGATGACTGAAAAAGTATTGATATGAGAGAAGAATGTCAGGAGGAAAATATTTATGCAGAAAACAGCACTTGTAATTATGGCGGCAGGAATCGGAAGTCGTTTTGGAAAAGGAATCAAGCAGCTTGCACCGGTGGGACCATGTGGAGAGATTATTATGGATTATTCCATCCACGATGCGCTGGAAGCCGGATTTAACAAAGTAGTGTTTATTATCCGTAAAGATCTGGAAGAAGAGTTTCGCAGAGTGATCGGCGAGCGTATTGAGAAAATTACGGAAGTAGAATATGTATTCCAGGAGCTTGATGATCTGCCGGAGGGATTTACGAAACCGGCTGACCGCACGAAACCCTGGGGAACCGGACAGGCTGTACTTGCTGCAAAGAAGGTTCTGGATGAGCCATTTATTGTTATCAATGCAGATGATTATTATGGGAAAGAAGCTTATGTGAAGGTGCATGATTATCTTGTGCAGGAACAGCAAAAGGACGGAAAACTCCACATCTGCATGGCCGGTTTCAGGCTTGGAAATACATTGAGCGATAATGGAAGCGTTACCAGAGGAATCTGCCATATTGAGAATGGACAGCTTACAGGTGTGACAGAGACGCATGATATATTTAAGACTGCCACAGGTGCAGAGTCAAGAAATGCGGACGGAAGTGTGCAGGAACTGGATGTAAAGGATCTGGTGTCCATGAATATGTGGGGACTGACGCCGGACTTTATGGAGATTCTCGAGAAAGGATTTGCAGAATTTCTCAGTGGACTCGCACCGGAAGATACAAAAAAGGAATATCTGCTTCCGGAGTTAGTTGACCATCTGATCAAAAATGAAAGTGCTGAAGTTGATGTCCTGGAGACAAAGGATACATGGTTTGGTGTAACCTATCAGGAAGATAAAGAAACAGTAACGAGAGCATTTAAAAATCTTACAGAAGCGGGTATATATCCTCAGGGACTTTATCAATAAGTTAAGCAGATATCTGCAGCTTTCGCAGGAGACATGTCTGATCTGATTAAAAGCAGTTTTGGGTGTAATCCGGGAAATACAGTATGCAGTGCAGAAACAGAGGATATTGTAAAAAGTAAAGGAGAGCAATTATGGGAAAATATTTTGGAACAGATGGATTTCGTGGAGAAGCAAATGTTAAACTGACAGTAGATCATGCATTTAAGGTGGGGCGCTACGTAGGCTGGTATTATGGAAGAGACCATAAAGCTAAGATTGTTATTGGAAAAGATACAAGAAGAAGCAGTTATATGTTTGAATATGCACTTGTTGCAGGTCTGACAGCGTCCGGTGCAGATGTATATCTTCTTCATGTAACGACGACCCCAAGTGTTTCCTATGCAGTACGTACAGAGGACTTTGACTGTGGCATTATGATCTCCGCAAGCCATAATCCATTCTATGATAATGGTATCAAACTTCTCAATGGAAACGGACAGAAGATTGAAGCGGAAGTAGAAGCAAGGATTGAAGCATATCTGGATGGCCTGATTGAAGATCTTCCTCTGGCGACCAAAGAAGATATTGGACGTACTGTGGATTTTGCTTCAGGAAGAAATCGTTATATCGGACATCTGATTTCTATTCCAAGCAGGGATTTCAAAGGCATTAAAGTAGGGCTTGACTGTGCAAACGGAAGTTCTTCAGCTATTGCAAAGAGTGTATTTGAGGCACTTCAGGCAAAGACTTATGTGATCAATAACCAGCCGGATGGTACAAATATCAATACAAACTGTGGCTCTACCCATATTGAAGTCCTGCAGAAATATGTTGTGGACAATGGATTGGATATCGGTTTTGCTTATGATGGTGATGCAGATCGCTGTATTGCTGTTGACCATAAGGGAAATGTGGTCGACGGTGATAAGATTATGTATGTATGTGGAAAATATCTCAAGGAGCAGGGCAGATTAAAAGATGATACAGTAGTAACCACTGTTATGTCAAACCTCGGTCTGTACAAATCTCTGGAGAGAGAGGGTATGAAATATGAGCAGACTGCAGTAGGAGATAAATATGTGGCAGAGAATATGATGGAGAATGGATACAGTCTTGGCGGTGAGCAGTCCGGACATATTATTTTCAGCCGTTACGCTGCAACAGGTGATGGAATCCTTACTTCTCTCATGGTAATGGAAGCGTGTGTAGAGAAGAAAGCAACTCTGTGTGATCTGGCAAGGGAAATGAAGGTTTATCCACAGCTCCTCAGAAATGTCCGGGTGGCAGACAAGAAGACTGCGAGAGAGAATCCGAAGGTAGTTGCTGCTGTAGAGGAAGTTGCAAAGAAACTGGGAAGTGATGGGCGTATTCTGGTACGCGAGAGTGGCACAGAGCCATTGATTCGTGTTATGGTAGAAGCCGGAACAGATGAACTCTGCCTTGAGAATGTTGATCATGTAGTAAAGGTAATGGAATCCGAAGGATTGCTCATTGACTGATTTACTGGCAAAGGAATTACATGTATAACAGAAAAAAAAGATTATTTCTGACTGCTGTCTGCTTAAGCCTTGGATTTCTGACAGGCTGCAATGTGGGAGATACGAAGAATTATAAACAGGCTGCACAGGATCTGGAACAGGGAAATTATGAGGCAGCACTTGAAGAATACGAGACAGCAATTTCTGAAGGAGTGAAGCCTGCACAGTCGTACAGAGGTGCAGGTGTAGCGAAACTCAAGCTTGGAAACTATGAAGAAGCCATAACATATTTCAATGATGCGCTTAAATGTGACAAAGTTGGCAAAGCATTAAAAAAAGATATTCTGTCGTATAGAGCTGTGGCTTATCTCAAAGTAAAGGATTATGAGGCAGCATTGGAAGACTGCCAGACTCTGGCAGAAAACTATAAAATGGATGCGGATCTGTACTTCCTTACGGGAGAAACAGCATTGGCCATGGATTCCTATGAGGAAGCTTCTGCTAATTTTGAACAGGCCTACGGCGAAGATGCAACTTATGACAGAGCTATCCAGATCTACGGGGCATATCTGAACAGGGATATGGAAGCAGACGGAACCCGTTATCTGGAAGCTGCTTTGTCAGGAACTGCAAAAAATGCAGAGGATCATTGTGACCGTGGCAGAGTTTATTATTATATGGATGATTATGAAAATGCTGAAAGTGAACTGAAACAGGCCATAGACGGCGATAATACGGAGGCACTGGTTCTGCTTGGTATGGTATATATGGATAAAGGAGACAGCGCAAATGCAAAAGCAATGTTTCAGCAGTATGTATCACAGGCAGAAAACGGAGCCAAAGGATTTAACGGACTTGCACTGTGTGATATAGAGGATGGGGATTATGACAGTGCCCTTTCTGATATAGAAAGCGGAATCCATGTGGCAGGAGCGGAGGATATGCAGAGTCTGCTGTTTAATGAGATCGTAGTCTATGAGAAGAAACTGGATTTTCAGACTGCTTTGCAGAAAGCACAGGAATATCTGGAATTATACCCGGAAGATAAAACTGTTAAGAAGGAACTTGCATTTCTTAAAACGCGTGTGTAATATCCATCTGACTGAGGAGAATTTATGGAAGAATTTGGAAAGCTTGAAGAACGGGTGGTTCTTGTGGGAGTGCAGACGGATGATCATGATAATGTGGAAGAATCCCTGGATGAACTGAAGGAGCTTGCATCAACTGCGGGAGCTGTTACAGTGGGAAGAATCATTCAGAATCGTGAGTCTGTGCATCCCGGAACTTATATTGGAAAAGGAAAGATAGAGGAAGTACGTGCACTGGTATATGCTATGGATGCAACCGGAATTATCTGTGATGACGAACTTTCTCCTGCACAGCTGAATAATCTGGAGCGGGAACTGGACTGCAAGGTGATGGATAGGACATTATTGATTCTGGACATTTTTGCAGCGAGAGCTATAACCAGTGAGGGTAAAATACAGGTAGAGCTTGCACAGCTTCGCTACAGATCTGCCCGTTTGGTCGGTCTCAGGGAATCTCTTTCTCGTCTGGGAGGTGGAATCGGAACCAGAGGTCCGGGAGAGAAAAAGCTGGAGACAGACCGTCGTCTTATCCGTACAAGGATCTCTGCTTTGAAGCAGGAATTATCCCAGGTGGAGAAACACAGGGAACTGATCCGTTCCAGCCGGGCCAGAGGCAATATGAAGACTGCTGCGATCGTAGGATATACAAATGCGGGAAAATCTACGCTGCTGAACACACTGACAGGCTCAGAGGTTTTATCAGAGGATAAACTGTTTGCTACACTGGATCCAACTACCAGACTTTTAAATTTGAAGGACGGACAGCAGATTCTTCTCACAGATACGGTTGGATTTATCCATAAGCTTCCGCATCATCTGGTCGAAGCATTCAAGAGCACATTGGAAGAGGCCAAATATGCAGATTATATTATCCATGTGGTAGATTCTTCCAATCCGCAGGCAGAGATGCAGATGCATGTGGTATATGAGACATTAAAAGAACTGGGAGTGATGGGAAAGAAGATCATCACACTCTTTAATAAGCAGGATGCGCCGGGGGCATGCGTACTGCGAGATTTTAAATCGGACTATACGCTGAAGGTCTCTGCAAAGACAGGCGAGGGTCTTGCAGATCTGAATGATCTTCTGGAGAAGCTTCTTGCTGAAGAACAGATTTATGTGGAGCGCCTTTTCCCTTATCAGGAAGCAGGAAAAATCCAGCTGATCCGCGAATATGGGCAGCTTATCTCAGAGGAATACACAGAGGAAGGGATTGCTGTGAAGGCAAGGGTGCCGAAAGAAATCTACGCCAGAGTTGTATAAAAAAATATTTTGAAAAATAAGAAAATACCATATATTGTGCCTTTTGCGAAAATGAGGAACATTATGTGGTATTTTTGCGTGTTGACGAACCGGTGATACTCTGATACAATGAACCTACAGTGTTACTCAGAGCAAAGTGGACAGTAACGACAGAAATATCTCCGGTAAGAATATGCAGGAGAAACAGATTAACAAGAGAAAATGGGGGCATTAGATATGTTTCAGGTAGTAAAACGTGATGGCGAAGTGGATGAGTTTAAAATAGGCAAGATCACAGCGGCTATCCATAAAGCCTTTGATGCAAAAGAGAAAAATTATAGCGAAGAGATGATTGATCTCTTAGGGCTGCGTGTTACTTCTGATTTTCAGAAAAAGATTACAGATAATAAGATTACAGTAGAAGAAATTCAGGACAGTGTGGAGAATGTGCTGATCCAGGCCGGATATGCAGATGTGGCAAAAGCCTACATTCTTTACCGCAAGCAGAGGGAAAAGGTTCGCAACATGAAGTCAACGATCCTGGATTACAAAGAAATCGTAAACAGTTATGTGAAGGTTGAGGACTGGCGTGTAAAGGAGAACTCCACAGTTACTTATTCAGTTGGAGGTCTGATCTTAAGCAACTCCGGTGCAGTTACTGCAAATTACTGGCTGTCTGAGATTTATGACAATGAAATCGCAGATGCACACAGAAATGCAGATATTCATATTCATGACTTGTCCATGCTGACCGGATATTGTGCAGGATGGTCACTGAAACAGCTGATCCAGGAGGGACTTGGCGGTATTGAAGGCAAGATCACATCTTCACCTGCAAAGCATCTGAGTGTTCTCTGTAATCAGATGGTAAACTTTCTTGGGATTATGCAGAATGAATGGGCCGGAGCGCAGGCTTTCTCATCCTTTGATACTTATCTGGCACCTTTTGTCAAGGCAGATAATTTAAGCTATCCGGAGGTGAAAAAGTGCATTGAGTCCTTTATCTATGGAGTGAACACCCCCAGCCGCTGGGGCACCCAGGCACCTTTCTCCAACATCACCCTGGACTGGACTGTTCCGGATGACATGGCAGAGATGAATGCCATTGTCGGCGGCAGAGAGACGGATTTTAAGTATAAAGACTGCAAAAAAGAGATGGACCTGATTAACAAGGCATTCATCGAGACTATGATTGAAGGTGATGCCAACGGACGCGGGTTCCAGTACCCCATCCCCACCTATTCCATTACCAATGAATTTGACTGGTCAGATACAGAGAACAACCGGCTTCTGTTTGAGATGACATCCAAGTACGGAACGCCCTACTTCTCCAACTATATCAACAGTGATATGCAGCCAAGCGATGTCCGCAGCATGTGCTGCCGTCTCCGTCTGGACCTCAGGGAGCTGCGCAAGAAGACAGGCGGATTCTTCGGCTCCGGCGAGAGCACCGGTTCCGTGGGCGTGGTGACCATCAACATGCCAAGAATCGCTTACCAGGCCAAGGACGAGGCTGACTTCTATGCAAGGCTGGACCACATGATGGATGTGTCTGCCCGTTCCTTAAAGACCAAGCGCCAGGTCATAACAAAGCTTTTGAACCAGGGGCTGTATCCCTACACCAAGAGATATCTGGGCACCTTTGAGAACCATTTTTCCACCATCGGTCTCATAGGCATGAACGAGGCAGGCCTCAATGCCAGATGGGTCAGAAAGGATATGACTCACAGGGAGTGCCAGGAGTTTACCAAGAACGTGCTGAACCACATGAGGGAACGCCTGTCGGATTACCAGGAGCTGTACGGCGACCTTTACAACCTGGAGGCTACGCCGGCTGAGTCCACCACCTACCGTCTGGCCAAGCATGACAAGCAGCGCTATCCCGACATTATCACTGCCGGAGAAGAGGGGGATACGCCGTATTACACCAACAGTTCCCATCTTCCTGTGGATTATACGGAGGATGTATTTGACGCCCTGGACATCCAGGATGAGCTTCAGACCCTGTATACATCAGGAACTGTGTTCCACGCGTTCCTGGGCGAGAAGATGCCTGACTGGAAGGCCGCGGCCAATCTGGTGCGCACGGTTGCTGAGAACTACAAGCTGCCTTACTATACATTGTCGCCTACCTATTCCATCTGCAAGTGCCACGGATACTTGATTGGGGAGCATTTTACCTGTCCAATCTGCGGGGAGAAGGCAGAGGTCTACAGCCGTATTACCGGCTATTACCGTCCGGTCCAGAACTGGAACGAAGGAAAGACCCAGGAGTACAAGAACCGTACCCTCTATGATATTACCCATTCCCATCTGAAAAAGGTCCATACCAGTGTGATGACCATGAAGGGTGACGAGGTGGAGATCCAGCCTGTGGAATCTCATAAATATCTTTTTACGACCAGCACCTGTCCAAACTGCCGTATGGCAAAGAAAATGCTGGAAGGCGAAGAACTGGAAATTATTGATGCTGAGCAGAATCCCGAGCTTGTGAAGCAGTATGGGATTCGTCAGGCCCCGACGCTTGTCATTACTGACGGGGCGAAGGTTAGGAAGTATGTGAATGCTTCTAATATACAGAAGTATGTAGACGAAGAGTTGGATTGAGTTTTTTGCCAAAATAACTGTAAGTAAAAAATGGATGGCTGGACGCATGTCTGTTGGATGTGTGTCTGGCCTTTTTTATATTGGGAATTTTATGTTATGATATTTTATGTTTGAGATTTGGGGCCTGGAAAAGATGGTTGACATTTCATGTCGAGATGGGTATACTTATACCTAAATTTAATGATTAAAAGCGTTACGCTTTAACGTGTGAATGTATACGCGAAACGCTCCATCCCGGAAGGGCCCCGCTGGGGAAGGGATTCACTTCCACCAAATTTCATGCTAAAATAAAAAAAGAAAATAAAAAAGAATAACAGAAAAGAGGAAAATTATTATGGTAAAACAGAACATCGTCTTCGTAGAAAACACTCCAGGCAGTCTTCAGAAAGTTACAAAGATTCTTGCAGAGAATCAGATCGATATCTACGGTTTCGGCTGCTTTGACGCACCGGAGTTTGCAAACTTCCGTATGGTATGCGACAATCCGGAAAGAGCAGATGAGATCATGGCTGAGCATGGATACATGACTCGTATCACACAGGCTATCTTGGTAGACCTTCAGGATGAGATCGGTGGGTTAGACAAGCTTCTTAGTGTCATGGGCGACAGCAACGTAAACCTTCATTACATCTACACCTTCTTCCACAGAGGCCTGAAAGTTCCGGTAGCGATCATGCACTGTGAGGATCTTCTGGTTGCAGAGAGTGTTCTCCGTAACAATGGATTCCAGGTTCTGAACCGCCTGGTAGATCCGGATGGAGAAGCAGAGGCGTAATCAATCGCATAAAAGGGACAAACAGGAATGAAGTATCGTATTTTTATTGTAGAAGATGACGAAACAATCGCGAATCTTCTGAAAAAGCATCTCAGTTCCTGGGGATATGACGTTTTTCTGGCTGAGGATTTTTCCAATATACTGCAGGAATTTGCGGGGAAAGATCCTCAGCTTGTTCTTCTGGATCTGAAACTTCCATTTTATAATGGCTTTCACTGGTGTGAGGAAATCCGAAAGGTTTCCCAGGTGCCGGTGATCTTCATCTCCTCCGCAGCGGATAACATGAACATGGTCATGGCCATG
>ERZ773217.2451-NODE-2451-length-12161-cov-2.837188_pt1 | contig 12161 bp, 8 predicted proteins | sample MGYA00580995_ERZ773217 | MGnify/ENA primary metagenome ERZ773217 (study PRJEB29015, sample SAMEA2737772) | human gut metagenome | biome: human gut; feature: human-associated habitat; material: faeces | place: China | collected 2012 ...
TATATCCTTTGGACTTCCATGCCGCCCGATCGTAAACGCAGCCTTTTATACAATGGCAATGCTAAACGGTCTGAGTGCCGGAATTATAAATCCATCATCGGAAGACATGATGAAATCGTGGTATGCATACCATGCTCTTATGAATCTGGATAATAATTGTGAACAATATATTCAAAAATATGCCAATTCGGTAGTGAGCACAAATATAATGAAAACATCTGAACTTTCCGAAACGAAATTAAAGGGGGAAAATGACAGAAGCAGAAAAAGCAGCTCAAAAATGACGCTTCAAGAGGCAATCGAAAAAGGGCTGCGGGATGACGCGGGGAAAATTACAACAGATATGATTGCGACAGAAGCTCCGCTCGATATTATCAACGAAGAATTGATTCCTGCATTAAATCATGTCGGCGACGGCTTTGAAAAAGGAACTGTTTTTCTGCCTCAGCTTCTGATGAGTGCGGAAGCTGCAAAATCCGCATTTTCTGTTCTGAAGGAAAAGATGGAAAAAAGCGGTGAGATCAGAGAAAAAAAGGGACGAGTCATTTTGGCGACCGTGAAAGGAGATATTCATGATATCGGAAAAAATATCGTGAAAGTGCTTTTAGAAAATTACAGTTTTGATGTGATCGATCTTGGAAAAGACGTATCGCCTGAAAAAATTGTAGAAACGGCATGTGAAAAGCAAGTTCCGCTTGTCGGATTAAGCGCTCTTATGACAACAACGGTAGTCAGTATGGAAGAGACGATAAAGATGCTTCGGGAAAAGAAACCGGACTGTAAAGTGATGGTCGGGGGAGCTGTGCTCAACCAAGAGTATGCAGATATGATCGGTGCGGATTTTTATGGGAAAGATGCGATGCAGTCCGTACATTACGCCGAAAAGATTTTTAAAGATGCGCTGCAAAAAAGTGCCGATAAAAAAGAATAAATACTTGTCAGAGAAAGAATATTCGGTTGTTGACAATGATTTTGTAAACAGATATATTTAAAGAAATAGGAACAGATGTGCTCGTCGTTTCAATTTAGTATATCAGGAGGTAAGTGCAGATGATGAGAGGATTACATACTCCGGTACGGGCAATCCGGAGAAGAGTGTTTAAGGAAGTGGCGCAGCTTGGATTTAAGGCAGATGAGGATACGCTTCTTGCGGATATGGAAGCCATTCCGTATGCGATCGTAAATGAAGATTCAGAGAAATACAGAGAAAGCGTTTACCGCGCACGGGCGATCGTAAGGGAACGGCTGCGTTTGGCGATGGGACTTTCCCTGCGTCCGGAAAATAAGCCGGTTCATTTAACTGCGGGCGTGGAAGCAAGCAATATCTCTGAAAAATATTATGAGCCTCCGCTGATGCAGGTTATTCCGTCCGCATGTGAAAGCTGCGAAGAGAATAAATACGAGGTAAGTAATATCTGTAAAGGCTGTCTTGCGCACCCGTGTCAGGAAGTCTGTCCGAAAGACGCTATTTCCATGGTGAACGGGCGGTCGTATATCGATCAGGAAAAATGTATCAAATGCGGAAAATGCAAATCAGTCTGTCCGTACGATGCGATCGCGAAAAAGGAGCGTCCATGTCAGAAAGCCTGCGGTGTGAATGCGATTAAATCCGACAAAATGGGAAGAGCATATATTGATAATGAAAAATGTGTTTCATGCGGTATGTGTATGGTAAGTTGTCCGTTTGGCGCGATTTCGGATAAGTCTCAGATATTCCAGCTTGCACGGGCGTTATCAGAAGGTGAAAATGTAATTGCGGAGATCGCTCCGGCATTTGTAGGACAGTTCGGTGATAATATTACACCGAGAAATATTAAAGCCGCTCTTCGTGAACTCGGATTTTCGGAAGTGTATGAAGTTGCGCTTGGAGCAGACATCGGCGCGATTGCAGAGGCGCATCACTATGTGGATAAAGTTGTGACGGGTGAACTGCCGTTTCTTTTGACATCCTGTTGTCCTTCATGGTCTGTCATGGCAAAAAAATTTTTCCCGGATCTGATCGACCAGATCTCCCAGGAACTTACTCCTATGGTGGCGACGGCAAGGACAATTAAGCAGAAACACCCTGAAGCAAAAGTAGTCTTTATCGGACCATGTGCCGCGAAGAAACTGGAAGCGTCAAGAAGAAGCGTGCGAAGTGACGTTGATTTTGTTGTTACTTTTGAGGAATTGCAGGCAATGTTTGATGCAAAAGAGATCGATCTGACAGAGTATGAAGCAGAGTCTTCCTTCCATGATGCAACCGGAGCTGGCAGGGGATACGGATGTGCAGGCGGAGTTGCCGAGGCAATAGAAAAATGTATTAACGAATATTATCCTGATGTACAGGTGAATATTGAGCACGCAGAAGGATTGAAGGAATGTAAAAAGATATTAACTCTGGCAAAGGCAGGCAAGATGAACGGTTGTCTGATCGAAGGAATGGGATGTCCGGGAGGATGTATTGCCGGAGCGGGAACGAATATTCCTCTTCCGAAGGCGAAGAAAGATCTTGCGGCTTTCGTGAAAAACTCAAGTAAGTCAATTCCGCCGAAAGAATTAGAAGAGATCGAACTTGATTAAAATAAATACAAATTTGACAGCCGGACTGCAAGAAAAGAAAGCGGAAATGCCGTAAACGGAAAATTGCAGATAAAATATGGGATAAGATAAGTAAGCGGGCGCCTTTTTTTGGCGTCCGCTTTACAAATATAACCCTCTATGATATATTATAAAACAGGCTTTTGGAGCGAAAGAGGAGGAAAATGCAATGAAGGCATATGGAGTAAATGAACTTAGAAAAATGTTTTTAGAGTTCTTTGAGAGTAAAGGACATCTTGCGATGAAGAGTTTTTCATTGGTGCCGCACAATGATAAGAGCCTTCTGCTTATCAATTCGGGTATGGCGCCGTTAAAACCATATTTTACAGGACAGGAGATTCCGCCGAGAAAGCGAGTGACTACCTGCCAGAAATGTATCCGTACGGGAGATATTGAAAATGTCGGAAAGACAGCGCGTCACGGTACATTTTTTGAAATGCTCGGAAATTTTTCGTTTGGAGATTACTTTAAAGAAGAAGCGATTCAGTGGACATGGGAATTTCTGACAGAAGTAGTCGGCCTTGACCCGAATAGACTGTACCCGTCCGTATATGAGGACGATGCGGAAGCATTTGAAATATGGAATAAGAAGATGGGGATTCCGGCAGAACGTATCTTTAAATTCGGAAAAGCAGATAATTTCTGGGAGCATGGTTCCGGTCCGTGCGGACCCTGTTCAGAAGTGTATTATGACAGGGGAGAAAAATACGGCTGTGGAAGTCCTGATTGTACAGTAGGCTGCGAGTGCGACCGTTACATGGAAATTTGGAATAATGTATTTACACAGTTTGACAATGACGGAAACGGCAATTACAGTGAGCTGGAGCAGAAGAATATTGATACGGGAATGGGATTGGAACGTCTGGCGTCTGTTGTGCAGGATGTAGATTCTATTTTTGATGTTGATACGATTAAAGCGCTTCGTGATCACGTATGCCGCCTTGCGGAAAAAGAATACGGGGAAGAGTACAACAATGATGTCTCGATCCGCGTCATTACAGATCATGTCCGTTCTGTGACTTTTATGATCTCAGATGGAATTATGCCGTCTAATGAAGGCCGCGGTTATGTTCTTCGCCGTCTGCTTAGAAGAGCCTGCCGTCATGGAAGACTTCTCGGCATTCACAAAGGATTCCTGCCGGAGCTTGCAGAAACTGTCATTGCGGGATCAAAAGACGGGTATCCGGAGCTGGAGGAGAAGAAAGAATTTATTTTGAACGTGATTTCCAAAGAGGAAGAGCAGTTCAATAAAACAATAGATCAGGGACTTGGAATTTTGGCAGAGATGATCTCTGATATGGAGAAAAAAGAAGAAAAGATATTAAACGGCGAAGATGCTTTCCGCCTGTATGACACATATGGATTCCCTCTCGATCTGACAAAAGAAATTTTGGAAGAAAAAGGACTCTGTGTGGATGAAGATGGATTTAAAGCCTCCATGGAAGTTCAGAGAAAAAAAGCCCGTGACGCCCGTGAAGTGACGAATTATATGGGAGCTGATGTAACAGTATATGAGTCTATCGATCCGAATGTGACAAGTGAATTTGTCGGATATGAACATCTTACATGGGAATCAGACGTGACTGTTCTTACAACGGAAACGGAGATTGCGGACGCATTATCTGAAGGAGAGCACGGTACGGTCTTTGTTCAGGAGACCCCGTTTTATGCGACAAGCGGAGGTCAGGAGGCGGATACAGGATATATCCGTACTGCAGAAGGTGAATTTAAAGTAGAAGATACAGTGAAATTGCTCGGCGGAAAAGTCGGTCATGTCGGAGTTATGACAAAGGGAATGATCAGATCCGGAGATAAAGTAGTGCTGGAAGTGGATGCGAAAAAGCGTGCTCTTTCAGCAAGGAATCATAGCGCAACTCATCTTTTACAGAAAGCATTAAAGACTGTTCTTGGTGAACATGTTGAACAGGCAGGTTCATATGTAGATGCTGACAGATTAAGATTTGACTTTACTCACTTCCAGGCAATGACTAAGGAAGAAATCGAAAAAGTTGAAAATCTTGTTAATGAACAGATTGCTACAGGATTAGATGTTATAACTAAGGAAATGTCTTTGGATGAAGCAAAGGAAACAGGAGCTATGGCTTTATTTGGTGAAAAGTATGGCGAAAAGGTTAGAGTTGTTTCAATGGGAGATTATTCAATTGAACTTTGTGGTGGTACTCACGTATCTAACACAAATGCTATTTCATCATTTAAGATTATTTCAGAATCAGGTGTTGCTGCAGGAGTAAGAAGAATTGAAGCTTTAACTTCTACAGGACTTATGAAACACTATAAAGAATCTGAAAATGTTTTAAATCAGGCTGCAAAACTTGCAAAATCTGAACCTGTTGCTTTAGTTGAAAAGATTCAGGCTCTTTATGATGAAATTAAAGAATTATCTAAAGAAAATGAAAAATTAAAAGCTAAATTGGCAAATGAAGCTGTTGGTGACGTACTTAGTCAGGTAGTTGAAGTTAAGGGAGTTAAGTTACTTGCTACTCATGTTGAAGGGGTTGGAATGAACGAACTTAGAAACCTTGGCGACCAGCTTAAGGAAAAAATGGGCGTCTGCCTGGATACCTGCCATGTCTGGGATGGAGGATATGATATTGTCAATGATCTTGACGGGGTATTTGCTGAGTTTGACCAGATTATCGGTCTTGACAGACTGAAAGCGATTCATTTAAATGACAGTATGAATGGTCTTGGCAGTCACAAAGACCGTCATGCCAGACTCGGGGAAGGCGAGATTGGACTGGAAGCACTTGTGCGTGTGATCAATCACCCTGCGACAAAAGGCATTCCGTTTATTCTGGAAACTCCGAACGATGATGAGGGATGGGCACGTGAGATCGCGCTTCTCAGGAAAGAATATGAGGAAAAATAAAGATGAAAACATTGATATTCAACGGTTCACCGCGAAAGAACGGTGAAACTGCATATATGATCCGGACTCTGCAGGAAAATCTTGGAGGGGATTTTAAGGTGGTTAATGCCTACAGGGCAGATATCCGACCGTGTATAGACTGCAGATGGTGTTTTGACCATGCAGGATGCGCAGTCAAAGATGAATGGCAGGAGGTTCTTTCGTACATTGAAGAATGTGACCATATTATTATGGCATCTCCTGTATATTTTGAGGAGGTTACGGGAATGCTTCTTGCTGTGATGAGCAGACTGCAGACCTATTTCAGTGCAAGATATATCCGTAAAGAAGAACCTGTTCCTAAGAAGAAAACAGGAGCAGTTCTGCTGACAGCAGGAAGTATCGGACCCAGAGAAAAAGCGGAAAGTACGGCAGAGATGCTGCTTCGTCAGATGAGCTGTGACAGTCTGGGGACTGTATATGTAAACCGTACAGACAAAGTGCCGGTCAGAGACAGAGAAGATATCATACAGGAAATAAAAGATCTGGCAGGCAGATTGAGAACAGCAGAATAAATATTATCTGAAAATGAAACACCATTTGTGTTATGTGGAACAGACGAAAGGATGATTAAAATGAAAAAAATAAAATACTTTATGATTACAGGAATGCTTCTGGCATCCATCGGTCTTGCCGGATGTGGGAAGAAGTCAGAAGATGATATTACAAATAAGGAAATTTATCAGGATGATCTTGAACCGCTGACAGAAGAAGAGCTGAATGAAATGGATGCAGATACTTCTGACGAGGATATGAAACAGATTGATGAGCCTGAGGAAGAAACCGCTGACATTACAGATACTACAGATGCAACAGAAACTACAGATAAAGCAGAAACTTCAGATTCTTCTGCAAAAAAATCTGCGGATAAAACTGAAACATCAGATTCTGCAGATACAACGAAATCAGAAACTAAAACTAAAACTGAAAAATAATCACAAGGGGGCTGTCGCTGGAATTATTATTGCGACAGCCCCCTGATCATATTTCTGTAATTATCAGGAAAGAACCTCGTTCTTCAGTTCGTTTCCATCCATAAATGCTTTCGCATTTTCGAGAGTAGTCTCGGCAATGTTAGTCAGTGCTTCTTTTGTAAAGAATCCCTGATGAGAAGTCATCACTACATTCGGGAAGGAGAGCAGGCGCTGGGTAATGGAGCTCTGCAGAATACGCTCGGACATATCCTCGAATACGAAATCAGTTTCTTCTTCATAAACATCCAGTCCTACTGCAAAGAACTTATGATCACGGATTCCTGAGATCAGGTCCTCTGTCTTGATCAGGCCGCCGCGGGAAGTGTTTACAAGAATTACACCATCTTTCATTTTGGCGATAGTTTCTTCATTGATAATATGTTTGGTTTCTTCTGTAAGCGGGCAGTGAAGACTGATGAGATCACTGGTTGCCAGAAGCTCATCCAGAGATACATATTCCAGATAATCCAGGCTCTTATTCGGGAAAAGATCGTAAGCGATAACTCTCATACCAAAACCTTTGCAGATTTTTGCCATTGCCTGGCCAATTTTCCCGGTACCAATGATTCCGGCAGTTTTCTGATAGAAATTAAGTCCCATCAGACCACTTAAAGAGAAGTTGTTTTCGCGGCATTTGATGTATGCTTTATGTGTGTGGCGGTTTGCTGTCAGCGCAAGTGCCATTGCATGCTCAGCCACAGCTTCCGGAGAATATCCCGGAACACGCAGAACCTTCATTCCGAATTTGTGAGCAGTTTCCAGATCTACATTGTTATATCCTGCGCAGCGCATAAGGATCAGTTTTACACCCTGAGCATTCAGTTCTTCGATAACAGGAGTGCTCAGATCAGCGTTTACAAAAGCGCAGATTGCTTCATATCCTTTTGCAAGGGAAGCAGTTTCTTCGTGAATATTTGCTTCGGTAAATTTAATTGTAATTCCCGGATAGGAAGGAAGAAGCTTCTCGAAAAATTCTTCGTCGTAGTTTTTTGTGCCGTAAAATAAGATTTTCATAAATGTTAGCTCCTCTCTGGCTGTATACCTGTATGGTATACTCACCGTGAAAATTATAATATCAGTGTTTATAGCAATCCTCATAAATAATGCATCTTAATCCAGTCCATCAGAGTGTGAAATCCTGCTATAGTAAAACAAATCGAATAATGTTAAAATAATAACAATCTTCTGACGATTCACATTATAACCGATTTATCGGAAAAAGAAAAGACTATTTTGGATAAAATTTCTCAAGTATCTATAAAAATACAATCTGAGAGAGTATGAAGATACTGTAAACAGGAATTGCAAATTATGCTTTGTTATGAAAAGTATGTACAGAAAGACAAAAGATATGCAGGATAAAAAACATTTTGCGGGATATTACCGGTGAACAGTAAAAATTATGCTGCTGTCAACAAACATAAAAAAATGATATGTTGACAGCAGCATAATTATAAATGACAGTTGCTATTTTCCGAGAGAGTACAGATCTTCATAGAATTCCGGATAGGAAATTTTAACGCAGTCCCCATCTTTGATAGTAAGTGTACCGTCACAAATTGTACCTGCAACAGCAAAGGACATGGCAATACGGTGATCAAGATAAGAATTGATCTCGGCACCATGAAGTGGCTTTCCTCCATGGATGATCATTCCGTCATCAGTCGGCTGAATATCAGCTCCCATGCGTTTCAGTCCTTCTGTTACCACTGCGATACGGTCGGATTCTTTTACCTTCAGCTCCTGTGCGTCCCTGATAACAGTAGTCCCCTCTGCAAAAGCTGCCATTACAGCAATCATCGGGATTTCATCGATCAGTGTGGGGATGATCTCACCCTCAACAGTGGTTCCGTGAAGACTGCTTGTGCGGATCAGCAGGTCAGCGGTAGGCTCACCCTCTGTACTTGCATTCAGAAGAGTAATATCAGCCCCCATAGCCCTGCATACACGAAGCATTCCGTCTCTGGTTGGATTAATGCCTACATTTTTAAGAAGAATCTCACTTCCGGGAGTAAGAAGCCCTGCTGCGATAAAGTAAGCAGCAGAAGAAATATCTCCGGGAACTTTAATCTCGCGTCCGTTCAGCACAGGCTCCGGTTCAATAGAAGCAGTTGTTCCCTGGGAAGTCACATTTGCGCCGAAATAATTCAGCATGATCTCCGTATGATTTCTGGAAAGTACCGGCTCAGTAACGCTGGTAATCCCATCTGCATACATACCAGCCAGAAGCACGCAGGATTTTACCTGTGCGGAAGCAACCGGTGACTGATAATGAGCGGCATGCAAAGACTTTCCTGTAATACGCAAAGGTGCGCATCCATTGCCCCTCAGACTTACGATATCAGCACCCATAGACAGAAGAGGAGTCATAATCCTTTTCATTGGACGGGATTGAATGGAAGCGTCACCGTTTAATTCGCTGATAAAAGACTGTCCTGCCAGAATTCCGGAGATCAGTCTTGTGGTAGTCCCGCTGTTTCCTACATCCAGAGTTTCAGACGGAGCACTGAGTCCGTGAAGTCCCTTTCCATGAACGAGGATTTCGGAAGCATTTCTTTCAATATCGATTCCCATTTTCCGGAAACAGGAGATTGTAGAGAGGCAGTCAGCTCCCTCAAGAAAATGTGTGATCTTTGTAGTACCCTGTGCAAGAGAACCGAACATGACTGCACGATGAGAAATGGATTTATCTCCGGGAACAGTAAAAACGCCTTTTAAGTTTTCTTTAGGGTATATTATAATATCCATTTTATCACCCGTAATCAAAATTATTATTAAATATTATACAGAAATTTTACTCTTTTGCATATACTTCGTAATTCATTTCTTTTAAAAGTTTAATGCTTTTTGCACGTTGTTCCTCGCTGTCAAATGAAATCTGCAAAACTCCGCATTCGTGTTCGCGGCTGTTTACAATGCTCATATTTTTTATATTTATATTATTGCTTGAAAACAGTACGGCAATAATTGCAATAGATCCTGGTTTATCCAAAACATCAATAACAATTTCATAACGTTTAACGAATGTGCCGGGAGTAGCGGCCGAAAATGAATCCCTGTACATTCTCGCGTGGTCGAAATACTCTTTAACGGCTTCTTTGTCGTCATTTTGTATGGATTTACGGACGTCTGCTATTACATTTTCAAGGTTTTCAAGCGCATTTAATATTTCATGCTTATTTTCAAAACAAATGCTTCCCCACATATCGGGACTTGACGACGCTATACGGGTTATATCTTTAAATCCGCCGGCAGCTAAAAATTTCATATGTTTTTGCGGCGTATCCATAATACAGACGCTGTTGCAGAGGGCAGACGCTACAATATGCGGAACATGGCTTATGGAAGCTACTATGTAATCATGCTGGTACGGCGATACGATTACGGGTATTGCGCCAAGCGACGACAACGCTTTTTTAAACTCTTCAACTGTTCCGAGAGGGGCGTTTTCGGCAGGCGTAAGTATATAGTAAGCGTTTTCAAACAAATGCTCTTTAGAAGCGTTATATCTGTATTTTTCGCTTCCGGTCATCGGATGGCCGCCGATATATATAAATTTGTCTGAAAAAGCCTTCATTTCGTCATATATATGTCCTTTTGTGCTTCCGACATCGCTTACTATGCAGTTTGGTGAAATATATTGCGATAGTTTTTCGGCAAAACCGGCAATAGTGTTAACAGGAGTACATATAAATACAATGTCACAGTCGGCAAAAATTTCATTAACTGTGGTTGAATAACCGTCGATAACGCCTTCATTATATGCATCTATAAGTACGTCCTGATTTCTGTTTACGGCAACTATTGTTTGTATATTAAGACGATTTTTGAACGCTTTCGCAAGCGATCCTCCTATCAGCCCGAGACCTATTATGCCAACTTTGCCAAACATCAGAATTTCCTCCCCATAAGTTCGATAAACGGTTTAATTTCTTTGCATAGTTTTCTGAAATCTTCAGGGTTCAGCGACTGGGGACCGTCGGAAAGGGCGATTGCCGGATTAGGGTGTACTTCAATCATAAGTCCGTCCGCCCCGGCGGCAACAGCCGCTTTAGCAAGAGGAGCCACATAATCCCTGACGCCTGTCGCATGGCTTGGGTCAACAATAACCGGAAGATGGCTTTTTGATTTTATGACCGGAACAGCGCTTAAATCGAGAGTATTTCTTGTGCTTGTTTCGTATGTCCTTATACCGCGTTCGCACAATATGACATTTTCATTGCCTTCGCTCATAATATATTCGGCGGCATTAAGCCATTCGTCTATAGTTGCGCACATGCCTCTTTTAAGAAGCACGGGGATGTTTGTTTTTCCCGCCGCTTTTAAGAGTTCAAAATTCTGCATATTCCTTGCGCCTATTTGTATTATATCTACATATCCGGCAACAGCTTCGATTGCTTCTTTGCTTGTAACTTCACTTATGACTTTAAGCCCCGTTTTATTTCTTGCTTCGGCCATATACTTTAAACCTTCAACTTCAAGCCCTTGGAAGGAGTATGGGGAAGTCCTCGGTTTGTAAGCGCCTCCGCGAAGTATCTGGGCGCCTCCCGACAATACGGCTTCGGCCGTTTCAATCATCTGTTCGCGGCTTTCAACGGCGCATGGGCCGGCCATTATAACAAAACTGTCGCCGCCTATTTTAACGCTGCCCAAATCTATCACGGACGGATCGGGATGGAACTTTTTATTGGCCAGCTTATAGCTTTCGCTTACATGAACAATTTTTTCGACTCCCGGCATAAGCTGAGGGTTGCGTTCAAGGAAAATATTCTTGTTTCCTACAACTCCGATAATCGTTATTGCCTCGCCTTTCGATATATGGGCTTTAAGGCCGCAGTTTTCAAGGTTTTGGACTATATTTTTAATGTTTTCTTCAGTTGAATTCGATTTCATTACTATAATCATTTAGAATTCCTCCCCTGTTGCACTTTAAAGTGTTAAAATATTTGTTCCATTGATTGTATATCTTTAAAAGCGTTATGTCAATAATATTTATTTTAACTAAGGATATTTTATAACAGTATATCATATATTAAAGAAAAGGGGGTACAAGCTTTGAGTATAAAGGATGAAATTATATTGGCTTTAGGCGGGAATATAAGGGAAGTTATTAAAAAAATGACCGAAAAGGAATTTGACAGCTGCGAAGAGTTAAGAATAAGAGCCGAAAGGCCCGTTTCAATAAAAATAAAAGGCAGATATATGTATTTGGATCATAACGGGACTCCCACGGAAGATTGCAGAAAAGGGTTTTGCGCCAGTATGAAAGATATAGGGCTTACCATGGAAATACTAAGCGGATATTCGCTTTACGCCTACAGCGAAGAAATTAAACGCGGCTTTATAACAATAAACGGAGGTCATCGTGTCGGCCTTTGCGGAAACGTAATTGTAAATAATAACGAAATAACGGATATAAGACGCATAACAAGCCTTAATTTCCGTATAGCGCATCAGGTTAAAGGATGTGCGGAAAAAATAATGCCTTACATAATAAATAAGAATACTGCTATCATTTCCCCGCCAGGATGCGGAAAAACAACTCTTTTAAGGGACATTATAAGACTTTTGAGCAACGGAGGCGCGACTGTAAGCGTAGTTGATGAAAGAAGCGAAATAAGCGGGGGATACGGAGCTTCCGTTAAAAATGACTGCGGTATAAATACAGATATATTAAA
>ERZ773217.2454-NODE-2454-length-12152-cov-3.598991_pt1 | contig 12152 bp, 8 predicted proteins | sample MGYA00580995_ERZ773217 | MGnify/ENA primary metagenome ERZ773217 (study PRJEB29015, sample SAMEA2737772) | human gut metagenome | biome: human gut; feature: human-associated habitat; material: faeces | place: China | collected 2012 ...
GTAACGGAAGAAGAGTTTGACCTGGTACATAAGATTTTTGAAAGTTTTGGAAAAGCGGAAAAGATCACAGAGAATCTAATGGATGCCGTTGTTGGAGTCAGTGGAAGTGGTCCAGCCTATGTTTATATGTTTATTGAGGCAATGGCGGATGCAGCAGTTGCACAGGGACTGCCAAGAAAGCAGGCATATACATTCGCTGCACAGACATTACTAGGAAGTGCAAAGATGGTTCTTGAGACAGGACAGCATCCAGGAGAATTAAAAGATGCTGTATGTTCTCCAGCAGGAACAACAATCGAAGCGGTTAACGTTCTTGAGAAAAAAGGAATGAGAAGTGCAGTGATCGAAGCCGTGACTGCAGCAGCAAAGAAAAACCATCAATTAGGAAAAAAGAAAGAAAAATAAAAAAGTTCTTTACAAATCATAGAAACCTATGATATTCTATAAAAGTTAGTGAAACCGATACTCAGATTTGGGCACTCCAACCCTTTCCTGGTATCAGGCGATATAAGAATTTTAAGGAGGAAAACACAATGATTTCATCAGAAAAGAAAGCAGAAATCGTAGCTAAATACGGTAAAGACGCAAAAGATACAGGTTCACCAGAGGTTCAGGTAGCAATCTTAACAGCTAGAATCAATGAACTTCAGGATCACTTCAATCAGCATCCAAAAGATCATCATTCAAGAAGAGGACTTCTTAAGATGGTTGGTAAGAGACGTAACTTATTAGCTTACTTAAAGAGCAAAGATGTTGAAAGATATCGTTCATTAATCGAAAAATTAGGATTAAGAAAATAATCTTATCAATGAAGATATTGAAACTGCCGCATGGAATGTCATGCGGCAGTTTTTTATTTGCATAAGAAATTTCGATGAAATCCCCAATAAAATAAAAATCATCTGGTCTTTTTAAACAAACCATGCTATACTAACTAAGTTACTGAGGCGTTTTCCGAGACTGCTGAAAAGCTTATTACCACATGAAGGAAGACAAGTAGTCGGTTTTTCAGTTGTTTCGGCGCCTTAAGACAAAAAATATAAAGGAGACGAACTATGACAAAACAGTTTAGTATGGAACTTGCAGGACGTACACTGATGGTAGAAGTTGGACGTGTTGCAGCACAGGCAAACGGTGCAGCATTTATGCACTACGGTGATACTGTTGTATTATCTACAGCAACAGCATCTGAAAAGCCAAGAGATGGAATTGATTTCTTCCCATTAAGTGTAGAATATGAAGAGAAATTATACGCAGTAGGTAAGATCCCAGGTGGATATTTAAAGAGAGAAGGAAAACCTTCTGAGAATGCAATTCTTACAGACCGTGTGATCGACCGCCCAATGAGACCACTGTTTCCAAAAGACTACAGAAATGACGTTGCATTAAACAACTTAGTTATGTCTGTAGATCCAGATTGCAGCCCAGAACTTACAGCAATGCTCGGTTCTGCGATAGCAACAGCAATTTCAGATATCCCATTTGACGGACCTACAGCATCTACAATGGTAGGACTGATCGACGGAGAATTCGTGATCAACCCAACTTCTGCACAGAAAGAAGTTTCTGATCTTGCATTAACTGTTGCATCTACAAGAGAAAAAGTTATCATGATTGAAGCTGGTGCGAATGAAGTACCAGAAGATGTGATGTTAGAAGCAATCTTCAAAGCTCACGAAGTGAATCAGGAGATCATCAAATTCATCGATACGATCGTTGCTGAATGTGGAAAAGAAAAACATGACTACGAGCATCATATCGTAGATCCAGAGATGTATGATGATATGGTAGCTTTCATTACTCTAGAAGCAATGGAAGAAGCTGTATTTACAGATGATAAACAGACAAGAGAAGCAAATATCCGTGCAATCGAAGAGAAATTAGAAGAAAGATATGCTGAGAATGAAGAATGGTTAGCACAGATCGGTGAAGCTGTTTATGCATTCCAGAAGAAGACTGTCCGTAAGATGATCTTAAAAGATCACAAACGTCCAGATGGTCGTGATATCAAACAGATCCGTCCACTTCACGCAGAAGTTGACTGCCTGCCAAGAGTTCACGGATCTGCATTATTCCAGAGAGGACAGACTCAGGTTATGACAGTGACAACACTTGGATCATTATCTGAAGCACAGCGTCTTGATGGAATCGATGTAACAGAAACAACAAAACGTTATATGCATCACTATAACTTCCCTTCTTACTCTGTAGGAGAAACAAGACCAAGCAGAGGACCAGGACGTCGTGAGATCGGACATGGTGCATTAGCAGAGCGTGCGTTAGTTCCAGTATTACCAAGTGAAGAAGAATTTCCATATGCGATCCGTACAGTATCAGAGATCATGGAATCTAACGGATCTACATCTCAGGGAAGTATCTGTGCTTCATCTCTGTCATTAATGGCAGCAGGTGTTCCAGTGAAAGCTCCAGTTGCAGGTATCTCTGTTGGACTTGTAACAGGAGAAGGAGATGACGATTACATCATCTTAACAGATATTCAGGGACTAGAAGACTTCTTTGGAGATATGGACTTTAAAGTAGCAGGTACAGACAAAGGTATCACAGCGATCCAGATGGATATCAAGATTCATGGATTGACAGAACAGATCATCCGCGAAGCAATCGCAAGAACAAAAGAAGCAAGAACACATATCCTTCATGATGTTATGAATCCAGTGATCCCAGCTGCAAGAGACCACGTCGGAGAATTTGCTCCAAAGATCTCTCAGTATACGATCGATCCTGAGAAGATTTCAGAAGTTATCGGTAAACAGGGTAAAACGATCAATGGAATCATTGATGAAACAGGTGTTAAGATCGATATTGATGAAAGCGGACGTATCGATATCTTAAGTGAAGATCAGGCAATGATCGATAAAGCGATCAGTATCATCAAATCCATCGTAGAACCATTGAATGTTGGAGATATTTACGAAGGTGAAGTTGTAAGGATCATGAACTTCGGTGCATTTGTACAGCTTTCTCCAAACAAAGACGGAATGATCCACATTTCAAAACTTTCTAATGAAAGAGTTGAGAAAGTAGAAGATGTCGTGAATATCGGAGACAAAGTAGCTGTCAAAGTATTAGAGATCGACAAGATGGGAAGAATCAATCTGAAATTAGAAGAAAAGATTGAAGATTAATTAAGAATGACAAAACAGCTTTTTGTATGCGAAAGTGTATGAAAAGCTGCTTTTTTGTTCTATAGGAGAATTTGATAACTCAAGTAAAATAAACCTAAATAAGAGGATAAAACAAATGAAACATATTATATTAGCATCTGCTTCCCCAAGAAGAAAAGAAATCCTGGAACTTGCTGATCTGAAATTTGATATTATGCCAAGCAACGCACAAGAGATTACAACAAAAACAGCACCGAATGAGGTAGTTATGGAATTAGCATCGATCAAAGCAAAAGACATATATAAGAAGTCAGAGAAACAAAGTATGATCGTGGGAGCAGATACCGTTGTAGCCTATCAGGGGCAGATTCTTGGGAAACCAGCAGACGAAGCGGACGCAAAAAGAATGCTTACGATGTTAAGCGGACAGACACATGAAGTGTATACAGGAGTTTGCATCATCGAAGATGGAAAAACAAAAACATTTTATGAAGAAACAAAAGTTACATTTTATGAGATCAGTGATGAGCAGATCGATCATTATATCAAGACTGGAGAACCTATGGATAAGGCTGGGTCTTATGGAATTCAAGGAAAAGCAGCTGTCTTTATCAAAGGGATCGAAGGAGATTACTACAATGTTGTAGGATTTCCAATTGCAAGATTTTTGCAGGAAATCACAAAATAGTTATGTATTTTTTCAAAATATGAGGGGAAAACCTTTGACGATATCTATGAATCTCTGTTATGATGTGAGGTAAAGGCAAAAAATAGATATATTGATAGGAAATTTAAAGAAAGGGATTAGAAGAATGGGCAAGATTGCGATCGTAACAGATAGTAACAGCGGAATTACTCAAAAAGAAGGTAAAGAATTAGGAATCTCAGTGATTCCAATGCCATTTTATATTAACGAAGAATTATATTTTGAAGATATTACATTAACACAGGATGAATTTTATCAGAAATTAAACGAAGATGAAGATATCAAAACATCTCAGCCTGCACCGGGAGATGTGTTGGATCTGTGGGAGAAGTTATTAGAAGACCATGATGAGATCGTGCACATCGCGATGTCTAGTGGATTAAGCAGTTCCTGTGCGACAGCGGCAATGTTAGCAGATGATTACGATGGAAAAGTTCAGGTTGTAGATAACCAGAGGATTTCTGTCACACAGAGACAGTCTGTCTTAGATGCGGCTAAATTAGCGGAAGAAGGAAAGTCAGCCAAAGAGATCAAGGACATCTTAGAAGCAGACAAATTAGATTCCGGAATCTATATCATGGTAGATACGTTAAAGTATCTGAAGAAAGGCGGACGTGTTACAGCAGCAGGAGCAGCCATCGGTACAGTGCTTGGAATCAAACCAGTTTTACAGATCCATGGCGAGAAGCTGGATGCATTTGCGAAGACAAGAGGTGTCAAACAGGCAAAGAAAAAGATGATCACAGCAATAAGAAAAGAGCTAGAAGAGCGTTTCCCAGATGGAGATTTTGGTAAACACGCATATCTTCAATCTGCATATACAAAAGATGAAGAGGCAGCGCTTAAATGGAAAGAAGAACTGATGGCAGAATTCCCAGGAATGGAATTCCATCAAGATCCATTATCTTTAAGTGTTGCATGTCATATCGGTGCAGGTGCATTGGCGGTTGCTTGGACACATAAGATTGATGATTAATAGCATTAATCTTCTTTTCATCTCGAAGAAATGTAAACAAAAGATGAATTTTACATGAAATCCTTGTGTGATCATAGCACAAGGATTTCTTTTGTGTTACAATACAGTCAATTTCGATACAATAGATAGCAGGAGATAGATGTTATGGAAATGAAAAAAGTATTAAAATACGCAATGGAGATCGGGGAATGCATGTTGGTATCAGGAGCAGGTGTTTCAAGGGTAGAAGATACGATTTCAAGAATCTGTAAAGCGTATGGAGCAAAAGAAGCCAATGTATTTTCTATCACATCAAGTATTGTAACAACGATCGAAGATGAAAAAGGAGAAATCTTAACGCAGACAAAGCGTATCAAGTCATATAAGACAGACTTTACAAAACTGGATGAGTTAAATCAGTTATCAAGATATATGTGTAAAGAACTTCCGGAAGAAGAGGAAGTAAAACGAAAGATCTCAGAGATTAAAAAGGGAAAAGTCGTCGTTTTTACAGAGGAAGTTCTTACATCAGCGGTCATTGCAGCAGCATGGACTTCATTTTATGGAAGTGGCATTACAGAAGGAATCATAGCAATGATCGCAGGGGCATTTGTTACGATCCTTGCAAGATATATCAAGATCTTAGCACCCAACGAAATGGTATTAAACTTTCTATTATCATTTTTTGTTGCAGCATTTGCATATATCAGTGCAAAATTCGGACTGACGGAGGATTATGGAAAGATCATCATCGGTAATATCATGCTGTTGGTTCCTGGAGTTGCATTTGTTAATGCACTTCGGGATATGATTGGTGGAGACATGATGTCAGGGATCTTAAGAGTCTGTGAATCGATACTGTTGGCTGTATTCCTTGCAGCAGGTTCTTTTATGGCATTGATGTTCTTAGGAGGTGTGTTATAAATGAAAGCAGAAATCATACAGGTACTGGCAAGTTTTGTTGGAAGTTTTGGATTTGCAGTACTTTATAACCTTCGAGGGAAAAAACTTTGTATGGCTGGGATTTCTGGGATGGTATCATGGATCGCCTATCTTATCGTGTGGAATGAGATGCCAAGTACATTTGTGGCAAATCTGGCAGCGGCCGCAGTTGCGACGATCTATGCAGAAACAATGGCAAGGATCTTAAAAACACCTGTAACAGTATTTTTGATCACGGGAATCATTCCATTAGTACCAGGTGGAAATTTATACTATACGATGAATTATGTATTAGCAAAACAGTGGCATTTATTTTACTTATATGGACAAAAAACATTGCTGATCGCAGTGGCGGTTGCAGCAGGGATCATGACAGCATCTTCTGTTTATGGAATTTGTGCATCCATATGGAAATACTGCAAAAAAGAGATATAGGAAATCTGAGAATAAACCCCACAGATTTTGCATAAGATAAGAAAAACGAAAGTGTGCAGATAGCGTATGGAACAGGACGAAAAGTTTGAAAATCAATTAAATCTTGCCCTGGATCTTACCGAAGAAGAACGGGAAAAATCCAAGGATTTAGATGCAGGATACGATAAAGAAACGGATCAATGGGAGATCATATTTCGCTACGCAGGCACACTTGATACGATTAGATGGTCAGACACAACGAGGATCGAACCGTTGAGTATGGGTTATGCGATCGCCTATATAAAAGAAGACGAGTTGGAAGCATTTGGGGCAAATGAACAAGTTATTTATATAGAAAAACCGAAAAATCTATTATTAAGCCGACAGCCATCGATAGCGGCATCTTGTATGTTGTCGGTCAAGAATCCACCTCTTTCATTGACTGGAAGAGGTGTTTTTGTCGCTGTGATCGATACAGGAATCGATATTTTTCACCCGGATTTTGTGGATGAAAATGGGGATACTAAGATTTATGCACTATGGGATCAAACGGTCAAAGGAAGTCCGCCAAAACCATTTTTTAACGGAAATCTCTATACGAAAGAAGAAATCAATAAAGTATTGCACTCAGAAAGTGGAAGATACGATTTTCGAAGCAGGGATCGATCTGGGCATGGAACACATGTAGCCTCGATCTGTGCCGGGACAAACGGGGTTGCACCAGAGGCAGAACTGATCGTTGTGAAATTGGGAGATACGAGAGAAAAAGGTTTTCCAAGGACGACACAATTGATGACAGCATTACAATATGTGATCAATGAAGCATCACAGGAAGGACGGCCGGTTGCGGTCAATATCAGTTATGGACATAATTATGGAGACCACAGAGGAAATTCTTTGTTAGAAAGATTTATATCACAGATCGCACAGCAATGGAAATGTACGATCTGCATTGGAACAGGAAATGAGGGAAATAGTGGGAAGCATAAACAAGGAAAGCTGATCAAGGAACAACAAAAAATCTTATTGGATATTGCACCATTTGAACAGAATCTAAATCTCCAGATATGGAAAGATTTTGTGGATGAGTTAAGAATACAGCTGGTATCTCCATCGGGAATATCTTATGAGATCACAGATCAACAGGGAAAGTCACAATATTCATATGGAAATACGATCGTCTTTGTATACAATGGTTACCCAACACCGTACAATGTAAGACAGGAAATATTCCTTAGTTTTATTGTGCAAGAGGGGGAACATATAGAGAGTGGACAATGGGATCTTACATTGATTCCACGAAATATCAGAAATGGGGAATATCAGATGTGGCTTCCGGTATCCTCAGGAAATAATCAGGAAACTAGATTTTTAGAGCCAGATAAAGAGTTTACTTTAACAATCCCATCAACTGCAGAAAATGTGATCTCAGCAGGTGCGTATGATGTCAGATATCAGTCTTATGCAGATTTTTCGGGGCGGGGTGATCAAAGATATGGTGTAAAGAAACCAGATCTTGTGGCACCTGGAGTTGGAATTTTGTCAGCAGCACCGGGAGGCGGTGAAAACAGCTTGTCCGGGACGTCAATGGCAACGCCATTTGTCACAGGAGCGGCAGCTCTTTTGATGGAATGGGGGATCATAAGAAAAAATGATCCTTATTTGTATGGAGAGCGGATAAAAGCCTATTTTCATAAAGGTGCAAGGAAAATGAATGGATTTTTGGATTATCCAAACAATGAAATTGGATATGGAAAATTATGTGTGGCAGCTAGCTTGTATAAATAGAAGAACTTACGAAAAAAAATACAAATGATATTTGTAATTTTTGTATCATATTTCCAATTTATATGATAAAATTAATAACACACTGGGAATACGAAAGGGGAAGAGACAATCATGAAAACAGAAAGATTTGATAAGAAACTGTTTAAACAGGAAGTACTCAATAATTTAAAGACTCAGTTCAGAGTTGAGCTTGATAATGCATCCCAGCAGCAGATTTATCAGGCTGTGGCTTATGCTCTGAAAGAATGGATCATTGAGGACTGGATGGATACTCAGAAGACCTACGAAGAGAAAGACCCAAAGATTTTATATTATATGTCCATGGAATTCCTGATGGGAAGAGCACTTGGAAATAACCTCATTAATATGAGTATGTATGGAGAAGTGAAAGAAGCACTTGATGAATTAGGCGTAGATCTGAATGCCGTTGAAGACCAGGAACCAGACCCAGCACTTGGTAATGGTGGTCTTGGAAGATTAGCAGCATGTTTCCTTGATTCATTGGCAACACTTGGATATGCAGCCTATGGATGTGGAATCCGCTATCAATATGGAATGTTCAAGCAGAAGATCAAAGACGGATATCAGATAGAAGTACCAGATGAATGGTTAAAGAATGGAAATCCATTTGAATTAAAACGTCCAGAATATGCCAAAGAAGTACGTTTCGGTGGAAATATCCGTACAGAATATGATGAAGCAACTGGAAGAACCAATTTTATTCAGGAGAACTATCAGTCAGTTATGGCAGTCCCATTTGACTATCCGATCGTAGGATATGGAAATCATATCGTTAATACACTAAGGATCTGGGATGCAGAAGCAATCACTGACTTCCAGCTGGATTCTTTTGATAAAGGTGAATATGACAAAGCAGTAGAACAGAAGAACCTTGCAAAGAACATCGTAGAAGTATTATATCCAAATGATAATCACTACGAAGGAAAAGAACTTCGTTTAAAACAGCAGTATTTCTTCGTATCTGCAAGTTTACAGGCAGCAGTAGCCAAATATAAGAAAAACCACGATGACATTACAAAACTTTATGAGAAAATGACGATCCAGATGAACGATACTCATCCAACAGTATCTGTTGCAGAACTTATGAGAATCTTAATGGATGAAGAAGGTCTTGGATGGGATGAAGCATGGGAAGTTACAACAAAGACTTGTGCATACACAAACCATACAATCATGGCAGAAGCGTTAGAGAAATGGCCAATCGACTTATTCTCTAAATTACTTCCTAGAGTATACCAGATCGTAGAAGAGATCGACCGTCGTTTCGTAAACAAGATCCGTGAGATGTATCCAGGAAACGAAGAGAAAGTCAAGAAGATGGCGATCCTTTGGGACGGACAGGTACGTATGGCACATATGGCGATCGCAGCAGGATATTCTGTCAATGGTGTTGCAAAACTTCATACGGAGATTCTTGAAAAGCAGGAACTTAAAGATTTCTATGAAATGATGCCGGAGAAGTTCAATAATAAGACTAATGGTATCACGCAGAGAAGATTCCTTCTTCATGCAAATCCGCTTCTTGCAGCATGGATTACAGACAAAATCGGCGATGGATGGATTACAGATTTAACACAGCTTAAAAAGCTTAAAGTATATGTTGATGATGCAAAATGCCAGCAGGAGCTTATGCAGATTAAGTATAAAAATAAGGTTCGCCTTGCAAAATATATAAAAGAGCATAATGGAATTGATGTTGACCCGAATTCTATTTTTGATGTCCAGGTTAAGAGACTTCATGAATATAAGAGACAGCTTCTTAATATTCTTCATGTAATGTATCTTTACAATGAAGTAAAGAAGAATCCTGATATGGATATTAAGCCAAGAACATTTATTTTTGGTGCAAAAGCAGCCGCAGGTTATAAGATTGCAAAGCAGACAATCAAACTTATCAACAGCGTTGCAGATGTAATTAATAACGATGCTTCAATTAATGGCAAGATTAAGGTAGTATTTATTGAAAATTACAGAGTTTCAAACGGCGAAATTATATTTGCGGCAGCAGATGTAAGCGAACAGATTTCTACAGCATCAAAGGAAGCATCAGGTACAGGTAATATGAAGTTCATGCTCAACGGAGCCATGACACTTGGTACAATGGATGGTGCTAATGTTGAGATTGTTCAGGAAGTCGGAATTGAAAATGCTGTAATATTCGGACTTTCATCTGATGAAGTTATCCGCTATGAAAATGAGGGCGGTTATGACCCAATGGAGATATTTAATAATGACCAGAATATCCGTGAGGTATTGATGGAACTTATCAATGGCAAATATTCTCCTGATGATACAGAAAGATTCAGAGATATTTACAATTCACTCCTTAATAATCAGGGCGGCAGAAGAGCGGACACATACTTTATACTCAAGGATTTCCGTTCATATGCTGATGCACAGAAGATTATTAACGAAAGGTATTCTGATGAAAAGGCATGGGCGAAGTCAATGATGTTAAATATTGCCAGTGCCGGTAAATTCTCATCAGACAGAACTATTGAAGAATATGTTCATGATATCTGGAAGCTTGAAAAAGTTCACGTTCCGGATGTGAAATAATTTTATAAAAATTTATAATGAGTATGCCTCGTTTACCGTTTTGACGGTGCGGGGCATATTTTTTATTTTAGCTGCATATGCTTTTATATCATATGATTCTATGCCGGATTATTTCTATGATTCTATGTTGGATTATTCCGGCTTGATGAATTCTTGATTAAGAGGGGATTTTTTGCAGATATGAAAAAAATACTTACGGTCATATTGATATTTTGTATATATGTTGCTGTGCCGGCTGTGATAACTTTGTCGGTTAATTCTGATGATTCGCAGGGGGTATCTCAGGAAAATATTTATGGACCGAGGGTTAATGTTAAATATAAAAATGGAACAAAATCTGTATCGGTAAATGAATATGTCACAATGGTTCTTGCAAAAAGATTTGAGTCAGGTGATGAGACGGAAACGTTAAAGGCTATGGGTATAATGATAAGAACAGATATTTACCGTGTTATGGGGGATGAGATGAGTGTTGACAGCGAAACGCTTGGCATGGAGTATTTCACAAAAAATGTGATGAAAAATGAATGGGGGAATAATTTCGAGGAATATTATAATCATGTAAATGACAGTGTAATGTCAACAGGTCAGATGGTTATAACATATAATAATAATCTGATTGATGCAAAATATTCGCGTGTGTGCAATGAAAAGACGCTTCCCGGCACGGAACTTCTGGGAGCGGATTATGCATATCTGGTGCCGGCAGACTGCCCGGAAGATATGACAAGCCCTGATTTTCTCAAAACTGAGGAATATTCAAAAAAACAGTTTGTAAAAAAAATAAATACCGCATATAAGGATTCCGGGCTGGATGAAAATAATCCGTTTGGCGATATTCAGGTGGTTTCACAGACTAATATGGGGTATGTGACAAAAATTCAAGTGGGAAATGTTGTAATGTCGGGTGATGTATTTGCAAAAATACTGGGACTTAATTCGCCTTTTTTTGCAATTAAAGATGGAAAAATTACAACCAAAGGAAAGGGAAGCGGATTCGGAGTCAGCCTTTATACTGCAAATATTATGGCACGTTCGGGCAGTACATATGAAGATATAATTAATAAATTTTATTCCGGTGTAGCAATTGTGAGCAGATAAAATCATATAAAGGACACTGTGGTATCGGTTCGTGTAATAATAATGAAGAAAGACAGTTTGAATAATCCTGTATAAATCGGGCAACATATTAACATAAATTGTAGCAATGGAGGTTATGTTAATATGAAAGGCAAGAGTAAAGGTTGGGGAAAAGAGAAAATTATTTCTGCAATAGTTGCCTGTGCGGTTATACTTACGCTTTCGGCAGGTGTTTATTCAGTTGTGAAAGAGAGCAGGCGTGCCAATGACAATAAAAATAATGTAGTTGACCTTAATGAGAGAACGCAGAATAATGTTGCAATAAGAACGGAGGATGGAGGAGTAGAGCCTGAAAACACCGACTCGTCAGATTCTAAAGAAGATGCAGCCACGAGTGATGATGACCCTATGGGTAATGAAATAGCATCGGTTAATAATTCCGGCACAGGAAGTACGTCAGATGTTTCGTCAAATAGCGTAAATGAAAATAGTGTAAATGAAGATTTACAGGCAGATGACGCCGACCTGTCCGACTATACCAACAAGAGTTATGGTACAGACG
>ERZ773217.2455-NODE-2455-length-12148-cov-2.745886_pt1 | contig 12148 bp, 9 predicted proteins | sample MGYA00580995_ERZ773217 | MGnify/ENA primary metagenome ERZ773217 (study PRJEB29015, sample SAMEA2737772) | human gut metagenome | biome: human gut; feature: human-associated habitat; material: faeces | place: China | collected 2012 ...
CACGTTCACAAGCCCTGTATGGTGATCGGGTCTTAGGCACGGCTTGGTAATATTTTTATCGAAAACAACCTTGTAATCCTCAAATTTTTCACCCTTTGCAAGCGGACAATTAAACGCCGGATGCCCGCCGATAACAAACGGAAGCTTATCCTCACCCGTGTTTGTAACTATATATTCATTAGTGACGGTATCGCCGTTAATCGTATATTTAATTTTAAGTTCATAATCAAACGGAAAATCACGCTTAGTATTTTCATCGCTTCTTTGAACAAAAGTAACGCTGTTTTTATGCTGTTCCAAAACCTCAAAAGGATTAATTCTCGCAACACCGTGGCGTTTCATTGTGCATCTTTTGCCGAAAGCCTCCATTTCACCGTTTGGAAGCACACCTGTAATCGGAAAACAAACGGGCGCCTGCCCTGCCCAATATTTAGCGTCTCCCTGCCAAAGATATTCCGTATTATTCTTATTAAGCGAATTAAGCATTGCGCCGTCAAGACCCAAAACGGCATAATTTTCACCGCTTGTAATTTTTATTTTCATAGCTGCACCCCTAAAATAAACAAAAAATTTATACATATCAATTATAGCTTATATAAAAATATAATGCAATATTGAAAATAAATATTATATAGTATATAATATTAACAAATTAAAACACAGGAGAATACAAATGGATATTGAAAGCTATATTCAAGAAGCGATTTTTGGAGAGAATGAGCAACACACTTGCTTTTATCAATTAATATGGGATACCTTTAAAGAAAGCGGTTTTGTTATTACAGACGAGGACGGCCACGAAATTGACGCAATTTTCAAGGCAACAGCAATTCAAAATCTTTTAGGCGAATTTATGTATAGGCTTTACGACGAAGTAAACGAAACCGGATTTGAGGACGTTATTGATTATGTTCAAACTCTCGGATACGGCGACGAAGATATCTTAAATTATTGCAAATCAGACCCTGAAATTGAGGTTGACGAAAACGACTTTGACCTCACGGTTAAGAATGCTCTTGACTATATAACGGAAATTACGGCTGATAAAATGCTTGATGAATTTTCAGCTGACGACCTTTTTGATTTAATGTTTACCGCAAGTTATGCTTTTGAACAGGACTTCACATTTGACTTTGAAGATTACGACGAAATGCAGGCATTTATTGACACCAACCACGACCAACTTGATAATTACAAAGAGGAATATCCTTCGGTAATGAACTGGATTGAAGCAGGTATGATTTGCTAAAAGATAATAACTGTAAGCGTTAATTTATACTTTTGCATAAAAGTCGGCGAAACGCCAAAATGGGCTTGAACGTAATGTTCAAGCCCATTTTCTATAATTATTATTTTTTTAATTATCCTCATCGCTTGAAAGCTTAAGCACTGCAAGGAAAGCTTCCTGCGGAACTTCAACCTGACCGAACTGGCGCATACGCTTTTTACCCTCTTTTTGCTTTTCAAGAAGCTTTTTCTTACGGGTAACGTCACCGCCGTAGCACTTGGCAAGTACATCTTTGCGCAGTGCTTTTACAGTTTCTCTCGCAATAACCTTACCGCCGATTGCAACCTGAATAGGAATTTCAAACAAGTGGCGTGGAATATGCTTTTTAAGCTGTTCGGCAATTCGACGTGCACGTGCATACGCCTTTTCCCTATGGATAATAAACGAAAGTGCGTCAATAATATCACCGTTCAAAAGAACGTCAACCTTGCACAAATCGCTCTTTCTGTAATCGGTAAGTTCATAGTCAAACGAAGCATAACCTCTCGTTCTCGACTTAAGGTCATCAAAGAAATCATAAATAATTTCATTAAGCGGCATTTCATAATGAATATCAACACGGTCTGTTGTGATATATTTCATATCTTTAAAAATGCCACGTCTGTCCTGGCACATATCCATAACCGTGCCTACATAATCACTCGGAGCATAAATATATGCGTTTGCAAACGGCTCTTCGCAATAATCAATATAAGCAGGATCGGGATAATTGGTAGGATTGTCAATCTCAACCATAGTACCGTCAGTCATATGAATTTTATATACAACGCTCGGAACAGTGGTGATAAGGTCAAGATTATATTCCCTTTCAAGCCTTTCCTGAATAATCTCAAGATGCAAAAGACCTAAAAAGCCGCATCTAAAGCCAAAACCGAGAGCACCCGACGTTTCAGGCTCATAGGAAAGAGAAGCGTCGTTTAATTGCAATTTTTCAAGTGCGTCACGCAAATTTTCATAATCAGCACCGTCGGCAGGATAAACACCGCAGAATACCATAGGATTAACCTTACGATATCCCGGAAGCGCCTCAGGTGCAGGATTGGTTGCAAGTGTAACTGTATCGCCGACTCTTGCATCTCCTACTGTTTTTATAGAAGCGGTAATATATCCAACCTCGCCTGCGCAAAGCTCGTCTGCCTTTTCAAGCGAAGTTGCACGCATATAGCCAACCTCAACAACAGTAAATTCAGCACCCGTTGCCATCATACGCATAGTGTCGCCCACTTTAATCTTACCGTCCATAATTCTAACATAAACAATAACACCACGATAAGAATCATAAACAGAGTCGAAAATAAGCGCTTTAAGCGGTTTATTGTCATCACCCTGCGGAGGCTTAATTTCATTAACTATATATTCAAGCACTTCTTCAACATTTTGACCTGTTTTTGCGCTGACTCTCGGTGCGTCCATACAAGGAATACCGATAACATCCTCAACCTCATGAGCCACCCTGTCAGGGTCTGCGGCAGGAAGGTCGATTTTATTAATCACAGGCAAAATATCAAGGTCGTGATCAAGCGCAAGATAAGTGTTTGCAAGAGTCTGCGCCTCCACACCCTGAGATGCGTCAACTATTAAGATTGCGCCCTCACAAGCCGCAAGAGAACGTGAAACCTCATAGTTAAAATCGACATGACCCGGTGTATCAATAAGATTAAATTCATAAACCTCACCGTTTTTAGCCGTATAATCAAGCTTAACGGCATGCGCCTTAATAGTGATACCACGCTCACGTTCAAGATCCATATCGTCAAGTATCTGTTCTTGCATATCACGCTTGGCGACAGAGCTTGTAAGCTCCAAAAGCCTGTCTGCCAGAGTTGATTTACCATGATCGATATGGGCAATTATTGAAAAATTTCTAATATGGTCCTTACTAACTGACAAGAGTTTTAATCCTCCGAATATTACTTAATATTTTTTAAATCCGATAATTCTTTATTTATCTTTTTACGTTTAAATTTATATTTTTGAAAAATTCTTACTATATAAAAAAGCGGCAATAAAACAGGATGACGTTCACAAACACGATACGTTTTCATAATCTGTCTTTTCGGCGGAAAAAGCCTTTTAAAAATATACTTGATTTTTGAGCCGCCATACTTTTCCTCAATAACCTCGCCAAAGGCTGCCCTTTTGCCGTAAACACCGCCCGAAAGGATGAAATCCAAAAGGCTTTGCTCGCTTTCGCTTATTTCCTTCTCCTCAAAAATTGCCATTGCAAGATTGATTGTATCCTCGCCGAATTGTTTAATGCCAAAATCTTCAAGCGTTGAATTAACATAAGCCATATCGAGATTTTCAAGTTTATTTAAAAGCAAATAGATATCGCAAATAAATCTTATTCCAAATCCGCTTTGGCAATAATGGTCATAAGCGTGGCAAATTGAATAGATAAATAAATCGCTTTCGTCAATATTATATTTTGATGGTTTCTCTTTATCTTGCTTTGCTCTCTTCCAAAGGTCAAAATCAGGATGAAATTCGTCCCTTTCGTCAAATATTGTTCTGTGCCATTCAAAGGTATAATAAGGCGGCTTAAAGAAATCATCCGTATTAGCCTCAGACGTTTCAAGCAAAAAGCCTCTTTTTTTCATCATTGAAACAAGTCGTTCTCTATCCTTTTCATGATAAAGGATATCAACATCGCTCATCTGCCTCATTTTTTGCTTAGGATAGCAAAGTTTTATAACGCTTCCCTTTAAAAGCATATAATCGATTTTTAACGCATCAAGCTCCTTTTCAATCTGCTCAAGCTCGTTTTTCATCGCAATCATACGCACAAGCTCATTTTGTGTATAAAAAGTAAGCTCCTGAGCCTGCTCAACAGGTATATTGATTTTGTTGATAACAGGCGCAATTGTAGAATAAACCTGCTGCTCGTTAGAAAGTTTAACAAGCTTTTCCCAATTAAGTCCCACAGGAACATCCGGCACATCCTCATTTTTTAGTGCGCATTTTAGAAGTGCCACAAGATATTCACTTTCTATGCAAGTGTATTTCATAATTATTCCTCAATAATATTTTTTGATTTTAAAAGGTTTAAAAGTTCATTAACGTCTGCCCTTGCAGTAGCTTCATCAACCTCGTATTTATCAGTCATAGCTTTAACAATACTGTCCGGCGTCTGCTCAGTTTTGAGAAGTTCAAAAATAAAAGCAGCAGTAGGATTGTTTTTGATAAGACCGTTAAACTCCTTAGTAGCCTCACCCGTAGCAATGGCAAAGCTTTCGCCGTCAATTGAATTTGTAACAATTCCGTTTTTTAATTTCATAAATATCACCTTTAAATTAATTTTAATTAGTTTTATCTTAAAAAACAATTTTTTTAATGCAATCCGTTACTTTCTTTACCTTATTACAAACAGGTTGTGAAAGCTTGTCAACAATAATCAAATATGGCTTTTCAACCACATTTTTCCTCATTATATTATAATTTATAGCTTTTCAATCAGAGCGACCGCTTCAACATGCGGTGTACGTGGGAACATATCAACAGCGCACACTCTTTTGGTTTTATATCCCTTTTCATCAAGAATTTTCAAATCCCTTGCAAGCGTTGAACTGTCGCAAGAAACATAAACAATTCTTTCGGGGCTCATTTGGCACACGGTATCAAAAAGTGACGCATCGCAACCTTTCCTTGGCGGGTCAAGAATTATAACGTCAGCTTTTATTCCATCTTTTTCAAGTTTTTTTGCCGCAGTAGGTGCATCTGCGCAAATAAATTCGGCATTGTCGATATTATTAAGTTTTGCATTTATCTTTGCATTTTCAATAGCCTTTCCAACAATCTCAACGCCGATAAGTTTTTTAACGCTGCCTGCCATAGTCAATCCGATTGTGCCGACACCGCAATAAAGGTCAAGCAAAGTTTCGTTTTTATTTAGGTTTGCATACTCCATTGCCTTAGAGTAAAGCTTTTCGCACTGGTCATGATTAACCTGATAAAAAGAATTGGGAGAAATAACAAACGTTTTTCCCAAAAGCTTATCCCTGATATAATCATCACCCCAAACGGTTTTGCTTTCTTTACCTAAAATCACATTTGATTTTTCACGATTAATATTAATTACAACACTTTTAAGCCCTTGAATCTTTTCCCTCAAAAGAGAAACAAGAAGGTCGCTTTCAGGAATTAACGTACCGTTGATAACGGCGCAAGCCATTATCTCGCCTGTAGCGAAGCCCTTTCTGAAATAAATGTGACGCAAAAGCCCTTTGCCCGTATTTTCATCATAAGAGGTAACGTTTGCTTTTTCCACCCAAATTCTAAAAGCTTCAAGCCCTGCTTTAAATTCCTTTGGCTGCAATGCGCAATCATCATTGCAAATAATTCTGTGGCTCTTATAAGCATAAAAACCGGCAAAAAGCTCACCGTCGCAAATTGAAACAGGATACTGCGCCTTATTGCGATAATGAGAGCATTTATCCGCACCGATTATTTCCTCAACCTCAATATCAAGCTTGCCTATACGTTCAAGTGCGTCTTGAACTCTGCCTTTTTTATATCTCAGCTCTTCATCATAACTAACATTTCTAAATGAACAGCCGCCGCATTTTGACGACACGGGGCAATCGCTTTCAATTCTGAATTTTGACGGCTTAATTATATCCTTAACTACGCCTATTGCGTAATTTTTTGAGCATTTAATAATATGAGCTACAACCTCATCACCGGGGACAACACCCCTTACAAAAACAGCAAAGCCGTCAAAGCGACCGATACCGCTTCCTTCAGAAGTCAGACTGTCAATATTCAATTTAATATCATCATTTTTAGACAGCTTCACCTAAATCACCAAAATATATAATATCATAAATTAATACAATAATAAAGTCCTTTTTAATAATTTTACATAAAGAATAAGCGAATTCAAAACAAAAGCCTGAAATTCGCTCAAATCTAAATTATTTCACAAGAATACTTGCATTATTTTCAAGTTTTTCCAAAGTATCTATTGAACATTTCTTGATTATTTCCTTAACACCCGATTCAAAATCAGGCTTGCGAGATGAAAGATTATGACAATCCGAGCCGATAAGATGAATCCTGCCTGTTTTAAGAAGCTTAAAAAGCTTTTTCCTCAAATGCCTCGGCGAGTCAACAAACGAGCTTACATTAACCTGAGCAATACAGCCCATATCTATATATTCGTCAAGAAGGTCAAAATTTTCCATAAAAGCGGAATAACGCTCAATATGTGCCAAAATAGGTATAATGCCGTAATCGTAATTCAAATTAAGCAAACGTTCATATATATCTCGTGAAAAATCGCAGGAAAAAGGATGTTCAATAAGTGCATAATCGGTATTGCCAATCTTAATTTCGTCAAGATTTGAATTGCGCAAAAGATATTTTGTAATATAAACCTCCGCTGCAGGTATAAGCTTTGGGCTGTCGGGAGGAAGAGACGCTTTTAAAAGTTCAAACGAGTCATCTCTTCTTTTAACAAAATCCTCATAGCTTATAGAGTCGGAATAATAATGCGGAGTTAAAACAATTGCACTTGCACCCTGTTTTTTAAGCATACCAATCATTTTTAAACTGGTATCAACATCAGGCGAACCATCGTCAATCCCCGGCAAAATATGGCTGTGTACCTCAACAAGCTTGTCAATCATTTTATCACACCTTAACTTTAGTATCTTGGGTCGTAACGGCCGTATTCATAACCGCCGGCAATAAAGCCGAGAATTGATTTTTTAACAGTTCCCATTCCGTTAGGTGTACTTGCCTCAATTGCGGCATCTTCAACAGAAGCATTTAAAAGTCCGTTGTTTTTATTTTTCATAACCTTAGGAACAGTAATTTCAAGCTGGCTTGCAATTTGGAAAGCAGTCGCCTTATCGTCAGTGGTAACCGTCATTGTCATAATGGCAGTATCCTCTTTTGTCTCGATTGAAATACATTTGCTGATATCTTTATATGTGTAATTCGAGTTGTATTTTTTATTAAGGTCGTTTGCCACTCTTTTTGCAAACTCACTTGTATTAAGCATTTCGGTATAGGTTTCCATCATTTGCATGGCATAGTTCATCTTGCTTGTATTACTTGCCGCATTTCTTGCAAGAGTAGAGTCCGAAAGCTCCTGCTGGGTTTCAACTGCATAAACAAAAAATTTAACGCTTGAAGAATATGTTTTAGTTGCAAAATTAGCTGAATAAATGCCGATTAAAAGCGCACCGATTACGCAAAATATTGCAACCAGTTTTCATTTTTTCAGCACAAGCTTCATAATTTTTTGCAAATCAATCTCTGTGTTCATTAAGTTCTCCTCCGCTTAATAAATAATAAGTATCAATAACGTATAAATAATACATTGAATATGTCTTTTTGTCAACTGATTTATCGGAATAGTTCATTAAATTTGTTGTTTCTATTGACAAAGTTTGTTAAATGGTTGATAATAAAATGTGAATTATTTCTATATTGAGAAAGGAGTTTTCAATGACAGATAACAAAATAAAGATGCCTGTATGGGGTCCGTACTCCAAGAAATATATGGGCATATCAAAAATAATAAATGAGCTTGCCGACAAGGGCGCAAGGTATGATTTTTCCGTCCACCCTACCCTTTGGAACAGTTCAACACCCGTACCGAACGTTACAGTTCCGTCAAATTATCACTTATGGAACTGCAAAAACGATTACACTTTTTATTCATACAGATACGAGCTTATGTGGAAAGACGAAGTTTATGCCGATATTTCATTTTCAAAGGCTGACGATGATGCATACCTTATGAGATGTGAAATTTTCAATAACACTTCTCTTTCGCAAAACTGTATTTTAAATATATTTGCTTCTCTTGAATTCCCTCACCCGACCTATTGCGAGGTAAGCGTGCCGAACGGTGCAATTCTTAAAACATCCAATGATTACGTTGACTATTCTTATGCTGTTGCAAGACCTTGGGACGAAGAAAATCCGGACGGAATGTTTAAGGGTATGTTTGCAGACAAGGAGTTTTACCTTGGCAAGGGACTTGGCGACAGATGCGAGAATTATCACGTTCACTTCTTAAATCTTAAGCCTTTCGGATTTGAAAGCGGCGACAAAGTATCATATAAATTTGATGACAACGATATTAAAAATCCTATTATCGCAGTCAGATATAAAACCGTTACAGACGGCGACGCAGAATTTGATATGAACGGAAAAACAGTCGTATTTGCACACAGCGATGAACTCAACATTGCATATATTCCTTATATGTCTGAGTTTACACTTGAAAGCCACGGCAAGGCAGGAATCGAGTTTGACTTTTTATGTGCCGTTGATGAAAGCGAAAAGGAAAATATCACGTGCAAAACAAAAGCGCAGCCTTATATGCCGCAAATTGAAACAAAGGTGCTTGAAAACGGTCATATCACAAAGCTTACTTACGACACTGTTGACAAGCCGTTTTACATCTTAACAAACAATAAAAACACACGTGAAAGACAGCTTGATTCAGGCTGTCTTGAAGATGCGCTTATTAACAGACTTTCAAACGGCGACCACACTTATGACGAACTTAGAGAAACCTTCTCCGCTTCTTTCCAAAGAAAGCACAGCGACGACGGATTTTTCCACAATTCGCTTATTAAATCAATTTTTATTGAGCCGAACACCTCTCACGTTGAATATGTTATGCTTTCTCAGAGCGAGCCGAAACAGCTGAGTAACGAAGAATACGAGGCTATTTATCAAAATGCGAAGAAAGGTTCAAAACCTGCAAGCTTTAACAAAGCAGGCGAAAAATACACACTTTCAACAGAAATTCTTAAATCAACACTTTTAACAAACGTGGTATATCCTGTTTATCGCCACGGTGAGAATGTTATTCATCACACACCGGGCAAAAGATGGGACAGCTTTTACACATGGGACAGCGGTTTTATCGGGATGGGGCTTTTGGAATTTTCGCCTAAGCTTTGCCAATATGCGCTTGATATGTATTTATGTGACGATACAAACAAAGACTTTTGCTTTTTACTTCACGGTTCACTTGTTCCTACCCAATTTGTTGAATATTTTGAACTTTTGAAGCGTACAAATGATAAGGAAAGCCTTGCATTTTTATATGATAAAGCTAAGCTTTATTACGAATTTTTACGTGGCAGAAATCATGCGTCAACCGTTGCAAAATTCAATAACGGGCTTCTTACGACATACGATTACTGGTATTCCCACTGCGGAATGGACGACTATCCGGCTCAAGTTGAAATGATGGCAAGAAAATCGCAGAAATATACCTGTCCTTGTCTTTCAACAGCGCAAATTATCCGTGCCGGCAAGATTATGAAAATGGTTGCCGACTCTCTCGGAAGATATGACGATATCAAGATTTATGATGAAGATATCGAATATTCAACAAAGGCGCTCAACGACCTTGCTTGGGATGAAGAAAGCGGCTATTTCGGCTATACGGAATATGACGAAAACGGAAATGTTACGGGCATTATGAGAACTGCCGACGGCGAAAACTTCAACAAGGGTATGGACGGTGTTTATCCTATCGTTGCAGGTGCAGTTGAGGGCAAGCGCAAGAAAAAGCTTATTGAGCACATTAAAAATCCTAATGAAATGTGGTCTGCGGCAGGAATATCCGCAGTTGATATGAGCGCTTCCTATTACTTTGATGACGGTTATTGGAACGGCAACGTTTGGATGAGCCACCAGTGGTTTATTTGGAAAACAATGCTTGATAACGGCGAAGCCGATTTTGCTTATGACATTGCAAAGCTTGCTTTGGATATGTGGAAAGATGAAACAGACTTTACATATAACACTTATGAGTGCTTCGGCATTGCAACAAAACGTGGCGGCTGGTTCCACAATTTCGGCGGTCTTTCCGCTCCTATTTGCATTTGGGCGAATGCTTACTTCAAACCTCAAACCGTCACCACAGGCTTTGATGTTTGGACAGATTATCAAAAAACTACCGACAACAGCGCAAATATTAAATTTAAATATTTCGGCAATTGCGATAAATATACTATGATAATCACCCTTTCGGACAAGGTGAAATATGTTGCTTACCTTGACGGGCAAAAGATTGATTTTAACGAAAGAAACAAAGGTTCACTCGAATTTACATTTGACAAAAATGTAAAAGGCGGTGTACTTGAAATTAAAGAAGAGCAGGAGTAAAAAATGGCTAACAAAATATGGGGAAGTAATAATGAGCCGCTTAAAATTCAATTTATAACCGACACTCATTATTATTCAAGAAAAGGCGGCACCGAAGGCAAGGCTTACGATAAAGCCGAGTCAAAGTCGCAAAAAGTAATTAAAGACAGCGACCTCGTAATCAAAGCGGGTTTTGATATGCTTTGCGAGGACAAGTCGACAGATATAGTTGTTCTTGCAGGCGATACCACACGTGACGGTGAGATTGAATCTCATAAGGAATTTATCGAAATGCTCAGAGACCTTAAAAAAAGAGGCAAAAGAGTTTATGTTATCACGGCTACTCACGATTTTAGGGACAGAGGTGTTGCCGACGGATATGACGGCGACAAAAAAATTGAAGTTCCGGCAGTAGAAAACAGGCACGATTTGTGGGATATGTACTACGAATTCGGCCCTAACGAAGCTATTTCAACTCACCCTGAGTCAATGAGTTACGTTGTTCAGCTTGCACCGGGTTATCGTCTTTTTGCACTTAATGACGATACAAATTATAAGCCTGAGGGCGAAAGCGGTTCCGGCTTCTCCGACGATTGTATGAAATGGATTATGGAGCAGCTTGAGGACGCTAAGAAAAACGACCAATTTGTTGTCGCAATGACTCACCACCCAATGATTGCACCGTCACCTTTTTATGCCATTATCGGTAAGGGCGATATGCAAAGAAATCACGAAACCACGAGAGTAATTTTTGCAGATGCAGGTCTTTCATGTATGCTTACCGGTCACACCCATATTCACGATATCAGCTACGTTGTAACAGACAAGGGCAACACATTTTACGATATTGCCTGCGGTGCAATGATAGGCTGCCCTCCTACTATGAGAAACGTTACAATCGACCCTAAAAACAAGAAGATTGACGTTGATACGATTATGATTAAGGACGTGCCGGGTCTTGACACAAACCAAAAGCCTTTTGACGAATATATGAAGGGATTTTTCTTTGGAATGATTGGCGAAATCGTTTGGGCAATGGGCAACGATATTGACAGACTTGCCGAAATGACGGACGCATTCTCAATTCCCGGTGAAAAGGTAAAGAAGCTTGCTTGGCTCATTAAACCTATCGGCAAATTGCTCAACAAGCTTACATACAAAAAGATTTGGCGACTTTGCAAAAAGGAAAGCGGACTTAAAAAGGCTGACATTGCAGATATTGCAGACAATAAGGTTGTCGATTTCCTTCTTGAACTTGTTCAAAATCTTTATTGCGGCGACTCGCCTTACGGTCCCGAAACAAGAGAATACAAAATCACCTGCGGCCTTTTAAACGTAATTGATTCATTCCTTAATACAATTCATTTGAACATAGGCAAATTCCTTAAGGGTGCAACAAGCGTCAGAGGTCTTGTTGAGCCGCTTCTTTGGAATCCGGGATACTGCGACGCCAAGTCAACGCTTCCTCTTTATCCGCTTTATGATGACGAAAACCCTGCTCCTAAAGAGGTATTTGAAAAGAAAGAATTTAATGACCCTGTTAAAAAGAGCAAAAAAGGCCCACTCGTATTGTTAATTCTAATTCTTATTGTAATACTTCTTCTTGCAATTGTTGTGGGCATTGCGGCGCTCATTGTTTGGGCAGTAATTGCGATTATTCACGCAATCGCAGGTTCGGCAATGCTTGGGTTACTTTTTTCTTAAAAAACATATTGCAATAATGTTAAATTATTGCTATAA
>ERZ773217.2458-NODE-2458-length-12128-cov-4.181976_pt1 | contig 12128 bp, 8 predicted proteins | sample MGYA00580995_ERZ773217 | MGnify/ENA primary metagenome ERZ773217 (study PRJEB29015, sample SAMEA2737772) | human gut metagenome | biome: human gut; feature: human-associated habitat; material: faeces | place: China | collected 2012 ...
TGATATAAAAAACGATGAGTATGATCGGAAAAATAAGGGAAAGTCTGCTGGTTAACTCAAATTGAAGGAATTAAATGACTATCCCTAACTTAAATGGAATTAGTGAGGAATTGAGAAATTCAACCGGCATAATATCTCCTGTGTTTTGACGGGAGGCTGGATTAACATTAAGTCCAGTTGATGGATAATAAAATGAGTAGCTATATTTATTTTGCGCTTTAATGTATTTTATCAATTCTAGAATAAATGCGACATGCCTATTATCAACAATATACACCGTATTGTTGCATATCACATCTATTCGTGCAGAAGATATATTGCTAATCAAATCATCAGCACTATCTTTAGACCCACTTAGCCAAAATAAGACACCTACATCATTATGAGAACTACAATTATATTGTGAAACAAATTCGGCCTTTTTCTCAGAACAATTATAGCATTGTATAGTGTTAATCAAATCCGTAATGTACCACTTAAATTTTTTAGTTGGACTATTAGGATATTTGTCCATTGTATATTTTGAAGAAATAATAATATTGTTTAATTGCCCATCAAAAAGTGGGTTCATATATGAGTACATAAAATCAATCCCATGCGTTTTTACGGACTCTTCTTTATCATTTTTATGTTCTCCGTTTTGCATATAGCATGGAATTGTGATGCCTTTAACAGGATCATTCCACCCAATAACAGAAAGGAATCTCTCAACTAGATTCTCTCCATATTCTCCTATTTTCTTAGACCATTCTCCCATAATAATATGACGTTTATTTTTATATAATATGTTACTAAGATAAAAGATTCATTATTTCTATAAAGTCCTCTTTTGCTTTGTTGAAACTTGGCCAGTCTGATGAGATTCCATAATATCCGCATACCTCATTATAAAATTCATCTAATTTGCGTTTATCTGCAATTGACGCACCTTGCTTAACTTCATTAAGAAATCCCATGTCTTTGAATTTGGTATTTGGAAGCACAAACGGTAACACCCTCTTATCCTCTATAGCCCATGCAGCACCCATTTCATTTTGACACACCTCACTCTGGAGATAATTTCCTGAAATAAATAGAAGGATAAAATCACACGATTTCATATTTTCAACGATTTTTTCGCGAAAATCATCGCCTGTTCGGATTACAGTAGGGTCTAATGTACAGAATATATCACCATCCTTAAATCCACAACCAATTTTCAGGATCTCCTTAATAAATCCATTCACGATGATTTTATCGTCAGAAGAATGGCTGATAAAGAATTTTCTAGATTTATGTATAGAGTCTACAAGCTTTTTTTTCGATATTTCTGTTTGAAGTTCTAAAGAAATAATCGTTTTAACAATTGATTCTAATATGCTTTGATAGCGATATGGATAGGAATCATATTCACCCATAGCCTCGGCTATCTGCCTTTCTATCAATGGGTATTTGTCCTTTATGACTTCTTTTAATACATTCAAATGTGATTCGTAACCTTTTATATCACCTCGTACAAAGGTTTGTTCAGTCCCCATTGACGCATTTATTATACGACAAGACTCTATTCGTTTATCAGCAAATTCTTTGCATAATAAAGATTGTTGATATATTTTATTTTCCATACCTTATTCTCTTATTATCATTTGTAACACTTTGTGCTTGGCATTTTTCCAAGATTTAATTAACTATTTCAGAACCATTTATATTATCAAAAAAATGCAGATATCGGATTTCCAGACTCAGACTCTATCACGCTGTTAAGATAACTTGCATCTTTAGTTTTATCAGATTTCTCATAATTATATTCAAAAAAATGTTTAATCGTTGTATTATCAGATTGAACACCTTTCTTATTGTTGCCATCTTCATACACTTGATAATTGATCATTCCCTTAGATATAACAGGGGATTCTCCGGGCATTATAATAATTCGAAAGTCATCACATAATGTAAGTATAAATTTATATTCACTGATACGAGGCTCTGGCGTCTTTAATGTGAACTCAACTTGGCTCCCAAATTTTAGAAAGGGTTTAATTATAATTTCTCTTAGTTTTCTTAATGTTTGAAGACACCGTTTAACTTCATGACCGTACTTTGCCACATCATAACTATCATGACTTGATGGATTAAGTATAAACTTACGATGTTCATCCAACTCATTAAAAATGGATATATCGATTACACCGCTTTCTGCGGCATAATCTTTACAGTTCATTATCAATCCATTAAGATCTAAATGTGCAAAATCACCAGTCAGTTGCTTTTTCTTGGGCAGGAAATTTTTACAAAAAGCTTCGGCTTCTTTTCTTAAGAAATTACCAGCAATCTCGTATTCATGCTGTTTAATATAATGTTCGGCTTGCCCAAGGTAATCCTCGCTATTTCTAATATATGGAGTCTTATCATAATCCATGTATATTTCTTTATAGACCCACGCATCTTGATTCTTTTTTGTTTTATGCTTAAAATACTCAAAGAACATTTTGTCGTGAGTAAACAGATATATCTTATACTTATCAGATATTTTTAGCAAGAAGTCCACAACTTTTGCTCGATTGCTCATGTCAAGACTGATGAGCATATCGTCAAGAGCTAGAAAACGACCATCAGCAGGCTTCTCTATATTCAGCAGTGCAAAACGAACAGACAATGCTATTGCTGTTAATTTTGCTTCGTTAAAATATGTATGTGGCTTAACAATCTTTCGTAGATTGCCATCAGGCATCTTCTCGGAAATCTCTAAGCCAATAAAAGGTTCATTTAATTTTTTATATGATGATTTGCGTTCTTTTATTTCCCCATTCTCTTTAACTAACTCTATAATATTGTCATACTTTAACCAATACTCATTAGTGTCATCTTCGGGTTTATCAAAATTCGAATCGTATCGCAATCTTATAACCAACTCATTATCATCTTCATCCTTAAAAGACTCATTATATCGATCGGAGGCATAAATGTTAATGTCTTCAACGACCTTCTTGACTGCTTTGTTAAAATATTCAATATTAGAAATATAATCAGGGTGTATATGTCGTCCCTTCTTGATAATTGATGCTGTTATTTCATCATACATTTCGCCAATATGAAGTCCTGTATTGTCATCTTTACAGAATGGCAAAATATCTTTTATAAATACGGGGAATAGATTTATTCTCTGAGAATTTCTAAAATTGAAAAAATGGAATAAGAATTGATGATTAACAAAACAACCGTTAATCTGTGCAGGCAATGGGTGTTTACCACCTAATAATGTAAATTGATAACCTTCTTTATCAATATTATATATAAACGGATGTCTTCCATCAAAATCTATCCATATCTTGGAATCTGCATCCAAATTATTTAGATTCTTTAAATGCTGTTCACTAGCGGGGTCAAAGTATTTTTTACCAGCATCAGGTTTTAATGGTGCCTGGAACATACAATGTAAAGCATAGTAAATGGAAGATTTTCCACTACCATTCTCACCATACATCAAAAGGTTCTTTCCTTCTAGTTGTAATTCAAAATCATTTGGAAAGGCCTTAAAACCACATATATGTATTCTATTTATTGCTGGCATATTATCCTTCAATTATAAGTTTGAGTATCTCAGGGCTTCTTAATGTAAATAAATCCAATCTGTTTCGTATAGAATTATCCGTTTTCTTGATATTCATAAATACATCAAGTATCATATCTGCTTTTTCTTTATCTGAGGATAGGTGTGTGATTGGCTTTATGAGTTCCAATGCAGAATCAATTATATTGATTTCTTGCTCTTTCATATGCTCTTCAAAGTATAATTCATATACGCATCCATCAATTATTTTCTCAAAGAACGACGCTATTGTTTCATTAGAGACTAATTCTGACAGGCTATCTTTTGTAGAACAGATCAATATAATATAATCAACAAGCGTAGCAATCAACTTTTGAATATTGACCGCTGGTACCGCAATAGGAATCTGTTGCAGTGGTTCTTTGTCTAATTGATAGTTTGCTCCTTGCATCTTACCTTTATTTTTAAGCCAAAACTCAATCAGTTTAGAGTTTAATAAACCTGTTAGGTATTTCAAGTTTACTCTGTCTGTTTGAATCATGTTAAATGTTTGCGACAAATAGCACTCAATATCACAATAAGAAAATATAGGATGCCCTACGCACTTCCTCACTGCAATAACTTTATTGTTTACAAAAAACCTTTCCTCTCTGGCTCTGTGTAAACCATAAGGTTTATTGTCAGATGTGAAAACAGATACAAATCTATCCAAATGTCGCTTAATATTTGGGAAGCAATCTAAACTATTAGGATTTTTATATCTAGAGTCTGTATATATCGTCCAATATTTGTTGCCTTTTTGGACGCCATATCTACTAATATTTTCATTTGTATAATATGGTTTTATTAAGGATAGTTCATCTTGATTAAGAGCCAATGTCTCTAATTCTGCACTCGTTAAGACAAATATTCCCTGATTAATTTCGAATTGAGGACCTAATTTTTGCTGATTCTTTTTGTTCAATGTATCTTGCGGGAACACTATTCCTTGTGCGATTTCTTTATCATTCAAGTAAATCACACTTGAGAGACTTGGTATTACCCCTAAAATATCAGAACTTTGGCTAAATGTTATGTTTTTATCATAAAAATTAGCTCGTCTTATTGTTGGAGTATAACATTCTGCCTGTTCATAGGTTTTGTATGATGGCTCCAAAATAGCAATAGCCTCTTTCTCCGTTGCTTTATACGCAGTTAATCTACGGTAATCGAATGTATAATCATCCGTTACCTTATCTTTTTGGAACATCATAATCATAGTTTGAATGCTTGCGCTTTCAAACATCATTACTGCGCCAAAGTCAACAATATTGCAGATGCGGGTCTCCTTAATAACTTTATCTCTAAGTTTGCTTGCTCCAAAACTGGTAGTCCAGTTGTTTGTTGCAATAAAGCATAAAACGCCATTTGGATTGAGAAGATCCAATCCATTACATGCAAATAGATACCATATGTCCATTTTGCCCTTATAATAAGGCGAGTCCTTATATGGCTCAAAGAATGTCTTTGACATACGACCTTCCTTAATATAAGGTGGGTTAGCAATGATTATATCGAAGCCTATGAATGCACCTTTATCATCTAATAGTTGAGGATATTCAAAACGCCACTCAAATGATTTTTCATATTTCTTGTTATTGAGTATTGCGTGTTCTTTTTCTTTTAATTTGTTTAGCTTACTCTTTGCTGCAGCATAACCGATTGGGTCTTCCTCAGCTTTGCGTTTGCCAAATAAGGGTATTGCTTCATACTCATAGACTCTTTGTTCAGCAAGCTGTCGTTGACGTATGTCGCCTTGGGCAAGTGTAGTTTTAAAGCAGTTTTTTATATCATTGATTTTAGTTCTTAATCCAACTTTATCCGTATGTTCTTCGGTATAGTCAACGACTAATCTTTTATAATCTTCTAGAGTGAATTTACTCCATGTGGTTTTCTCTTTTCTTGCATTTTCTTTTCCAACTCTATTGTACTCTTCAAAAACATCAGCAATAGGCATATCTAAAGAATAACGACAAATCTGTGAATTGCCACAAGTGATTTTGTAATCTAAGTTGGGTAGTGGCTGTGGCTCTTCCGCATCGACAACCAATGCTAACCAGAAACGCAAACGAGCTATATCGACAGCACCTTGCTCGATATCGACACCGAAGATGTTGTTTTGGATAATATCACGTTTGGTTTGAGTCGAATCAAAGTTGCCGTGAGGCTCTGCGTGTGAGTGCAAGTGATGTATTGCGTGATACAATACATAAAGGATACCCATAGGGAATGCTCCCGAACCAATGGCTGGATCACATACCTTAACCTCTTTTAGCAGTTGAGTAAAGCGTATTGCGCTATTTTTATTTTGGAGTATAGGACTCACCACTCCATCATTGATGAGTTGTTCAATAGCTTCTGCATACTGTTCTGATGGTTCATGTGTTTTAAGGTATTGTATAACACTCTGGCGGCACATATACTGAACAATCTCTTTGGGAGTATAGAAAGCTCCCTTATCTTTGTTGTCCTCCAAAAGATTCTCAAAAATATGTCCCAACATTTCAGGATCAATACCAACCTCGCTATCATCAGGGTCGTTCTCGTCAATGGTGAAGTTATATTGAGAGAAGAAATCCATTAAATCCTTGAAGTAGGAATATGGGAAATCTATATCTAATTCGTCAATTCTGTCCTTATCAAACAAACCACCATTTAAGTATGGAATCTTGATATTTTCACCAAGTTTACCATCGGCTATATCTCCATTTCGCTTTTCATTCAATGTTTTGAAGAACAGTGGTTCCAAAACATCACTTAACAAACGATTATTGTTGGCATAATTATCTACAAGTTTACTAAGGTAGTTTTTATCTCCACCTTCCCATTTAACATTTGAAGCAGGCACACCCATCCAGCCTTTCTTTTGTAAGAATTGCAAGAACACCAAACGGCCTAATAACTTCTTGACATAGTCGCGATGTGGCTTGGTATCAGAAAGCGTATCAATAAATTTCTTATATTGGGCTTTGTAGCCATTGAAAAACTCTTTGTTAAGTCGTTCAACAGAGAATGCATCGGTAACATCTGTTAAATAAATGGAGCCATAGGTCCTCTTATCAGCCAATTCTTTAAGTCGGCTTGCTGCTGTGGTACAAGGCTCATTCTTGCCTAACAAGAATGTATATCGTTTAGGAGCTGTTTCCTTCTTTACTAATTCTCCACTTTCATTGAAATAGGTCTGCTTGGCAATAAATGTCAAGCGATAGTCATCTTGGCCTTGCGAATAATAGAAAACCAAAGCTCCATGAATCAAGTCTTGATCTACATATTTTGCAGCAATATCGCGCAAACTTTTACGGTTGCGGGATATTTGCACATTGTCGGCTACCTCAAAGCGGAATATAGCCAATGAACGTCCGTCATCTAAACGGATGTTTCCTACATGGCCACCATCTTTGACATGTGAATCTGTAATCTTGGCAACACTTGTAAAGATTTCAACTTTAGGAAAGATCTTCTCTAGCAAATCTTTCCAAATGTTAAAATCAAATTTTGCAGATAGTATATTTTTCAAATATGCTTGATTCATAATAATACTTTGTTACATGTTAAAACTCTCTGAAATAATAATTTCAGGCATAAAATCTTTCGACACTTTAAGCGCATCTACTTGTTTATCAACATTTCCGCCTTGGACATGCTCCAATGGATATGCTGATATAATCATTATCAATTGTTCTAGCAAAACTACTGGCTTGACTGGAGTTCTCTTTGTTGCTGTTTTTAGTTTATTTATATCTCGTTGCAACTGCTGGAATTTGCCCGTTGTAATAGCTCGTTTTGCTTTATTAATCAATTCAAGTTCCTGTTCTGTAATGTTGGGAATACTTACAAAGCCATCAAGATAAGCAATTGCCTTCTTCTCATTAGGACCCTGTGCCGGATTCACCTTCTGCTTTGTTGCTTTAGTCTCTTCCTCTTGTGTAACAAAAGCATCAAGTGCCGCTTTTACTTGCTCGTGGTGCATATCGTGTAGCGGTATGGACTTTTCGTCAATACGGGCTTCAAACTCTTTTACTGCCTCCAAGAATGTAAGTTCCTCTATGCTGCCGTCTTCTCGAACAAATGTGAATGCATCACGGCGCTTATTACGGATAAACACAATGGTACTTCCTGGTATAAACTTACTCTTGCGACCTGTGCGAGCTCTCAATGGCAGTTTGCTGATTCGTTTAATCAAATCAGGATCATCTTGTTTCAATTGTCGGAGCCACATCAGGTAGCGCAATTTCTCATCACGCTCCTCATCTACATCCTTGTCAAACAGACCAAAACTTTCAGGATTCTCATCGGTAGAATATATCTGACTATCTTCGCCCAATGCTGCATGGAAAGCAAAGAGTTTCATTTTCGCCTTCTTCTCCAACTCAATGTCATCATTAACTTTTGATGTAGGGAAGAAGTTGAAAATATATACCTCTTTAGCAGTGCTACCGATACGATTCACACGACCGATACGCTGCATAAGCCTTGTAGAGTTCCAAGGTGTGTCATAGTTTACGATAACATTGGCACGATGGAGGTTTACACCTTCGGCAAGTACCTCGGTAGAGATAACGATGTTATAATCGTTTTTCTTATCCCCCTTGTAGTTTGCATCGAAGTTCTCCTTCAAGAGTGGCATTTGTGTATCTCTATTGTCGCTCTGTACAGTCATAATCTTATCAAAACCATGATTTTTTAGAGCGTCATAGAGATATTTGGTGGTCTCTTTTGATTCTGAGAATATAACTAATTTCCCTTCATGGTTAATGGTTTTATCCAATAACGTATCTTTAAGATATTGAATAAATATATCTAACTTAGGATCGGCATTAACAGCATCCCACATAGAAACCAACTCTTTCAATATCTCATTATCAGCCTTAATGCCGTCTTCGAAACCATCTTCAAAGTCATCTGGCGTACAAACTTCTATTGTTGGGTCGGTATATCTTGCTTCCTCAATCAACTTTATCAACTCATCTTCCTTCCCTTCACTAAGGAACTCATTGACTTTCAAATTGGGAGCAATGTATATAGTACCGTTGGCAAACATATCAAGCATCACCTTGTTGGCCTCATAATATCGGCGCAATGATTGCTTGAAGGCATAAAAACTACTATCTATTCGCTTGACAAGCAGCGTCTTCATAATGCCTGCCAATTGGATAGAAATCATATCTGCCTTTTTATACTTACTCTTCTTAGGAGACTTTAGATATTTTATTGCCTGATATCTGTAATATTTAAGTCCGTTTATCTTGTCACTAAGATACATTATAGTCTTATCGTACAAAGTCTCCAACTCTGTATCCAATTGATAATATATCTTGCGAGGAGATTTTACATCAGGGAAATGAATGTTCTGTTCCTCCAAATCTTTGCGATATGCATCGTTCTCCATTAAGTCTGTACGAGTTCGGCGTACAGTTAATGGTTCCACAACCTTGATACGAATTCTCTCATAGATTGCCTTAACTTCGTCAGCTATAAGAGTTAAGTCCTTTTGTTTTTTTAGTTTGTTATATCTATCAATATGTTCACGGAAGAAACGCTGCAAATTACCTTCTTCCAAGGTGCTATCTTTTGAGTCCTGGAAAAGATAAACAAGATTGGCAATATCCTCTGGTCTATTGTTAAGTGGCGTAGCAGACACAAGTATAACCTTTTTGTCATGTAAGCTACCATCATATCGCTTGGTTTTAGTCTTACACAACTTCTGCAATTCATTATACATTGATGCGGTGTCACTTCTGAACTTATGTGCCTCATCAACTATAATTAGGTCATAGAGTTCGGGATTCTTAACTTTATGAAGGCTTCCGTTAGTTATGATTTTGAAATTATCTAATTTGAATTCCGTAAGAGTCTCTTCCCAATTATCTTTCATAGCAGGAGGGACAATAACCAAAATATGAGAACGATGGGTCGGAAATCCATTCGAGAAAAAGAATTTCTTAGCTATAAGTGCAGAAACGACTGTTTTCCCCAATCCGACAACATCGGAAAGGAAAAATCCATTGTGTTTCATCATCTTGGCATATCCGTCATTAACAGCATCTATTTGGTAGGATAATTTTTTATATCCCGTAGGCAAATCGGATACAGAGTTCGGGTCAAAGTCAATACTCTTACCGAAGTATTCCAATAAGAATTTTAGATAAACCTCGTAAGGGGTAAAGTTTGGATTAAGATACGAGTCGTTCTTAATCTTATCTATATGAGTTATGTTGATCTCTACAGATTCTTCCCAAAGTTTTTCAAATGTTTCGGTTGCAAACTGTATGTCGTCATCATAGCGCAACTCCACATTGAACTCGAAGTTCTTTTCAAGTCCAGCCTCAGTTAAATTGCTAGAACCTGTGATAACAGAACCATAACCATGGGGATGGTAAACTTCCTCTCGGAAAATATAAATCTTAGCATGGATATTTTGTTTAGGATGGATGCGCATAGTTATTCTGCCGGTAACAATATCCTCTATAAACTGGTACATTCCATCCTCAACTTCTTTGTCGTATTTCGCTTCCTGAATATTACGCTTTATATCGTTAAAAAACTCCTCCTGAGACTGCTCTGCATTAGGATTGAAAAGTAGCCCCTGCTGATTTGCTTGATAAGTGAGTTTATCTACATTGATACCAACCAAAATGCGAATCTTGGGAGTTTGTTGTATAAACTTCCTAATACGGAAATATCCCGATGCACGGAAATATCCGACAAGTGCATCAAAGAAATGCACTTTTTTATATTTGAATACCCCTTCTATTTTTTCAAGAAGAGTATTTTCTTTTTCATTTGTGAAAAAGTTTGTTCCCATAGTTATTGTTTCGTAATAACGATTAGTTCTCTGGTATCAACATCCAATACCTTTGCAATATTTACCAGCATCTCCAACGATGGCTGCATTTTGTTTGAGCACCATTTAGAAACTGTTGAGGGGTCCTTGCCTAACTGCTCGGCAAGCCATTTGCCGGTTTTCTTTTGTTCAACCAATACTACTTTTAGTCTATTTAAATCTTTCATTATTTACACATTTTATTGGCGTATACCGCAAATTTAGTGATAATATGCGAAACCACATCTTACGTTGGCAACTTTTTTATCAGATAAATTGTAATTTTTATAATTCAAGAATGAATATTTGGATAGTTTATATGATTATTCGGAGCATAAAACTTGTACATAAAGCGAATGTGTTTGCAATGTAAAATCATCATATCTGCCCGACTTTGGAGGGGAGGATACCGACAGGTAGTTTTGGGCTGCCGAAAACATTTCGGGTGCCCCAAAACACAACTTGCTATGTTCGCTTGAACATAAATTTCCAGTGCCTGGAAATTACTATACAGCAGTCTAAATTTTACTCAAATATCAGCATTGGTGCGTTGGTTATAACACTTGTTGGTTACTTGTTTATAACCAATAAGCAAATCAAGCAATAAAGAATGAGTGTAATCATTAGTGATTATAACAAGTAATGCAATCACTCAATCTTGCAATCTGCCAGACTTGCTGTCACACAATCTTGCAGTCTGTCAATCACCCTTTCTGTAATTGGATTAGCGATTTACTTTCTAAAATACTACCAATTATGCAATCTGATGACACCCGACGACACGTTATGTCGGTTATGCTGAGGGTATTATTTTTTGTTTTTACTTAGCACTCAGAAAGCCACGAGTAAGTGAGAGCAAAGGAAACTTGTTTGCTTTGCCGAGCGAAAGTGGGTTCGCGAAACAATCGAATGTTTAATGTAAAAATGAAATAGTTATGGAGATTATCAGTATCGAGAAAAAGACCTTTGAGGAGCTTGTATCGCGCCTCGGGCAGTTCGTTAAGCGAATGGATAGCATTAACCGCCAGCGTGGTGGTAGGCGTATGAGCGATTGGATGGACAATCAAGATGTCTGTCAGGCATTGAAGATTAGTCCTCGTACATTACAGACCTTGCGGGATAGTGGGCGATTGCCACACTCTAAGATAAACAACCGCATATACTATCGCCCCGAAGATGTTGAGCAACTTATTGCAAATGATGTTTAACCTATAAATTCTATGCCTATGAGTAACGAAGTTATCACGCACAAGCACGAGTGGGTGCGCGGTCTATTCTCTGATCTTGACCGCATTGCCAAAGATGCAGCAACGGTGGCGGACGAAAATCAGCCGCTATTGGGCGGCGAACACTATTTGACCGATAGAGAGTTGTCTGAACGCTTGAAAATCAGTCGCCGTACTTTGCAGGACTACCGCAACAATGGTATTTTGCCATACCGCCAACTTGGAGGTAAAATCCTCTATCGGGAAAGCGATATTGAGCGAGTACTGCAAAGCTGCTATCGTGGCAAGTTTTGATTTTATACCCGATAGGGTGTAATGGCGATTCTATAATAGTAAATTACACTCGAAAGGGTATAAATTATATTGGAGGAATGGCCGCCACAGCCTTATTATGCAGAGTTGGGAGCGAGCTGCCTTTGTCCCCAACTCTGTTTTCTTATAATAATGGCGGCTTGATTATAATTTACGATTATACTCTTCATAGGTTTGACCTTGATTTATGCGTCGTAGG
>ERZ773217.2466-NODE-2466-length-12090-cov-3.567013_pt1 | contig 12090 bp, 9 predicted proteins | sample MGYA00580995_ERZ773217 | MGnify/ENA primary metagenome ERZ773217 (study PRJEB29015, sample SAMEA2737772) | human gut metagenome | biome: human gut; feature: human-associated habitat; material: faeces | place: China | collected 2012 ...
ATTAGAAGCATACATGGTGCGAAATATTTCAATTATGCTTACAATTTCATCTATCCATCTGCTCCTTATCGATACAGCCGATTCCTATAAAAAGCGAAAAGATATGTGGAATCATGTAAAAGAGTATAATGAAGCTCTTTACTATCGGCTTCGCTTTCGTACTTTGAGCGGTTTTACATATTTACCCGGAAAGATCGGCACAAGCTTGACAATCGGGGGATATCGTCTTGCAAAAAAAGTATATCGCTTTCAATAAAGAACGATGATCGGTAAAAAAGACAAAAGGAAAAATGTATTGTTAATCCGGAAGATTTACATTACAGGGGGAAAGGATGAACTAATATGACAGAAATATACATAGCATTTGTAGATACACCGGGAATTTTTGCTTCGATTATTCGAAGAGTAATTAAACAAAAATATATTCATGTGGCAATCGGGCTTGATGAGAATCTGGATGAAGCATACAGTATCGGAAGGAGACATCCGTCGATTCCTCTGATTGCAGGATTTGAAAAAGAAGAGAAAAGAAAAATTTTGCGGGCATTTCCGGGAGCGGATTATATGATCTGCTCAATTCCATGCACTCAAGAACAAAAGCAGTTTATTAAAGAGGAGCTTCATGAGGCGATGAAGAACAGATATCGCTATCATTATACAATTCTCGGACTTCCGTTTTTACTTTTCGGAAAACCGTTTTATCAAAAAAATCATTACACATGTTCTTCCTATGCTGCCGAGTTGCTTGAAAAGGCAGGCGTCTGTACATGGAACAAGCATTTTTCGCTTGTTACGCCAAAGGATTTTTATGAATATAAGGGGAAACAGAAAATTTTTGAAGGTAGTTTGAGAGAACTTACCGAAAGAGAGAAAAAGACATATCCGGAGTATGGAACACTTACTTTTCCGCCGATATCCCGCCCGGCATATCTATCTGCTGCGGGAAATTATATAACAATGGCGCATGTACATAATGTCCGGGAAGAAGAAAGAAAAGGACGGAGGAGAAGGTATGAGCGTTAAGAAACGAATTCTTGAAGTAACGATTTTCTTACTTGTAATGTTTTTGACGTTTTATACACTTTTCAGTGGGAAAAATCTTGGTGAAATTGCAAATGCCGTTTCAAAAATGTCAGTAGGATACTTGGTTCCGGCGGCTGCTCTTGCTATCTTTTTTGTATGCGCAGAAGGATATATGATCTGGTATCTGCTTCAGGCAATGAAAGCAAACCGAAGAAAAGAAGGAAGTTCTTTGATTCGTTGTATCCAATACTCTTTTATCGGATTTTTCTATTCTGGCATTACGCCGTCTGCAACAGGAGGACAGCCTGTGCAGCTCTATTATATGAGCAAAGACGGGAACAGAGGATCGGACAGTACGGTTGTGCTTATGACAGTTGCTGTTGTTTATAAATTTGTACTTGTAATTTTAGGAGCGGCGATTTTATTATTTTGGTACCGGCCTCTCTATTCGGAGTTAGGGAAATTTTTCCCTCTCTATCTTTTCGGACTTTTATTAAATGTAATTTTAGTTGTGGTCATAGCGGGAATTATGTTGATGCCGAATATTATGCTGCGATGTGCGCTTTTTTTTGAAAAGCTGTTTGTTAAAATGAGCATTTTGAAACCTTCTGAAAAGCGTCCTGAAAAAATTCACGAGTTTATCGGAAGTTATCAAAACGCAGTTTCATGGCTTAGGACACATAAAGGAAAGCTTTTGTTTATTGTGCTTGTTACATTTTTACAAAGATGTAGCGTATTTCTTTTGACATATATGGTATACCTTGGATTCGGGCTGCACGGAACCGGAATGATGAAAGTTATCCTTCTTCAAGCCGCAGTCTATATAGCGGTAGATATGCTTCCGCTTCCGGGAGCGCAGGGAATTACAGAGCTGATGTATCAAACTGTGTTTGCCCATGTATTTACCGGTACATATCTTATACCGTCCATGCTTGTAAGCAGAGGAATTAATTTCTACTTTTTGCTCATTGTCAGTCTTATTATTGTTTTGGTAAATAAAATTCGGTATAAATCGACGGTTTGCCGGAATGTAAAGATTGAAAACGAATAAAAGAGAAACAATAGATAATCATAAAAATAATAAAAAAGCATAGGTAAAATCTACTTGACAACTCCTTGCAGACATCTCAAAATGAATGAGAGAAAATGGTTTGCAAGGAGTTTTTTATGAATATTATAAATGTGGAACATCTCTATAAAATATACGGTGAGAAAATAATATTTGACGATGCGTCATTCGGAATTCAAAAAGGAGATAAAATCGGGATCGTAGGGATCAACGGTACCGGAAAATCAACGCTTCTTAAAATGATAGCAGGAGAAGAAACACCGGATAAAGGACAGATTATAAAACAAAATGGACTGAAGCTTGCCTATGTGCCGCAAAATCCGGTTTTTTCAGAAGACAGTACGATTCGGTCATATGCATTAAAAAAAGGGGAAGAGAATTGGAAAGTAGAAAGTAATCTGACGGAATTAAATATCACCCGGTTTGATCAGAAAATCGAGCATTTATCAGGAGGACAGAAAAAACGGGTTGTGCTTGCAAAAATACTGTCAGATGATTTTGACGTACTTTTGCTGGATGAGCCTACGAACCATTTGGATGAAGCGATGATCCGATGGCTGGAAGAATATCTTCGGTCCTATAAAGGAACCGTTATTATGGTAACTCACGACCGGTATTTTCTTGACAGAGTTACAAATCGTATTTTGGAGATCAGTCATGGAAAAATGTATGGATACGACTCTGACTACTCAGGGTTTCTTGAACTGAAGGCGCAAAGAGAAGAGATGGAATCAGCATCTGAACGAAAGAGACAGAGTGTTTTGAGAATGGAACTTGAATGGGCGAAACGCGGGTGTCGTGCCAGAACAACGAAACAAAGAGCGAGACTGGAGCGTCTTGAACAACTGAAAAACGGAAATACTCCGATAAAAGATCAAACAGTAGAACTTGATTCGGTAGAAACCAGAATGGGGAAAAAGACGATCGAACTTCATCATGTGAGTAAAAAATACGGAGAAAAAGTGATACTGGATGATTTCAGTTATATTGTGTTAAAAAATCAAAGACTTGGAATCATAGGACCAAATGGATGCGGAAAATCAACTCTTATGAAAATGATCGCGGGACAGGTGATTCCGGACAGTGGAAACATTGAGATCGGAGAAACGATCAAGATCGGATATTTTGCACAGGAAGAACAAGAGATGGATCCTTCTCAAAGAGTGATCGATTATGTGAAAGATATTGCAGAATATATTACGACACGAGAAGGAAAAATCAGTGCGTCAGCGTTGTTGGAGCGTTTTTTGTTTACTCCTGATATGCAGTATGCTCCGATAGGTAAACTTTCGGGCGGAGAGAAGAGAAGGCTGCATCTTCTTGGCGTACTTGCCGAAAATGCAAATGTTCTTTTGTTTGACGAGGTGGGAAATAATCTTGATATTCCCACACTTACGATTTTGGAAGATTATTTAAACTCTTTTTCGGGAATCGTGATCACCGTATCGCATGACCGCTATTTTTTAGATAACATTGTGGATCGCATTTTCGAGTTAGATGGGAAGGGGCATATCCGTCAGTTTGAAGGAGGATATACCGATTATTTGAATGTAAAGAAAAGAGAATCTGCATCAACGCAGTTTACAGACAAAACCGAAAATTCGCGCGGAAATCTTCCGAAAGATCCTGCGGAAAGTAATCCGAAAAGCTGGAAACAAAATGCGCCGCAGAAGGTTAAATTTTCTTATAAAGAACAAAGAGAATTTGAGACGATTGATGACGATATCGCAGCGCTTGAAGAAAGAATAGAAAAAATTAAAATGCAGATCAATGCGAATGCGACCAATTCTGTTAAACTAAAAGAGTTATTTGAGGAACAGGAGAAAGTACAGGCACAGCTTGACGAAAAAACAGAAAGATGGGTTTATTTAAACGAGATTGCAGAAAAGATCGGCTGCGTATAACTTTTGATTTCATTCTTGATTTTAGACTGACTGAACGGTCATCAAATATGTAAAAATTTTAGCACAACATCTTGACAAAGAATAGCTGAGTTGGTAATATTATAAAATATAAAAACAGAACGCACTCTGTTTTTTTAGAGAAGAAGGAGAGGAACACATGAGAAGTCAGGTATTTTCATTGCTTGTAGACAATAATCCGGGAGTGTTGAGCCGTATTGCAGGGTTATTCAGCAGACGCGGATACAGTATAGACAGCATCACGGCAGGTGCGACGACCGATACGAGGTTTACGAGGATTACAGTAGTTGCATCGGGGGATGAGCTGATTTTATCCCAGATAGAAAAACAGGTAAGGAAGCTGGAAGATGTCGTTGATATAAAAGTTTTGAAAGACGGAGAGTCAGTATACCGCGAACTGATCATGGTAAAACTGCGGGCAAACGCATCCCAAAGGGGCGAGATTATTTCAGTGGCAGATATTTTCAGAGCGAAGATAGTTGATGTCGAAGAGGACTCGCTGATCATCGAACTCACCGGAACTCAGAGTAAACTGGAAGCTTTTCTGAATCTTCTTCGAGGATATGAGATACTGGAACTTGCAAGAACAGGTATTACAGGTCTTTCCAGAGGAAGTAAGGATGTAGCATATTTTTAATTATCATTTAGGAGGAATGCAAAATGGCAGCAAAAATTTATTATCAGGAAGATTGTAATCTCTCACTTCTTGAGGGAAAAACAATCGCGATCATCGGTTATGGAAGTCAGGGACATGCTCATGCACTGAATCTGAAAGAATCAGGATGCAATGTCGTGATCGGACTTTATGAAGGAAGCAGATCATGGGCAAAAGCAGAAGCGCAGGGATTTGAAGTATATACAGCGGCAGAAGCGGCAAAAAAAGCAGATATTATTATGATCCTGATTAATGATGAGAAACAGGCTGCTTTATATAAAAACGATATTGAGCCGAATCTTGAAGAAGGTAATATGCTGATGTTTGCACACGGCTTTAACATTCATTTCGGACAAATCGTTCCGCCGGCGAACGTAGATGTGACAATGATCGCTCCGAAAGCTCCGGGACATACTGTAAGAAGCGAGTATCAGGTTGGAAAAGGAACTCCTTGCCTTGTAGCTGTAGAGCAGGATTATACAGGAAAAGCTCTTGATAAAGCTCTCGCATATGGTCTTGCGATCGGAGGAGCAAGAGCCGGTATCCTCGAGACTACATTCCGTACAGAGACAGAGACAGACCTTTTCGGCGAACAGGCGGTTCTTTGCGGCGGTGTGTGCGCTCTTATGCAGGCAGGCTTTGAGACACTTGTAGAAGCGGGATACGATCCGAGAAATGCATATTTTGAGTGTATTCATGAGATGAAGCTTATTGTTGATTTGATCTATCAGTCCGGTTTTGCAGGAATGAGATATTCGATTTCCAATACTGCCGAATATGGTGATTACATAACAGGACCGAAGATCATTACAGATGATACGAAGAAAGCGATGAAGCAGATTTTGACAGATATTCAGGATGGTACGTTCGCAAAAGACTTTCTTCTGGATATGTCCGAAGCCGGAGGTCAGGCACATTTCCGCGCAATGAGAAAACTTGCGTCAGAGCATCCGTCAGAGAAAGTAGGAGAAGAGATCAGAAAACTTTACAGTTGGAGCGATGAAGATAAACTGATCAATAACTAATAGGATATAATTACAAAAAGACGCCTTGCATTACGCGAAGCGTCTTTTTGTATGAAAATGTCTTTTTGTTTATGATGATAAGATTATGTACAAAAAAAGACATCTGCCTGACGGAAGCAAATGTCTTTTCTATTTTTATCAATTCTATTAATAAGATTAAGCAATGCTGCTTACAGCTTTGGAAAGACGAGAAATCTTTCTGGAAACAGTTTTTTTGTGATAAACACCTTTTGTTCCAGCTTTGGAAATCTCGACGATCGCTGCGCGAAGAGCAGTCTTAGCAGTTTCAGCGTCTTTAGCGGCAACTGCAGCTTCCACTTTCTTTACAGCAGTTTTTACTTTAGACTTAATTGCTTTGTTTCTTGCAGCTTTTGTCTCGTTTACTAAAATTCTTTTCTTAGCAGACTTAATGTTAGCCAATGCGTACACCTCCAAATATATCTATGATTTCAAATGTAATTTGAGTTTCCGCAGACTCGGACACGGACGTTCTGCTGAAACATACTCATTTATTTTATGCCAACTCTAAAGGGTTGTCAATACATATTTTAATAAATATTGGGAATTATGGAACATATATAGAGAAAAACTGCATTATTTGGAAAACCGGAATAAAAAAACACAGTATCTGCATTAAAAAGACGGTTTGAATATAAAAACAGCAGGAATACTATAATAAGAACATAAAAAGCGAGGATGAGATATGATAAAAAATTATAGTGTGCGGACAGATCTTGCGCTTGAAGAAAAAGAAAGGTTTGAATCAGATCATGTAGAAATATCAGGGGTAGTTCTTGAAGAAGATTATGATGAAGCATCAGAACTTCGTGTTACAAGAGTGGAGATCAAAACAGAAAACGGAGCAAAGGCAATGGGAAAACCTGTAGGAACTTATTTGACGATAGAAACTCCTAATTTGGCAATGCCTGATGAAAAAAGTCAGACCGTGATTGCCGAAAAGGTATGTTCTTTTATAAAGGAACTGATCCGAAAATTTGAAGTAAAAGATAAAGATCTATCTATTCTTGTAGTAGGGCTGGGGAATAGAGAAGTTACTCCGGATTCACTGGGACCTTGCGTGGCAGATCATTTATCCGTGACGCGGCATATTGTAAAAGAATATGGAAAATATGCAATAGGAGTCGACGACGCGCCGATGATCAGCGCTGTCGTGCCGGGAGTGATGGGGCAAACGGGAATGGAAAGTGCGGAGATCGTGCGTGGGATTGTATCGGAAACGAATCCTGATGTTATTATTGCAGTTGATGCATTGGCAGCAAGAAACAGTAAGCGATTGAACCGGACGATTCAGATCGCAGATACCGGGATTCATCCCGGAAGTGGAGTGGGGAATCACAGAAATGGGATGACAATGGAAACATTAGGAGTACCTGTTATCGGAATCGGTGTGCCGACAGTTGTAGACGCGGCAACGATTGTAAATGATACAATGGAAAACTTTATAAGGGCTCTTGAATCTTCGGATTCTTTAAAAGGAGTCGGGGAAGTGCTGCGTTCCTATAACGCCGGAGAAAAATATGAATTTGTAAAAGAGCTGATCTCTCCTCATTTAAACGGAATGTTTGTCACGCCTAAAGATGTTGATGAAATGGTTCATCATATCAGTCATACTTTATCGGAAGCGATCAATATGCTTTTTTCGGCCGGTTCAGGCAGATCGGAAGCATAAGAGAAAAGAACAAAGCATACACTGTCAGAAGTAATAGAAAGGACGATGTCTGATGGCGGATCGATTTCGGATATTAGAAAAAGAACGAGAACGGAAGAAGCGGATGATCCGGTTTCTGTTTTTCTTTCTGGCAATGATTTGTTTGATTTCGGAAGGAATGTGGTCGGCTCGAATGTATGGTTTCCAAACTCATATTTTTTCGGGTGCGGAAGAGATGTACATGCCGCGGCTTGCATATTTGAACAGAAGCCCGCAAAAAACAGTTCACGAGTTTTTTATAGAACAATCTTATCTGTTTCTTCCGACAGCAGGGTATGCGATGGAGCATAGGAGAGAGGGATTTACGGCAGAAGATCAAGAAACTGTTGCTCAAATTTTAGAGGCGCAGGCAAACGATGAGAACTGTATCGATGAAAACGGAAATCTTATTAGTAAAGAGTCTCCTGAAACGGCGCAAAATGTGCAGCCGTCGGGAGAAACGTCACTTTCTTCTGTCGATATGTCTATTGAGAGGTTAAGAGATTTTGATTATTTGCTTAGTAATTTTTATACGGTAGACAGCTCTACGATGATTGGTCCTGAACAGTTGAATGCAGATGACCTTCTTGGGAGGAGTATGAAGATCAATAAAAAGGAAGATGGTCCGAAAGTATTGATATTTCATACTCATTCACAGGAGGAATTTGTCGATTCAATTCCGGGAGATCCTGCCACAAGTATTGTCGGAATAGGGGAATATCTGACAGAGCTTTTAAATAAGCGGGGAATCAAAACAATCCATGACACAGGGGTATATGATATTATTAACGGACAGCTCGACAGGAGTAATGCATATGAAAACGCAGAAGCGTCTGTCAGACCGATTCTGGAGGCAAACCCAACGATCGAGGTGGCAATCGACCTTCATAGGGATGGCGTTGCCGAGGGAACGCACTTAGTCACAGAAGTAAACGGAAAGCCGACTGCAAAGATCATGTATTTTAATGGATTGAGCCGATCTCGCACAAACGGAGATATCGATTATCTTTATAATCCGTACATACAGGATAATCTGGCGTTTTCTCTTCAGATGCAGCTTGCGTCAGAACGAATGTATCCCGGGTTTGCAAGACATATTTATCTGCGGGCATATAGATATAATCTGCATCTGCTGCCGAAGTCTCTGTTGATTGAAGCCGGTGCGCAGACAAATACTGTAGAAGAAATGAAAAATGCGATGGAGGTCGTGGCAGATACGCTGTGTGAAGTTATACTGGAATGACAAGGATTCTATTTACAAGATCGAAAACGGGTGGTATCATAGAAAATAATACCCTCAGATGAAAGGAACAACATCCGGCATCTGAGGGTACAATCTCGTTATAGCGTGAAACAAAATTAGTGCGGCATAAGAAAAGAAGTCGAGAAAAATAGAAGGAATGATCCGGTAAAGGAGAAGGTAAATGGCTGGAAATAATACATATGATGCAGGGAGTATTTCTGTATTGGAAGGATTAGAGGCGGTACGAAAACGCCCGGGAATGTATATCGGAAGTGTATCGACAAAAGGTCTGAATCATCTTATTTATGAAATTGTGGACAATTCCGTGGATGAACATCTGGCAGGATTTTGTACGGAAATCCGTGTTGTTTTAGAAAAAGACGGAACGGCAACAGTAACCGATAACGGGAGGGGAATTCCGGTTGATATGCATCAAAAAGGAATTTCTGCGGCAAGGCTTGTGTTTACCACACTTCATGCAGGGGGAAAATTTGACGATTCGGCGTATAAGACAAGCGGAGGTCTTCATGGCGTCGGTTCTTCTGTTGTAAATGCACTTTCTACATATATGGATGTTAAGATCAGCCGTGATGGGGCGGTATACCATGACAGATATGAGCGCGGAGTTCCTGTCATTGAACTGGAAAACGGACTTCTTCCTAAGATCGGAAAGACAAAAAAGACAGGAACAACAATTAATTTTCTGCCTGATGATACGATTTTTGAAAAGACGAAGTTCCGGGCGGAGGAAGTAAAAAGCAGGCTGCATGAAACAGCATATCTTAACCCGGAACTGACGATAATATTCGAAGATAAAAGAGGAGATCAGACCGAGCATATCGAATATCATGAACCGGAGGGAATCATCGGGTTTATCAGAGATCTGAATAAGAAAAAAGAGGCGCTTCATGAGCCTGTTTATTTTAAAGGGGAAGCAGACGGTATTGAAGTGGAGGCGGCATTTCAGTATGTTAATGAATTTCATGAGAATGTGCTCGGTTTCTGCAACAATATTTACAATGCCGAGGGCGGAACGCATTTAACCGGATTTAAAACGACATTTACGACGGTTATGAATCAGTATGCAAGAGAAATCGGTATTTTAAAAGAGAAGGATACGAACTTTACGGGAGCTGATATCCGAAACGGGATGACGGCGATTATTTCGATCAAACATCCGGATCCTAGATTTGAAGGGCAGACAAAGACAAAACTGGACAATCCCGACGCGGCAAAAGCGGTCGGTAAAGTTGCGGGAGATGAAATTGTTCTTTATTTTGACCGTAACCTGGACGTTTTAAAAACGGTATTGTCAAGTGCGGAAAAGGCGGCGAAAATCCGTAAGACAGAAGAAAAGGCGAAAACGAATCTTTTGACGAAGCAAAAATATTCGTTTGACAGTAACGGAAAACTCGCAAACTGCGAGAGCAGAGATCCGAAAAAGTGCGAGATATTTATTGTTGAGGGAGATTCGGCGGGAGGTTCGGCAAAAACGGCCAGAAACAGAAACTTTCAGGCGATTCTTCCTATTCGCGGGAAAATATTAAACGTGGAGAAAGCAAGTATTGATAAAGTCCTTGCGAATGCAGAAATAAAAACGATGATCAATGCGTTCGGATGTGGATTTTCCGAAGGATACGGCAATGACTTCGATATTACAAAGCTTCGATACGATAAGATCATAATTATGGCAGATGCAGATGTAGACGGAGCTCATATTTCAACACTTTTGCTGACGCTGTTCTATCGGTTTATGCCGGAACTGATTTATGAGGGGCACGTGTATATTGCAATGCCGCCGCTTTATAAGGCAATGCCGAAAAGCGGAGAAGAGGAATATCTTTACGATGATAAGGCGCTTGAAAAATATCGAAGGACACACAAAGGACCGTTTACTCTTCAGAGGTATAAAGGGCTTGGAGAGATGGATGCAGAACAGTTGTGGGAAACAACACTTGATCCTAAAAGACGTCTTTTAAAGCTTGTTGAGATTGAAGATGCGAGAATGGCTTCCGGTGTGACTGAGATGCTTATGGGAACGGAAGTGCCTCCGCGGCGGGCATTCATCTATGAAAATGCGACAGAGGCGGAACTTGATATATAATCTGTATGACGAAACAGAGTCGACGTGATTTGTGTCAGAAAATGGACTTGCTTTGTGTCATATGAGCAAAATGAAATGAAGGAGACGAGAAATGAACAGTGAATCACAGATCATAAGAACGGAATATTCGGATCTTATGAAAAAATCATATATTGATTATGCGATGAGCGTAATTATTTCCAGGGCGCTTCCGGATGTAAGAGACGGACTGAAGCCGGTTCAGCGCCGTACGCTTTATGATATGTACGAACTGGGAATCCGCTATGATAAGCCGTACAGAAAATGCGCGCGTATTGTCGGAGATACGATGGGTAAATATCATCCTCACGGCGACAGTTCGATCTACGAATCTCTTGTTGTTATGGCTCAGGAGTTTAAAAAAGGAATGGTACTTGTAGACGGTCACGGAAACTTCGGTTCGATAGAAGGTGACGGCGCTGCGGCAATGCGTTATACTGAGGCAAGACTGACGAAATTCACGCAGGAAGTCTGCCTTGCAGATCTAGATAAAGATGTGGTAGATTTCGGACCGAATTTTGACGAAACAGAAAAAGAACCGCTTGTACTTCCGATGCGTGTGCCAAACCTCCTCGTAAACGGAGCGGAAGGAATTGCGGTAGGTATGGCGACAAGTATACCGCCTCATAATCTCGGAGAAGTGATCGATGCGGTAAAGGCATATATTAAAAACGATTCGATCACTACAAAACAACTGATGAAATACATAAAAGGGCCTGATTTTCCGACAGGCGGAATTGTTGTTAATAAAGATGATCTGATCAATATATATGAAACGGGACAGGGAAAGATCAAAGTCCGGGGAAAAGTAGAGACAGAAGAATTAAAAGGCGGCAAAAAGCAGCTTGTGATCAGTGAGATCCCATACACGATGATCGGAGCGGGAATAGGGAAGTTTTTAAATGATGTAGCCGGTCTGGTAGAGACAAAGAAAACAACAGATATCACAGATATTTCAAACCAATCTTCCAAAGAAGGAATTCGGATTGTGTTGGAACTAAAAAAAGGCGCAGATGTAGAAAATCTAAAAAATATGCTTTATAAAAAGACGCGCCTTGAAGACACATTCGGCGTGAATATGCTTGCAGTTGCAGACGGAAGACCGGAAACACTCGGACTTAAGAAGATCATTGAGCATCATGTAGATTTTCGATTTGAACTGGCGACGAGAAAATACAAAACACTTCTTGCAAAAGAACAGGAAAAAAGTGAGGTGCAGGAGGGGTTGATCAAAGCATGTGATGTGATCGATCTTATTATTGAAATCCTTCGAGGCAGTAAATCTGTAAAAGATGCAAAAGCATGTCTTGTAAATGGCGTAAC
>ERZ773217.2484-NODE-2484-length-12008-cov-5.490086_pt1 | contig 12008 bp, 9 predicted proteins | sample MGYA00580995_ERZ773217 | MGnify/ENA primary metagenome ERZ773217 (study PRJEB29015, sample SAMEA2737772) | human gut metagenome | biome: human gut; feature: human-associated habitat; material: faeces | place: China | collected 2012 ...
TTATCATTGCTACGGTTTCCGGTGACCTTCATGATATTGGTAAGAATCTGGTTGCCATGATGATCGAGAGTGCCGGATTTGAGGTGATCGATCTTGGAGTCGATGTTCCGGCGGCTAAGATTATTGAGTGCTATAAAGAGAATCCGGATGTTAAGATCATTGCTCTTTCTGCGCTGCTGACTACTACTATGCCGGCTCTGAAGGAGACTGTTGAGGCGTTGAATGCGGCGGATTTCAGAGGTAATATTAAGGTTATGGTTGGCGGAGCGCCGATTACAGAAGCTTTTGCTGAGGAAATTGGTGCTGACGGATATTCTGATGATGCGGCTAGTGCGGCGTCACTGGCTAAGAAGTTGGCAGCATGATCTGATTGCTTGTGCGGGTTTAGTATAACATGAAAATATTATGAGGGGACTGCTCTGTGGAGTGGTCCTTTCGTGTATTTTGGGATTTTTTTGGAGTGTGTTATAATGGGAAAAAGGGGACGCTCAGAAAAATATTTTATTTCATGTGCGGTTTCGGGGTCTAAGATATTCTAAGTTTTCAGAAATCTGCTAAAGGCATGAGTAGCCTTCTCAAACTCGCTCCGTTGCAAACTTCGCTCAGACAGTGATACAGTCTGCTCATAACGCAGATTTCTGAGAGCTAAGAATATCTAAGACCCCTGCAAATGCACATGAAATAAAATATTTTTCTGAGCTGTTCGTTGGTTGTTGTAGTGTTTGGATTGGATATGTGGGAGGTTTTTATGGCTTGGGTTAAGTTTGTGCGCGAGGATGTTGAGATAGAGGTGGAGGATGGTATATCTGTACTGGAGGCGGAGATTCAGGCGGGACTGAGGCCGGATGCGCCTTGTGGCGGTCTGGGGAAATGTGGGAAGTGTCTGGTTAAGATTAATGGGGAAGTGGTTAAAGCGTGTCAGGTGCGGATTGGTGAAGGTGAGACTTGTGTAGTGGAGACATTGGACAGGGCTGGCAATGAAAAGATTTTGACGGATGGATTTAACAGAGAAGTTGTGTTTGAACCGGGACTACGGATGGTTCAGGTTGAGTTGGAGAAGGCGAAAACAGGGGAGAAGCGGTCGGACTGGCAGAGGCTGCTGGATACGCTGGCGGAGACAGATGGTGAGGTTGAGCCGGGGCAGATGGAGGTGGATCTGAAGCTGGCGGGTGAATTGTATGGGATGCGCAGGGATTCTGATGAATGGTATGTGATTTACAGTAGACGGCGGATTCTGGAAATGAGGAAGGAAGCTGGTCGGAGGTGTCTGGCAGCGTTTGATATTGGGACGACTACCATTGCGGGGTATTTGCTGGATGGTGCGGATGGGAGGACTCTGGCAGTTGAGAGCAGGATGAATCCGCAGGCGCAGTATGGTGCGGATGTGATCATGCGGGCGAATTATGCGCTGGAGCATGGAACAGAAGCGTTAAGTATGTGTGTTCGGAAAGCGGTTAATGAGATGTTGGGAAGTCTGGCAGAGGATGCAGGGATAAGGAGAGAGGATGTTTTTCAGGTGTGTGTTGTGGGAAATACCTGTATGCATCATCTGTTTCTGGGGATTTCTCCGGCTTCGCTGGTACATGCGCCCTATACTCCGGCTGTGAGTGAGAGGCTGGTGCTGAATGCGGGGGATTATGGTCTGGCTGTGCAGGAGCGTGCAGAGTTGATCATGCTTTCGGATATTGCAGGATATGTGGGAGCGGATACCTGTGGATGTCTGCTGGCTATCAGGCAGGATCAGCAGGAAGAGATTTCTCTGATGATCGATATTGGAACGAATGGTGAGATGGTTCTGGGAAACAGGGAGCGGATGGTGACCTGTTCTACTGCGGCCGGGCCTGCTTTTGAGGGTGCGAAGATTGAGTGTGGAATGCGTGGCGCGGCCGGGGCTGTGGATCATGTGAAGTATGAGGATGGGAAGTGGAACTATACAACTGTTGGGAATAAGCCGGCGGTTGGTTTGTGTGGTTCGGGATTGATCGATCTGGTGGCGGGTCTTCTGGATGCTGGAATGCTGGATGAGAATGGTGTGCTGAGAAGCGGACAGGAGAAGCAAGGTGTGTTTATTCTGGTACCGCCAGAGCGGGGCGGTAATGAGAGAGGAGTTTATCTGACGCAGAAGGATCTCGGAGAGGTTCAGCTTGCGAAAGCTGCGATTGCAGCGGGAATTCAGATGCTTATGGAGCGGATTGGGATTACAGAAGATGATATCTGTTCGGTATATATTGCAGGTGCTTTTGGCAACTATATGGATCCGGTCAGTGCCGGGAAGATTGGCTTGCTTCCGGCGATGCTTGTGAAGAAAGTGAAACCAGTGGGAAACGCTGCTGGTGAGGGTGCGAAGATCGCACTTGTGAATGAGAAGGAAATGCTGGAGATGGATGAGCTGGTGAGAAAGATTGAATTCGTTGAGCTGGCTGCTTCGGCTGATTTTCAGGATCATTTTATTGATGAACTGGGATTTGAGACAGGTGAATGACTTTATCCGCCTGATTGAATTATTGAGAAGTGCAGATTTCTTCTGATAAACTGCGGAGCAGTTATTCGGTGCAGAACTGAGGCGCGAAGAGGATAATTTTATCTGCCTGATGAGGTTGCTATAGATTATACAAGAGAGTAAGGGGTTAGATTATGGATATAAAAAAAATAGAGCAAATGGGAATGGAGCAGGGGTTTTCGCATGTGGTGTTGCTGGATTGTGATACGATTGAGCTGAAGCCGGAGGTTCGACAGATGTGTGCAGCGGATACCTGTCATAAGTATGATAAGTGCTGGAGCTGTCCTCCGGGATGTGGCTCTCTTGAGGAATGTGAAGCGAAAGTCCGGCAGTATAAGTATGGGATTATTGTTCAGACAGTTGGTGAATTGGAGGATGTTTTTGATGGCGAGGGAATGATGGAAACGGAAGCCAGACATAAGGAGTATTTTGTGGAATTTGAGAAGAAACTTCGGGAGATTTATCCGGATATGCTGGCGATTGGTGCGGGATGCTGTACGAAATGTAAGGTCTGTACTTATCCGGATGCTCCATGCAGGTTTCCGAAACAGGCTTTCTCATCGATGGAGGCTTACGGGATGCTGGTAACACAGGTTTGCCAGGCCAATGAGCTACAGTATTATTATGGGGATTGTACGATTGCTTATACGAGCTGTTACCTTCTGGAATAACATTTTAGCCGAATCAGGTAAGTCCCCTGTGGAGCAGTTATTTGGTGTAGCGAAGCGGATTACGAATATCTGCTTGATTTAAATCAAGTAAATTCTCTGGTTACTGTTCACTGGTAATATCCCGCGAGGTGTTTTTTGTGAGCGAAGGTCACAGAAAACCCGAGATATACCGCGCGAATTTATGCGATTAGCATAAATTCTGTGCATCGCGAAGCGTGTTACTGAGAACGGAGTGAACAGTAACATTCTCTGTGGAGGTTGCGGAAGGGGAAGTCAGTTTTCGTTGTAAATAACAGTGAGCTATGATAAAATACAGATATTGAAAGCGCAGAGCGTGTTTGAAAAAACAAAAAATCCTTCGCCGCAGGGCGGGGGATTTTTGGCAGAAGGTATTAAGGGTGGCTTGAGGATATGACAGTACTGGAACAGTTAAGAAAAACAATTGAAGACGGACATCCGGGGGAGACAGAGAAGTTGGTGAGGGAGGCATTGAAGCAGCATATTCCTGCAGGGAGGATTGTGGAAGAGGCCATGACTCCGGCTATGCGAACAGTGGGGGAGAATTACAAATCCAATGGTGCGGATATTATTAAAATTCTGGCAGCAGCCCGAAGTGTGCGTAAGGGTTTTGAATTGTTGGAGGAACAGGACTCGCAGTTTGGCAGGAGGAATATCGGAACTGTGATCCTTGGAACGGTGGAAGGTGATCTGCATGATGTAGGTAAGAATCTGGTTGCGATCATGTTTCGTAGTGCCGGATTTAAGGTGATTGATCTGGGAGTGGATATTTCTGAGAAGCAGTTTCTGCGTGCAGTGAAACAGAATCCGGATGTGTCGATCGTGTGTATCTCCTCGCTTCTGAGTACTTCAATCCCGGAGATGGAGCAGGTGGTGAAGTCTCTGAAACGAAGCAACAGTAAGCATAAATTTAAGATTATGGTTGGTGGAGGTGCAGTAACGGAGCAGCTGGCGAAGAATATGGGAGCAGATGCCTATACAGAGAACTGTATTGAGGCTGTGGAAGTTGCGAAGACGTTTATTGTGTGAGAACCGGGCTGACAGGTGCGTATGAGAAAGACATAGTGTGAGTTAAATTGCTATAGAATTGACTGGTAAAATAGGTGCTTCAATTATGTGACAGGAGGATTGTAGACTTGCAGCTGTCATCAGTTTATTTATATGAAAAAATAAAAGAGAAATATGAAATTACGGAAAGGGGAACTTTATCCGGTTCAGACGGATATCTGCGCCCTTTTTTGTGTTATGAAAAAAAAGAAACATTTCGGCAGGGGCATGTTTATGTGGTGCAGAGATGTGCTAAAGAGTGGGAACCTGCAGTTCTGACTGCTGAAAATATATTCTGGGTATTTTGTGGGAGAGAGAAAATTGATGCTGCATTAGAAGAGTTTCAGCAGATTTCGTATATTCATATTGCACTTGAAAGTCTGGAAGAAATAGCAGAATTTATGAATGATGTGCAGGAGATTTTTGATGCGGCTGATGAATGGGAACGGAAGCTCCATAATTTGATGTTAGAACATGCCGGAATGGACAGGCTTTTGCAGGTGACATCGGAATTTCTGCAGAATCCGATGACTGTAACAGGACTGGATTTTACCTTCGTGGCGGAAGCGGGAAGCGAGTATCTGCCGCCGAGGGCGCGGCTGTATACAGATGACGGGTTGAATATGGAATATGTAAATGCACTTTTGCAGAATGAGACTTATCGAGATATGGCAGATACGCATGAATATGTGATGTTTCCGGCTTACATCAGTGGATGTCGTTCGATGAACAGAAATCTGTTTGTGGATGGGAAAGCAACTCACAGGCTGGTTTTGACTGAGTGCAGATCAGAGATTACACTGAGAGTTATCTGTGTACTGGATATTCTGGTGGAGAAATTGGAGTATCTGCTTGCGCATGAAGCGGAGGAAGAAGATCCGGACAGGGATATGGAGCAGATTTTTGTGAGAATTCTGTCGGACAGGACTGCGGATTATATGCAAGTGAGCAGAGAACTGAGTGAACTGGGATGGAGCGGAAATCATGAATATATGTGCCTGATCCTGCAGATTACCTATCTGAATCAGCAGAATCTTTCCACAAAGGCAATCTGCCGATATATTAAGAAGAAATTTGAGGATTCTGTGAGTTTTCTTTATCAGGATGAAATTGTGGCATTTTTTGACCTTACCAGACTTGGAAAAAGCCAGGAGGAAGTAGCCGGAAAACTGGTTTATTTTATCAGGGATACTTATCTGAAAGCCGGATACAGCAGGGTGATGACAGGACATATGAATCTGAGACGGCAGTATGTGCAGGCGAAGACGGCTTTGGATGTAGGAAGCCGTAAGAAGCCTTATCTGTGGATTCATTATTTCGGTCAGGTGGCATTGACTTATATTCTGGAACAGGCAACAAGAAGACTGCCAGGAACAATGATCTGTCATGAAGGGCTGCTGGAATTGAAGAAGCATGATGAGGAGAATCAGACTCAGTATATGGAGACATTGAGAGTGTATCTGGAGCAGCATCTCAGTGCAACCCAGGCGGCAAGGGAATTGTTTATCCACCGCAGTACGTTTCTTTACAGGCTGGACAGGATTAAGGAAATCCTGCAGTCTGAGCTGGATGATCCGGAGGAAATTTTTTATCTGGAATTGTCATTCAGGCTGCTGGAGCAGGAGCAAGAGAAAGAATAGTACGGGAACAGAATAGTGCAGGTATCTGGAAAGGTCAATTATTAAAAAAAATTCAGGTACGCCTCTGGGCGTACCTGAATAAATGTTAAAAGAGATATTATGTTATTTAGCTTCTTCTTCGGCAGCAGCCTCTTCTTCAGCTTCCAGAGCCGGGTCTACGTGAACGGCGGCTACGGATACAACTGCAGCTTCAAGGTCTGTCTTTAAGTCTACATCTTTGTCCTGGGCGATGGCGAGGTCTTTGACTTTGATTACGTCGCCGACTTTCATGTCACCGACATCTACCATAATTTTGTCTACCAGTGCTGATGGGAGAGCTCTGAAGGAGATTTCTTCCAGATGCTGCTGTAATACACCGGCTTCCAGCTTGTCGTGGTTTACAAGTACGATCTCTGCTACGGAATGTACTTTCTCGTTGCTTACCAGTGCCTGGAAATCTATTTCATCCACCTGTCCTTTTAACGGATTGAACTGGATCTCTTTGATCAGTACGTCATATGACTGACCATCTACATCCAGCATAATCTGGCTTCCTTTGTTACTTGTCTTGAGAAGTTTCTCGACAGCAGATTTCTCGATTTTAACAGGAAGAGAACCTTCCATTTCTCTGCCAAATACGTTACCTGTAACGTAGCCTTCTCTTCTTAATCTTTTAGCCTTTGTGTCCATTGTTCTTTTTTCAGCTTTTAAAGTATTCATTTGACTTTTCCTCCATTTTACAGCTGAGGTGACACGCTTGACACTATCTTTAATTTATGAGCATCCGAAATGCTCCAGGTGGTGTTAAGTATTTTTGAGTATTCAGTTGTTTGTTCTTTATCTTTGTTACAACTGTATTATAACACGCTAAAAATGAAATGCAAGAGGAAAATGTGAAGAATTTGTGAAATCTTATAAATTTGGATGAGACAAATTGTGTATATCTACCTGAAATGTTATATATAGCAATTCCACAAAATAATGCAATCAAGACAGATCATCAGAGTATGGAATTTAAATAAATACAAACAAAGCCCCCGGAAGTGACTACTTTCGGGGGCTTTGCATTTAATCTAATTAATCATTAATTACAGAGTATCATTTCTTCTGATATAACCAGGCTGTTCAGCCGGGGAAACGATTTCTTTTTTATGAACAAGTTTCGCCCATTTGTCGACTACTTCATTCTCTACGTGAACACCCTCACCTACAGTAACTTCAGCGAGAACAACACTGTTTCTTACAACAGCACCTTTTTTAATGACGCATCCACGACCGATTACGGAATTCTCAACAGTACCTTCAATCTGGCAGCCGTTGGAGATTACGGAATTCTTCACATCTGCAGTATTGAAATACTGAGTCGGGCAGGAATCATTGGTACGTGTATAGATTGGCCAGTTATCATGGAAAAGTTCCTGAGCTGACTTGTAATTAAGGAGAGCCATGTTTGCAGCATAGTAACTTGGGAAGTCTGTAATGCTTGCAAAGAATCCCTTGTGTGCAACGCCGCGGATGTCCAGAGTTTCGCATTTATCATTCAGGATGTCTGCCAGTGTATACATGGAAGAAAGATTCTTGGCTTCTTTGATAAGGCTGATGAAAAGCTCTGTTTTCATAACACAGGTATCCATATAAACATACTGATTCTTCTTATTACCATGATTCGGTTCGATGGATTCCACACCTTTCTGGCGGTTCAGTCCCAGAACATTACAGGTAAGATAAGCCTCTTTTGCATTATCAACAGCGTGATAAAGGAGAGTAACATCTGCACCGGACTCAATGTGTGTATGTAAAAACTGGTCAAAATCAATTGAATAAACCATATAGCTCGGGGCAATGATAACATACGGATGATTCATTCTGCTGAGGGATTCCATGTTGTCCAGATAGCAGGAGATATCAGTATTGTAAATATCATTGTCATTATTGTGCTCCGAGAAGAGAAGCTGAAGTTTGCCGCTCTTGGAGTTGATATTGTAATGACGTCCTGTTCCAAGATGTTCTACAACAGAACGGGGTTTATTATTGATATAGACCTGAATACGTTCAATGTTGCTGTTGGTCATATTGGAGATAGGGAAGTCAATGACTCTGTATCTGCCAAGGAAAGAAAACGCACCGATCGGGCGATAATCCTGCATACCATCTACATAAATATTTCTCCCGGAAGAGCTTACGATTCCAAATGCCTTATACATATTATTCTGCCCCCTTTACGCGTTTCGCTACAAGCTCAATGTGTTCACTGTCTGCGGCACCGACAACTGCACCTTTACCGATGCGGACACCGTCAGCTACAAGTGCACGCTGAACAACGGCACCCTCTTCTACAACAACACCCGGCATCAGTACACTGTCGATAATTCTGGCACCTGCACAAATCTTAACACCTGTAAAGAGAACGGAATGCTTAACTTCGCCCTGAACAGCACAGCCCTGTGTGATATATGCATCTTTAACATCTGCTTCTGCGCTGATGTACTGTGGAAGTGCGGTAACATCTTCTGTATAAATCTTCCATGACGGATCACCCAGATCCAGTTCATTCTTGGAACTTAACAGATCCATGTTTGCTTCCCAGAGAGAGTCGATGGTACCAACATCTTTCCAGTATCCTTCAAATTTATATGCATAAAGAGTTCTGTTATCGTTAAGCATAGTAGGGATGATATCCTTACCGAAGTCATGGCTGGAATCCGGATTCTTGATATCAGCCATCAGCATCTTGCGGAGGAGTTTCCAGGTGAAGATATAGATACCCATGGATGCAAGGTTGCTCTTCGGATGCTCAGGTTTCTCTTCGAATTCTACGATACGTCCGGATTCATCAGTATTCATGATACCGAAACGGCTTGCTTCTTTCATCGGAACTCCGATAACTGCGATGGTTGCATCTGCCTTTGCTTCTTTGTGGGCTGCAAGCATCTTGTCATAGTTCATTTTATAAATATGGTCACCGGAAAGAACGAGAACGTATTCAGGATCAAATTTATCAATGAAATCAATATTCTGGGAGATTGCATCTGCAGTTCCGCGGTATACATTCAGATTCTCATCTGCTTTTTCACGTGGAGGAAGAACGTAAACACCGCTGTCTTTGGCATCAAGACCCCAGCGTCCGCCGGCTGCCACATAACTGTTCAGCTGGATAGATTCATACTGTGTAAGTACACCTACAACATCAACGCCACTGTTGGCACAGTTACTTAAAGGAAAGTCTACGATACGATATTTACCGCCGTATGAAACGGCCGGCTTTGCCACTTTATTGGTAAGATCATGCAGACGGCTGCCACGACCGCCGGCCAGGATCATGGCCAACATACTATTTTGTTTCATAATAGTGAACCCTCGCTTTCATTTGTTAGGTAATATTATACATTTTTTCCTGACATTTTTCCATAGGTTTCTGAAAAAAATATGTAAAATTTTCGCTACAAGTCAAGTAAAATCGACGAAAAAATATACATTATATACAAATATCGAGTGGAATTGTAAGACGGGAGGCTGCAGTTATATGTAAATTATGCTGATATATGAATTCTTATTAATTCTACGGAGTACTGCAGACAATCCAATCCATCAGAGAGTAAAGGTCACAGTAACCTGGAATTAGTTACTGTCCACTCCGTTCACAGTAACATAGCCAAAATTCATTCCAGATTGCCTGTGGCAATGGAATTTTGGCTTGTATGTCTCGGGATTTTGGCATATTCATGCCAAAACACCTTGCGGGATAGTGGTGTGTGAACAGTAACTGGAATTACTTTAGTTGTATAAATTTAAGTGAAACAGGTGGACGTATAATAATTCTTACGCTATAATAGGTAAGAATTTATGTTGCTGTGAGCGAAGCAAACGGTAACAGATTTGAAGAAACGTAACTGTGAAAACAATGAACAGTAACAACAGTTACAGAGAAACAGAGGTTATCACGTGAGTAAAAGAGAAGATTATAAACGATTTATCGTATTTTGTCTGGCGAGTCTGGTGGTTCTGGCACAGGCGGCGGTCTTTGCATGGGTGTGGTATTCCGTTTACAGAGGACAGATCGACGAGCCTTTCTGGCGCAAAGGTAACTGGGTACTGATCGCAATCTACGGTCTGATGTTTGCCCTGTTTGCCAAATTGTACGGAGGACTTAAGGTTGGATATCTTAAGAGGATTGATGTATTTTATTCGCTGACACTGGCACTTTTGTGTACCAATGTGGTGGAATATCTGGAGATCACCCTGATCAACAGGTGGTTCCTGAGCGTATGGCCTATGATCGAGATGACAGGAATACAGCTGGTGCTGATCATTATCTGGATATTTGGTTCAAGGTATATCTATTCCGGACTTTACCGCGCACGCCGGCTTCTGGTCATTTACGGTGACCGGGATCCGGGGGACGACCTGATCCATAAGATGAATTCCCGAAAGGACAAATATGACATCAGCGGCAAGGTACACATCAGTGTGGGAGAAGAAAAAATCCATCAGATGATGCAGGATTATGACGGCGTGATCATCTGGGATCTGCATTCAACAGAGAGAAACCGTTATCTGAAATACTGTTTTGCACATTCTGTCCGATGCTATGTGAGTCCGAAGATTTCGGACATCATTCTTATGGGAAGTGAACGCATCCATCTTTTTGACACACCGCTTCTGGTATCCAGAAATATGGGACTGGCAGTAGACCAGCGTGCTGCAAAGAGAGTTATGGATATTCTGATCTCAGGGATCGGCATTATAATCACTTCACCGATCATGTTGATCATAGCGATTGCGGTAAAAGCATACGACAGAGGTCCGGTGTTTTATTTTCAGGACCGTCTGACATTGGGTGGAAAGCCCTTTAAGATCTGTAAATTCCGCAGTATGTGCGTAGATTCGGAGAAAAACGGTGCAAGACTGGCATCCAAGCATGATTCCCGTATCACACCGGTAGGTCATGTGCTGAGAAATCTTCATCTGGACGAGCTTCCTCAGCTTTTCAATGTATTTAAGGGAGATATGTCTCTGGTAGGTCCGCGTCCGGAACGTGAAAGTATCATGCTTGAGTATGAGAAAGAGCTTCCGGAATTCTATTATCGTCTGAAAGTTAAAGCAGGTCTTACCGGATATGCGCAGGTCTACGGTAAGTATAATACAACTCCTTATGACAAATTAAAGCTGGATCTGTTTTATATTGAGAATTATTCCTTCCTGCTGGATATCAAGCTGATCTTTATGACAGTTAAAATTTTTTTCCAGAAAGAAGTATCTGAGGGAGTAGATGACAGACAGGTAAATGCGTTGAAGGATTCCGGGAAAAACGCCGGAGTGTCAGAGAATAAAACGGAGGAATGACAATGAATAAACCGCTGGTATCTGTGATCATGCCGGTTTACAACGGAGAAAAATATATTAGAAAGGCTGTGGAATCCGTCTATGAACAGGGAGTTTCGCTGGAACTTCTGGTGATCGATGACGGTTCTACAGACCATACAGAGGAAGTCCTGTCTGCCTATGAGGGCAGAGAGGACTTTCGGTATATTAAGAATGAACAGAATATGGGAGCTGCAGGCTCCAGAAACAGAGGAGTCGGGCTGGCACAGGGAACCTACATTGCTTTTCTGGATGCAGATGACTGGTGGGAGTCAGGCAAGCTGAAAGAACAGCTGAAACGTCTGGAAGAGACAGGATACGTGCTGTGTTCTACAGGGCGGGAACTGATGAAAGCGGACGGAAGCAGTACAGGACGGACAATCCCTGTAAAAGAGAAGATCACCTACAGAGAACTTCTGAAACATAACAGCATCAACTGTTCTTCGGTAATACTCAGAAGGGATGTGGCGCGTGAATTTCCCATGGAGCATGACGACAGCCATGAGGATTATATCACCTGGCTGAAAATCCTGCGAAAATACGGCTGTGCTGCCGGAATCAACAAACCCTATCTGAAATATCGTCTCAGCGAAGGCGGCAAATCCAGAAACAAACTGAAATCAGCAGCCATGACTTACAATGTCTACAGATACGCCGGTTACGGCAGGATCAGAAGCTGTATTTTTTTCTGTTCTTATGCTGTACATGGAATATGGAAATATTGCTACTGTTCATTTCGTTCACAGTAACGTAGCCAAAATTCATTCCAGATTGCCTGCGGCAATGGAATTT
>ERZ773217.2504-NODE-2504-length-11954-cov-51.538701_pt1 | contig 11954 bp, 10 predicted proteins | sample MGYA00580995_ERZ773217 | MGnify/ENA primary metagenome ERZ773217 (study PRJEB29015, sample SAMEA2737772) | human gut metagenome | biome: human gut; feature: human-associated habitat; material: faeces | place: China | collected 2012 ...
TGACAGGATACGGATGTATAAGATATATTTAATGTGCAGTTTTGAAGGAGCAATCAATTCCTTTAGATAGGGGTGTGGTGAAGTGGTATCATAGGGGTCTCCAAAACCTTTGGTGGGAGTTCGATTCTCTCCACCCCTGTTATAATTTTATATAAGTTAGAAGATAGTTTTTGCATTAGGAGATAATGTAAAAGCTTTTTTTTATTTTAATTAAGTATCTTATGAAATAAAGTTTATCAGCTTATTGTCAAAGCAACTTATGCGATATGACTAAAAGATAAAGCTATTTATTAAACTTATGTAAATCATAATTATAAATATTGCGTCAGAAATAATATAATGTTATCATTAAGAAGATATGTATATAATCAATTATTATAGCATAATTAATAATATATTCAGGAGCGTATATGGTAGACAGCAGCTATTTTAAGAATAATAAGAACAATGGTAATAGAGCGGGCGGTAAGAATAACGGCAAATTAATGGACAGGTTAAAGCAGCATAAGTGGATACCACTTGTTGTAATTATAGTATTAGCACTTGCAATGATTGCAATTCAGTATTTTATGTTAGATGTACTTCAATATACAAGACAGATGGCAGAACAGCAGAAAGAGGGATTTATTAATATATATCCTATAATCAATAATTTGCTTTAAAGAACATTTAGAATTTTAAAATAGAAAAATTTAAAATTCTAAAGTTTTAAAATATTCAAAGCTTAGAAGGTCATAATAAAGAAGGTCTTAAAAGTCAAAATACGCAAATTCCCACCTAGAATGGAGGAGAATTATGCAGTTTTTGATTTTTAAGACCTTATTTATTTGATTTTAAATGTTCCCCAATATTAAATTGTATGTGTTTAAGTTTACGTATTATTAGAAATAGAAATTAAGACTTATAAGACAAGATAGATTTATAAGATAAGATAGATTTATAGGACAAAATGTGTTGATAGAAACCGTCCTCAGACCTTTAATTTCAATGGCTGAGGGCGGTTTAATCTTTTTTGAAATAACTTTGATGGTGGTTAAAATATATTGATAAAAAACTTATATTCAATTTCAGATAAAGGAGATAATTAACAAATGTAAGAAAATAGATAATACATATTGACTTTATAAATAATATGCTTTACTATTTAGATAGATTTCTAATTAGATAATTTTCTAAATAGAATGAAATTATAATACAGCGCTGAATGGAACAATAATTAGACAAAGTTAGGAAGTGATATGTTTGGCATTTGCAGATACTTTTAAGGCATTATCTGACCCGGCAAGGAGGGATATTTTAGAGATGTTAAAGAATAAGCCTCTTTCGGCGGGAGAGATTGCTAAACAGTTCGATATGACACAAGCCACAGTATCATATCATTTGAAAGTATTAAAAAAGGCAGATTTAATAAGAGAAAATAGAAAAAAGAATTTTATTTACTATGAATTAAATCTCACAGTACTAGAGGAACTGATGATGTGGTTATCTGATTTAAAGAATAAAGAAAATTAGGAGGAAAAGTATCTATGAAAGATAATAATACTGATTATCAAAATGATAATAGCTGTAATAATTCTAATATAAGCCTTTCAATGGCAGTAATATCGGTTATCGCTACATTGCTACCAATTATTATAGGATTGGCGTTATGGAATAAGCTTCCCGATGAATTGCCTGTTCATTGGGGAATTAAAGGCAATGTAGACAGATTGGCGACTAAGGCTGAGGGAATATTTATAATGCCTTGTCTGTGTGCAATTATCCAGATTGGTGTACTTATTAAATTATATATTGACCCAAGAAAAGAGCAGATTCATCATAAACCTGTACTTGTATCAATATGGATTGTTCCATTGATTACCATTTTAATTAATGTACTTATATATATAATAGCACTTGGTGGTAAAGTAAGTATGACAATGGCAGTATTTTTTATCATTGGTGTTATGTTTATAGGGCTTGGTAATTATATGCCAAAGTTGAAACAGAATTATACAATAGGAATTAAAGTTCCGTGGACATTAAATAGCGAAGAGAATTGGAATATGACACATAGAATGGCAGGTAAGCTATATGTTGTAGCAGGTGTTATTTCAATAATAATTGCATTGCTTAATAATGTATTAAGTGATGAAGTGACAATTATTATATTTATGGTTGTATTTCTTGTGACAGGCATAGGAAGTGTTGCTTATTCATTCTGGCTTTATAAGGTCAAGGGCCTTTAATAAATTGTATTATATCAAGATGTCCCCAGCCCTGCTGATTGGTGGCAAGATTGACTTTGTGACAGCATTTTTTAAGCCGTTGGCGGATTTCGTCAGGAGTATAATCGTGATTATTAAGAACACGGGCGATTGCACCGCTTACAATTGGTGCAGACATGGATGTTCCGCTTTTGGTGGAATATCCATTTTTTTTATTACTGCACGCTGTGATATTAGAGCCAGTGACAACAAGTTCGGGCTTAAGAATGCCATCAAGAGTAGGACCGCGGCCGGAATTAAATGTCTTATCATCAATAGAGCCAACGGTAATGACAAGGCGGCTTGTGCCGGGTGCGGTTATGCTGTGGGACTTTGGACCGCTATTACCGGCAGCGGCGACAACAATAATGCCTTCATTCCACATATTTTCCACATTTTTTATTAGTTCAGAAGTATTGGAGGGGTTGTGGGTAGTGCCAAAGGAAATATTTACTATTTTTATATTGTAAATATCTTTATTATTGATTATCCATTTAGTGCCTTTAATAACATTTTCTATATTGCCATTGCCGTTGGAGTCAAGCACCTTAACAGATATAATCTGGCTCATAGGGGCTATTCCTTTGAATCGGCCGTGACTTGCATAGCCATCGCCTGCGATTATGCCTGAAACGTGCGTGCCGTGACCGCTGTCATCATATGGAAATGCTCTATTATTAATAAAATCTTTAAATGCGATTATCCGGTTTCCAAAATCTATATGCTTATATATGCCTGTATCAAGTACAGCAACACCTATATTATTATTCATATCTATCCTCAGTTATGCTCTATATAAATATTTTATTCATAATAATTGTGATTGGTGCGTTGATTATTGATGTCTTATATTTGCTTTTTGTATTAAAATCTTATATAATATTCAAATACATAATACATTTAAGTAATTGGAATTGCTTTTATCTGAGATTTTCGAGTAGAAAGTTTTTATGTAAGATTAAAGGCATTGATAATATGTATAATATTCGTGAAAAGTGAGAGGTTGCGTTATGGACAAGAAAAGAATTGTTGTTGCATTAGGAAGAAATGCTTTCGGAGAAACATTCCCAGAACAGCAGGCAAATGTTAAGAAAGCAGCTAAGGCTATTGCAGATTTAGTAGAAGCTAAGTATCAGATAGTAATTACACACAGCAATGGTCCTCAGGTTGGTATGATTCAGACAGCTATGACAGAATTTGCAAGACTTGAGCCAGAAGACAGGACTGTTGCTCCTATGTCAGTATGTGGTGCTATGAGTGAAGGCTATATAGGTTATGATTTACAGAATGCAATCAGGGAGGAGCTTCTTAACAGAGGTATCTATAAGACAGTTTCAACAATTATAACTCAGGTAAGAGTTGATCCTTTTGATATAGCATTTTCTGAGCCTTCTAAGATAATCGGAAGATATATGACTAAGGAAGAAGCTGAAGCAGAGGAAGAAAAGGGTAACTATGTAGTTGAAGAAGAACCAGGCAGGTTCAGAAGAATAATTGCAGCTCCAATGCCTATTGATATATATGAGATTGATGCTGTTAAGGCACTTCTTTCGGCAGATCAGATTGTTATTGCTGCCGGTGGTGGTGGAATTCCAGTATTACAGCAAGGTTCACACCTTAAGGGTGCATCAGCTATTATAGAGAAGGATTACACAGCAGCTAAGCTTGCAGAACTTGTCGGAGCAGATACATTATTATTCCTTACAGCTTATGATAAGCTAACAATTGGAAAGGGAACAGCTGACGAGAAGGTATTTGACAATGTATCAGCAGCAGATCTTCACCAGTATATTAAAGCTGGACATTTCCCAGCTAAGACAACATTCCCTAAGGTAGATGCATCAATTAGATTTGTTGCAGCTGATTCAGACAGAAAGGCAGTTATTGCTAATCTTGAGCAGGCTAAAGAAGGCTTAGACGGAAAGGCAGGAACTACAATAACAGCTTAACTGGGTGACATATAATGGAACCTGCACAACAATAAGTGGTTCAATTACAACATATATTTGATGAATTACAACATCTCTCGATAATATATATAATTATGTGGTAGAATATGGTTATAATAATTATCAGGAGGTGTTGTTTTGCTTTTAATGGGGATGCAAAAGAAGAATTCAGATATGGATAGTCTGATGGAACATTTAGAATTTAAGGGTATTAATGTATTGAATGTATTTGAGGAAGGGAGGGTTAATAATCTGCTGTGGCAGATGAATACAAGAAAGAATAATGAACTGTTTATTAAGCACAGGTATATCGTATTATTTATATCATATGAAATGCTTAATGACATTAAAGGGGTATATTATCTGGAGCTTGTTAAGAAATTATCAGAACAGGGGAAGATTAAATTATATGTAGTCAACAACCATATTAAGATTAAGAATTTGCCCAAAAGAGGTGGCTGGCTTGAAAATATTATATGTGATTGTGAGGAGTGCGAGGACAATTATGAGATGAATTGTAAGATGTATCAGCTTGCTGATGATATTGTGTGTAATGTTGTCAATGATATATTCAATCAGAATACTTGCAATTAATCCCAATTCCATCTATAATTGTAATGTTTAACATTACTGGAGGTTATGATTAATGATTAGTGCAAACAATGTAACACTTCGTATAGGTAAAAAGGCCCTTTTTGAAGATGTAAATATTAAGTTTACAGAAGGTAACTGCTATGGTCTTATCGGTGCTAATGGTGCAGGTAAGTCAACATTTTTAAAAATACTTACTGGTCAGATTGAACCAAGTAAGGGAGATGTATCTATTACACCAGGTCAGAGATTATCATTCCTTGAACAGGACCACTTCAAGTATGATGAGTACACTGTATTAGATACTGTTATTATGGGTAACACACGCCTTTATGAAATAATGAAAGAAAAAGAAGCAATATATGCTAAAGAAGATTTCACAGAGGAAGATGGTAATAAGGCAAGTGAGCTTGAAGCAGAGTTCGCTGATATGAATGGCTGGGAAGCAGAATCAGATGCTGCACAGCTTCTTAACGGACTTGGAATTACTACAGATCTTCATTATAAGCTTATGTCAGAACTTAATGGTAGTGAGAAGGTTAAGGTTCTTCTTGCTAAGGCTTTATTTGGTAATCCTGATATTCTTTTATTAGATGAGCCTACTAACCACCTTGATCTTGATGCTATTGCGTGGCTTGAAGAATTCCTTATTAATTTTGATAATACTGTTATCGTTGTATCACACGACAGATATTTCCTTAATAAGGTATGTACACAGATTGCAGATATTGATTATGCCAAAATCCAGCTTTATGCTGGTAACTATGATTTCTGGTATGAATCAAGCCAGCTTATTATTAAGCAGATGAAGGAAGCTAATAAGAAGAAGGAAGAAAAGATTAAGGAACTTCAGGATTTCATTCAGAGATTCTCAGCTAATGCTTCTAAGTCTAAGCAGGCTACTTCAAGAAAGAGAGCATTAGAGAAGATTGAACTTGATGAAATCAGACCATCAAGCAGAAAGTATCCTTATATAGATTTCAGACCAGCAAGAGAGATTGGTAATGAAGTACTTCAGGTTGAAGGTATTTCTAAGACAATTGATGGCGTTAAGGTGCTTGATAATATATCATTTATTGTTAATAAAGATGACAAGATTGCATTTGTTGGTTCTAATGAATTAGCAACTACAACTTTATTTAATATTCTTACAGGTAATATGGAGCCAGATGAGGGTTCATACAAATGGGGTGTAACAACTTCACAGGCATATTTCCCTAAGGATAGTGCGGCAGAGTTCAACAGAGAGGATACAATTGTTGAATGGCTTACACAGTATTCACCAGATCCAGATCCTACATATGTAAGAGGTTTCCTTGGACGTATGTTATTTGCTGGGGATGATGGTGTTAAGAAGGTTAAGGTACTTTCCGGTGGAGAGAAGGTTAGATGTCTTATATCCAAGATGATGATTATGGGTTCTAATGTACTTATATTTGATGACCCTACTAACCACCTTGATATGGAGTCTATTACAGCACTTAATAATGGACTGATTAAGTTCCCAGGTGTGGCACTTTTCACATCACACGATCATCAGTTCATTCAGACTACAGCTAACAGAATTATGGAAATCGTTCCATCAGGGCAGCTTATTGATAAGATTACAACTTACGATGAGTATCTTGAGAGCGATGAGATGGCAAGAAAACGTCAGGGATTTGCAGAAGCTGCAAGTGATGATGAAGATTAATTATTAATGCTTAGGATGGGGTTGTCACGAATGTGGCATCCCCATATATTAGTATTAGTCAGGTGTTGATAGCTTATGTATGCAATATAAGTGTGTATACACAAGCTGTTATTACCTAATTTTAATAGTAGTATATGGAGGAGTTAGATATATGGCTTCAGGCAGAAGTAAAAGTACAGGCAAGAAGACCAGCAGTACCAAAAGAAAGACGACGTCTAACAGCAAATCAGGTAAAACTTCATATTCAGGAAATAGCAATACAACTAAGAAAAGCTCTAATTCCAAAGGAAATGGCACGAAAAGCTCTAATACAAGAGGTTCTGGTTCGAGAAGTTCATCTTCAAGAAATACAGGAAGCAATTCATCGCAGGTGAATAACCAGCTAAGGGATGAGATAGTTCTTTTAATAGCTTTAGCGTGTACAATTATCCTCCTGCTCAGTAATTTTAATATGGCAGGAATTGTTGGGCGTTCAATTAAATGGTTTATGTTTGGACTATTTGGAATTGCTGCTTATATAGTTCCGGTAATTATAGCTGTAAGTATTATGTTTATGCTTGCCAATAAAGATATTATCGGAGTTATGAAGATTAAAGCAGCTATGGCATATTTATTGTCGGTTATTGCGGCAGCTTTGTGGCAGAGAGTTACTAATGTGCCGGATATAAAAGAGCCGGTTGGTACATATTTTACATATTGTTCAGAGTATAAGACTGGAGGCGGCCTGTTTGGAGGGATATTATGTAAGATGTTAAATCCACTGGGTATGGCAGGTTCTTTAGTTATACTTATAATTCTTGCTATTATCTGTATAATTGTTATTACAGAGAAATCATTTATCAAAGGTATCCGTAATGGCGGAGAGAGGATAGTAAGTGAGGCAAGAAAAGATTATTCAGAATATAAGGAACATTCCAATCGTGTAAGAATGGCACAGAAAGAAGCAAGAGAAGAAGCCTCTGCTAATGCACGTATGAATAATGTTGTTAGGGGTGTTACTAATGACCTTACAATATATGATGATAACAGGAATGAAGGTTCAGATATAGATATAACAGAGATAGAGGCCGTGGATAATGAAGATGATATGTATAGTGATGATATATATGATCCGTTGATTACACCTATGCCTCGTATAAGCAGAGAACCAGTATGGGAGCTGCATACAGATAGTGCGTCAGAAGAAAATGAAAGCGAACATCGGGACGAGATGGTTGATTTGGACGAGTCATATGACATACCTGATAAAGATGATAATATGTCAGAAGATGTATCAGATATGACTGATATATCAGGTATGGCTAATGTATCAGGTATGGCTAATGTATCAGATATGACTAATGTATCAGGTATGGCTAATGTATCAGGTGTGGCTAATATATCAGGTATGGCTAATGTATCAGATATGACTAATACATCAGATACGGATAATACGTCAGATGTGTCTAATCCATCTGAGACAGAGGATATGCAGGTTAAAGAAAATACAGCGAATCCTGCGGCTGAAAGCTCTAAGCAGTATAAGTTCCCACCAGTCAGCCTGCTTAACCGCAATACTAATTCGAAAGCTTCTAATCTTGAGCGTGAGAACAGGGATACAGCAATCACATTAAAGCAGACATTGCAGAACTTTGGTGTTAAGGTCGATATTACAGATATAAGCTGCGGACCATCAGTAACAAGATACGAATTAAAGCCTGAGCTTGGTGTTAAGGTAAGCAGGATAGTATCTTTAGCAGATGATATTAAGTTAAGCCTTGCGGCAGCAGATATAAGAATAGAAGCACCTATTCCAGGCAAATCAGCCATAGGAATAGAAGTTCCTAATAAAGAGGCAGGCAGTGTATTCTTAAGAGAGCTAATAGAAACTGATACATTTAAGAATACTTCGTCAAAGATTGCATTTGCAGCAGGTAAGGATATAGCAGGAAAGACCATTGTTGCAGATATAGCAAGAATGCCTCACCTTCTTATTGCAGGAGCTACTGGTTCAGGTAAATCAGTATGTATTAACACAATTATAATGAGTATTTTATATAAGGCACACCCTGATGAAGTAAAGCTTATTATGGTTGACCCTAAGGTTGTTGAGTTAAGCATATATAATGGAATACCACATTTGCTGCTTCCGGTTGTGACAGAGCCTAAGAAGGCGGCAGGTGCTCTTAATTGGGCAGTCAATGAGATGAATACAAGATATAAGAAGTTTGCAGGTGTTGGTGCACGTAATCTTAAGGGCTATAATGACATAGCTGCAAAGATGGAATTCAAAGAAGGAGAAATTCCTGTTGAAAAGCTGCCAGAGATAGTTATAATTATTGATGAGCTTGCAGATCTTATGATGGTAGCACCAGGAGAGGTCGAAGATGCAATATGCAGGCTTGCACAGCTTGCAAGAGCGGCAGGTATCCATATGGTTATAGCAACACAGCGTCCATCGGTTAATGTAATAACTGGACTTATTAAGGCAAATGTACCGTCAAGAATAGCATTTTCCGTGTCATCGGGTGTTGACTCAAGAACTATACTTGATATGAATGGTGCAGAAAAGCTGTTAGGTAAAGGCGATATGTTATACTTCCCATCTAATATACCTAAGCCAATCAGAGTTCAGGGAGCATTTGTGTCAGATGAAGAAGTGTCAAAGGTTGTTCAGTTCCTTAAAGATAATATGTCAGGCGAGGTTAATTACGATGAGAGCATAACGGAGACTGCCATAGCTTCAAAAGCAGGTGGACAGGCAGCAGAACAGCAGGATGACAGAGATTCATTATTTGCAGATGCAGGACGTTTTGTTATTGAGAAAGAGAGAGGTTCAATTGGAATGTTACAAAGACAGTTTAAGATTGGCTTCAACAGGGCAGGACGAATAATGGACCAGTTAGCAGATGCCGGTGTTGTAGGACCAGAGATTGGCACTAAGCCAAGGAAGGTGCTTATGACAGCAGAGGAATTTGAAGAATTTATTAAAAATATATAATGAATATATGTACAAAATAGATTATATATGATATATGTAGTAGCATAAGTATCATAGTCAGGGCATTAGTCCTGTCATTATAATTACGCTGCGGGAAAGGATGAAATTATGGAAATTAAGAGCGATATTCAGATAGCACAGGAAGCACATTTAGAGAATATTAAAGATGTTGCGGCAAAGGTTGGAGTAACAGAAGACGAACTTGAAATGTATGGAAAGTATAAGGCTAAGTTATCAGATGAGCTTATCCACAGAGTAGAGAATAACGAAGATGGAAAGCTTGTTCTTATTACAGCTATCAATCCAACTCCGGCAGGTGAGGGAAAGACTACAATAAGTCTTGGACTCACAGAAGCACTTAACCAGAAAGGAATAAGTGCAATTGCTGCATTAAGAGAACCATCATTAGGACCTTGCTTTGGTATAAAGGGAGGAGCTGCCGGCGGCGGATACGCACAGGCTGTTCCTATGGAAGATCTTAATTTACATTTTACTGGTGATTTCCACGCGATAACATCAGCTAACAACCTTCTTGCAGCAATGCTTGATAATCATATACATCAGGGTAATGCTCTTGGAATAGATACTAAGAGAATTGTATGGAAGAGATGTATGGATATGAATGATAGAACTCTTAGGAATATCGTAATCGGACTTGGTGACAAGCCTAATGGTGTTACAAGAGAAGATCATTTTATAATTACAGTAGCCTCAGAGATTATGGCTATACTCTGTCTTGCTGAGGATATGAAAGATTTAAAGGAAAGAATTGACAAGATAATTGTTGCATATAATTATGCAGGAGATCCTGTTACAGCCAAGGATTTAAAGGCAACAGGAGCTATGGCAGCTTTATTAAAAGATGCAATAAAGCCTAATATGATTCAGACACTAGAGAATACACCTGTGCTTGTACATGGTGGACCATTTGCCAATATTGCACACGGATGTAATTCTGTAAGAGCAACAAAGCTTGCTTTAAAGCTGGCAGATATTGCTGTTACTGAGGCTGGTTTCGGTGCAGATCTTGGAGCTGAGAAGTTCTTTGATATTAAGTGCAGAAAGGCTGGACTTAAGCCTGATGCAGTTGTTATTGTAGCTACTGTTAAGGCATTAAAATACAATGGTGGAGTTCCTAAGCAGGAATTATCAAAGCCAGATATGGAAGCTTTAAAGAATGGTATAGTAAACCTTGATAAACATATTGAGAATATTCACAAGTATGGTGTACCTGTAGTTGTTACACTCAACTCATTTGTGACAGATACAGAGGAAGAATATGAATTCATAAAGAAGCACTGTGAAGAATTAGGCTGTGAATTTGCATTATCTAATGTATGGGCAGACGGCGGAGCAGGCGGAATAGAACTTGCAGATAAGGTGCTTGCTTCATTTGATAAGAAGAGCGATTTTAAGCCTTTATATGAAGATGAACTTCCATTAGAGGATAAGATTATGACAATAGCTAAAGAAATATATGGAGCAGATGGTGTTACATATGATTCTAAGGCTAAGAAGGAACTTGACCATATTACACAGATGGGCTTTGGAAATCTTCCTGTATGTATGGCTAAGACACAGTATTCTTTGTCTGATGATGCATCTAAGTTAGGAAGACCAGAAGGTTTTACAATTAATATTAGAGAAGTGTATGTTGATGCTGGTGCAGGCTTTGTTGTAGCACTTACAGGAAAAGTTCTTACTATGCCAGGACTTCCTAAAGTGCCAGCGGCAGAAGGCATTGATTATGATGAAGAGAATGAGAAGATAACAGGATTATTCTAGGTGTCTTGAAAAGAAAGGAGCAGTTATGCAGTTAAAAGATATTTTGGATATATGCAGAGCTAATGAAGTAGAACATTTTGAATATACAGTTGTTAATGGTGATATTAATACAACTGTTACAGGTATTGCTTCTGACTCAAGAAAAGTAACAGACGGAGGTATCTTTGTCTGCATAGTTGGTTCGGTAAGCGATGGACATAAATATATAGAGCAGGTTAAGGATAAGGCGGCTGTAATAGTTGTACAGAAGGGATCACAGTATAATACAGAGAAGATACCGGCAGCAGTTATAGAATGTGATAATACAAGACTTGCCCTTGCACTTATGTCAGCAGCATTTTACGGCAACCCTGATAAGAAGTTGTTTACAATTGGAATTACAGGAACTAAGGGTAAGACAACTACAACTTATATGATAAAGAATGTTCTTTGTGCGTGTGGAATAAAGACAGGTCTTATCGGAACTATCGAGACAGTTATAGGAGATGAGGCTGTTCCGTCCTGCAATACAACACCTGAGTCAATACAGATTCATAAAACCTTCAGGAAAATGGTTGATGAGGGATGTAAGGCAGTAGTTATGGAGGTATCCTCACAGGGCTTAAAGCTTGACAGAACTGCAGGTATTGTATTTGACATCGGAGTATTTACTAATCTTGAGCCTGATCATATCGGTCCTAATGAGCACGCTTCATTTGAGGAGTACCTTG
>ERZ773217.2509-NODE-2509-length-11943-cov-3.052574_pt1 | contig 11943 bp, 10 predicted proteins | sample MGYA00580995_ERZ773217 | MGnify/ENA primary metagenome ERZ773217 (study PRJEB29015, sample SAMEA2737772) | human gut metagenome | biome: human gut; feature: human-associated habitat; material: faeces | place: China | collected 2012 ...
TGATGTCCTTGTCCGACTGAAGCAACAGCTCCCGGACCCTGGCCGCGACGCGGGGACCTGTCACCGTTGCCCCGGCCTTTCCCCTGCCCTTTAACACCAGCATGAACTCGTCGCCACCCATACGCACCCTTATATCATCCGGCTCCGTCTCAGCCCGCAGGATATCGGCCACCTCCTGGAGAACGGCATTGGCAAAGGCAACGCCTTCCTCCTGGTTGATGCGGGTAAAGTTATCCATGTCCAGAAGCATGAGGGCGCAGCGCTCTCCCAGAGGTTTTTTGGCCATATACTCCTGGGCTATCCTGGTCCCCGCCTCCCTGTTCCACAGTCCGGTCAGTAAATCCTTGGATTTGGCCTCCTCCAAAGCCAAAGCCATGGTCTGTTCCTTTGTAATGTCCTCTATGATTCCCAGAACGGTTCCGTTCTGTCCGTTTTCTCCGTATTCCACCGCGGACATGGTCACCCGGCACCAGGAATCCTTGACAGTCAGAAACTGGGCGGAGGCAGTTCGTTTTCCGCTGTGGATGTCCTCGTACATCCGGATAAAATCCCTGCGGCCTCCAGGGACCACCATCTCCTGTGCAAAGCTGTCCGGCATATTCACATACCGGCTGCCGCACTGGTACCGGGCGCTGGTCCTGTCCGGAATGACGCAGGTCCGCCGGTCCGGGTAATAGTAAAACTCGCACAGGGATGTGTGCTCCAGAGCCATATTCAGTATGGCGCTGTTTGCCTCGGCCAGCTCCTTAAGCTGCTGGTTCTGGTGTTCGGTGCGCTTGCGGATATCAATGTCCAGAAATACGCTCTGGGCAATCAGCTCCCCGTCCCCGTCCTCTACCATCTCCAGTTTTCCCAGTATCCAACAGGACGTTCCGTCTTTCTGGCGGACACGGTACTGGAAATTCATGCTGTCGCCTGCCTTTTCCAGATTGTCCAGCTGGTCCAGCTTCATCTGGTAATCCGCTTCGGCAATCAGCTCCTTCCATTGCCAGACTCCGTGGGACCAGAACTCCTCCGGCTCATATCCCAGAATCCGTATGCTCTCCCGGTTGGCATTCTTAAACACCACACGTTCCCGGTCCAGCGGCTTCCACTGCATGATGCCGCACAGAACCGACTGGAACAGCTGGTCGTACCGGCCGGCCTGGCGTTCCTTTTCCCGGTTCTCCTGTTTCAGCCGCTCCTCGGCCTCCGCCTCGGCGGAAATATCCCGGACCACGCTCAGGCAGATATCTCTTCCATCCTCTGCCTGGGCAAAATTCCCGGTCTCATATACATGGATATACCGGCCGTTCTTTTTCCGGATGCGGTAGCGCACCCCATAATCCCGGACTTTGCCAAAGGCGTCCCGGACCACCCCGTACACCCTTTCCCGGTCCTGGGGATGGATGCAGTTACCCACCATGCCCTGACTGTCCTGGCTGAACTCTTCATATGTATATCCCAGACAGTCCAGCATCCTGTCATTGACATAGTACAGCGGAAAGCCCGGTTCAAAGTAGGTGCCCAGCATACCTCCTGGGATAGTCTTCCCCAGCAGCTCCAGGGCGCTTCTGCCCATGCGGCGGGCATACTCCTCACTTACGGATTCCGCAAAGGAAAGGGGAAAGAATTCACCCTCCTCCTGAAAATCAGCGGGTACGGACGCGTGGATGGAAGACACTTTAAAACCTTCCGCTGTGCGGACACAGGTGGATGTAACGCGCACGCCCATGGCAAAGTTCTCGCCGTCGGGAAGTATGCGCACCACAGTAAGCCTGCCCTGCATGACGGCGCAGTCAGGGGTGAGGCTGTTCTCCCTTATATCCTCCCATATAAGCCGGTAGGCGTCCGGGTCCAGTGAAAACTCCTGTTCCAGTGCTTCAAGTACCTGTTCCTTTCCGCAGGAATACTCACCCTTGCCAGTGCCAATCCACTGTACATCATCCATCAGCCAGTCAAGCGTGGCTTCCACATTCCGGTTTACCATGTATTCCTTAAAAAAGGCCCTGGTGGTATTCTCCGCATCCCGCGGTTGTTTCCCCATCTTCCTAGTCCTCCCCTTAGACTGCAGCAGGCAGCCGTTTGCGTGTATTGTTTCAATATATAAAAACATTCTAACACATTCCTGTTAAAATAAAAAGGAGAATACCATTCCCCTTTTTAATACTGTCTTTTTAATACCACCCGCTTTTACCCCCTCTTCCTTTTCACTGTCACGTAAAAGCAGTTCATTCCGTCCTTATACTCCACTCCAATCCTGGCCCTGTGGCTTCTGGCTGTCTCTGCCGCTATGGCCAGTCCCAGGCCATAACCACTTGTGCTGCTTCTGGCGCTGTCGTCCCTGTAAAACCTTCTGAAAATCAATGTGCGCTTATCCTCAGGTATGGGTTCTCCCTGGCTGCACACCCACAGCCTGGCCCTGCTGCGGCCTGTCTTCTCCAGCCTTATCTGCGCCCGTCCCCTGGGTACGCAGTATTTAACCGCGTTGTCCATCAGGGCCTTAATCAGCTGCCCCATCCGGCAGGGGTTTCCCATCATCAGCACATCATCTTCTATGTCATATTCCAGAACCTTTTCCTCCTGGTAAAACACAGGTTCAAAGGTCAGAATCTTTTCCATAACCAGCTCGCTTAAGCTGAACCGGGTAAATTCACCCTTTCCCGGTACATAGGAATCGTTCCTGGCCAGAAGCAGGAGACTTTCCACCAGGGCGCGCATTTCCCTGCACTCCTGGTTTACATGCTCCATCCACTTGTCCGCCTCTGCCGATATGCCTGCATACCGCTCCTGCAAAAGCTCTGCATTGGCCGTAATCACGGTCAGCGGCGTTTTTAGCTCATGGGAAGCATCCGCCACGAACTGCTTCTGCATGCGGACAGACTCCTCCACCGGCTTTACGGCCCACCGGGAAAAGAAATAGGACAGCGCGAAGAACCCAAGCCACACAGCCACACAGGCCATTCCGCCGTATTTCATGATCCCGTTTCTCAGTGAATCCTCATAGGTGGTATCTGCAAATGCGATCATATAACCGGCCGGCTGGCTGATTCTTAAATACCTCAGATGGTATGCGTCCAGTATTCCCATGTCCTCCTCCCCGTTCATGCCCAGGACAGCCATCTGCTCCAGGAATTCCGGTTCCCAGTAAGCACCATATCCTTCCTTCAGCGACACCACACCGTCCTCCCCCACCAGAACAGTGAAATACGGCATCCGTACCGGCGGCATGGCAGCAAATATCAGGGACTGTTCCTCCCCTGATACCACCCTGGACAGCGCCAGGCTCCCCTGGTCATTTACCCTGTGCTTCACCACAGAGGTCACTGCGCAGAAGGTTATTCCTATGACCGCTGTCACCACCAGCATATTGTAAATGATAAACTTAAGCCGAAGCCTGCCTATTTCCCTCATCACAGCACCTCCCTGCCGTCCTTTTCCACTATCCTGTATCCCAGCTTGCGTATGGTGACAATCATCACATCCGCCTTGAGGAAATCCAGCTTTTTTCTCAGAAAAGATATGTAAATCTCCACATTGTTCTCCACTGCCTCCGCGTCATTTCCCCATACTTTGGACAAAAGGGTGTCCTTGGAAACCACCATATCCCGGTTCACCATCAGAATACGCATGATGTCATATTCCTTTTTGCCCAGCTGTATGCTTTTGTGCGGCCCTCTTAAGGTGTAGTCTGCCTGGCTTAAGGATACATTACCCAGGTTCAGGCTTTCGGGTATCATCTCCCCCCTGCGCCTTAAAATGGTCTTCATGACAGCCAGAAGCTCCTGCATGTCAAAGGGCTTGGTCAAATAATAATCAGCTCCGCTTTCCAGCCCCGTCACCCTGTCCTCCAGCTCGCTTTTCGCTGTCAGTATCAGTACCGGAACCTGGCATCCCATTTTTCTGGCCTCCCGCAACAGGGTGATTCCATCCATTCCGGGCAGCATCAGGTCCAGGACAGCTGCGTCATAGCCGCCGTCCTTTAACAGCCAGCAGCCGGTATTGCCGTCTCCGCAGATATCGCAGTCATACCAATGCTTTAATATGTCACGGATGGACTCAGCCAGCCGTCTGTTATCCTCCACAATCAAAACTCTCATCTATATCCACTCCCTGTGTTGCGCCATGTCTGAAAAATCCACCTGTATTCTCTCGCAATTCTGTATGAACTGCAAGAGAACAGAGGTGGATTTCACAGATAATTCACAAACCTGTACCGCTCTTTTACCTGCTGCGTATCTCCCTTCTCATAAAGCTGATGTAGGAAGCGGCGAACACCACGGCCGTCAGCGCCAGCAGGCCTGTCAGATGGGGCCATACCAGCAGGCAGCTCTGTCCCAGTGACAGATATCCGCTGATGGCGCCCGACAGCTGCTGGGGCAGGATGATATTGGTGGACCGCACCATGGGATTCATGATGGTGGAAACCGCCTCACTGTAAAGGTAATAAGGCGACAAGCGGTTCAGGCTCATCTGGCAGCTGTAATTATCCAGAATCTGCCCTGCCGATGCAGTCTGCCCCATGGGATACAGGGCATTGGCAACAATGCTCACCACCAGGGTCATAAACAGCGCGAAGAAGATCCACAGCGCAATCACAATCATAGCTGATGTGGCTGCATGGCGGCACAGCACGGAACAGAGGATAGACAGCGCCAGCCAGAAGCAGATATACACAGAGGTGAAAAACAGCAGCACCAGCACCCTTCCCGCTTCCTCGGCAGAAGGCGGCACCCCGGTGGCCAAAAGTCCCACAGAACCTGCGATGAGTCCCATGGAAAAGACCATGAGGAAGATGATTGTGGCGCCTGCCAGGAATTTCCCGTTTATAACTGCATCGCGGTAAATAGGCTGCGCCACCAGACGGTTAAGCGTCCCCTCGGATCGTTCGCTGTTGATGGCGTCAAATCCCAGGCTCAGCCCCACAAAAGGTCCCAGCAGAGCAATGAAAGAGGTAAAGGACGGGATGGAGCTTCCGCTTAAGGTGAACAGCTTCAGGAAAATGTAGCTGGAATCAGACGCAACCGCATCCGAAAGGCCGGTCAGCGCCCCGTATATGCTGGCGCAGCTGGTCAGCAGAATCAGTCCCAGCACAATCAGGAACCGTTTGCTGCGTATGTGGTCCGACATCTCCTTTCGGTATAAGGCCGCCATGCCGCCCATGCCATTACACGGTCTTATCTGTGGTTAGTTTCTCCCAACCCACATCTGGCATATTATTACCGCTGTTCCCTGCCGAAAGAAAGGAATCCTTTATTTTTCTTTTGATTGAGACCACCATTTTTCTGCTCTCCTTTCTCAAAATATCTGCGGTAAATTTCATCCAGGTCATTTCCCCGCTGTCTTAAGTGGCGCAGGGTATAGCCTTTTTCCAGGGCCCTGCGGTTTAACTCCCTGCACAGGTCTGACCTGGAATGGACTACATAGAAATCGCCGGTCCGCTCCACCTGCTCCACATTGCCAAGGCTCCTTAGCAGTTCCTCGAATCCGCTGTCATCGGGAAAAGCAGCTGCCTCCAGGGCATAATGCCCTTCACGGCGCATCTGCCCTGCCAGCTCGTCAATCCTTCCGCAGGCAATGAGCCTGCCGTCCACAAACAGCCCCACCCGGTCGCAAATCTGCTGAATCTGATAAAGCTGGTGGGATGATATGAGAATGGTCCTTTTATCATCCTCTGCCAGGCTGCGTATCAGGGTCATCAGCTCCCGCATTCCTTCCGGGTCGATTCCCAGGGTGGGCTCATCCATGATGACCACCTTCGGGTCCTTCATCAGGACATCGGCAATTCCCAGACGCTGTCTCATTCCCCGTGAATAGGTTCCCGCCTTCTGGTCGGCTGCCTCCGTCATGCCCACCTTTTCCAGAAGCTCCTCCATCCGGCGGTCTGTCACATCACTGGGCAGTCCGTTTAGCTGCCCTGTAAACCGCAGGTTCTCCCGTCCTGTCATGTCGGAGTAAAACCCCACATTATCCGGCAGATACCCCACCATCCGCTTGACGTCGATGGCCTGTCTGGCGCAGTCCTTCCCGTCTATGTACGCACTGCCGCCCGTGGGCTCGGTCAGCCCTAACAGCATAAGGGTGGTGGTGGTTTTTCCGGCTCCGTTTGGTCCCAGCAGCCCGAATATTTCCCCCCGCCGGATTTCCAGTGTCAAATCACAGACCGCTTCCTTCTCCCCGTAGGATTTGGACAGGTGTTCGGTCCGTATCATCATTTCTTCCTCATAATCCATAACAATGACCCCTTTCCAGCCAACTATCCATACAAGCTACCTTCTGCCGTATTTGCGGAACACATATCCCAGGCCTCCGGCCGTACACAGGATGATGACAACTGCCACCACACCCCAGATTGTCGTGGTCTTAACCGATACCCTGAAATCAGCGTTTGACTGGGTCTGCTCGCAGGATGCCGTAAACGTGTTCACATAGTCCCCTGTGATTGCTTCCGAAGAAGGCTTTACATGGGCAATAACTTCTGTGGTGCTTCCTGCGGGAATGGACGGGATCATGTTGGTCTCCGTATTGTAGGTCACGGTCCAGCCGGTGGGCAGGGATGAGTTAAGCGTCACATTCTCCAGATCCACGTTGCCTGTATTGGTAATGTTAAGCGTCACATCCGAAGACCTCCCTGCATAGGCGTCAAAGCTCAGGCGGCCGTCCGGGGTGGAAACCTTAAGGCCGTAGCTGCCTGTAATAACCACCTTCAGGCTGGTGTCAAGGGTCTCCTCCGCCGATACAGCACTGCAGGATATGTCATATTCCCCTGCCGCAACCCCCTCAGGCGGCGTCACCGACACTGTCATACCCTTGCTGGCGCCGGACTCCACCTCCAGGGCAGCCACCTTGGCTGTCTCACCGGTGGGGGTAAAGCTTACACCCCAGCCGGAGGGTGCATTGGATGATAAGCTGTAGGACTGCGTCTTAAGTCCATTGTTAATCAGTGTGGTGCTGAAAGAGAAACTGGTCCCCGTGGTTCCCTCCTGCTGGGGGTATTCCGAGGTAAAGCTTCCCTTTCCCGCATTCATCTCATTTACCATAAACGAGACGGGCAGACTGGCTGTGAGACCCTCGCCCGCAGACGCCTTTACCTCCACCGTGTAAGTCCCCTCTGTCAGCTCCTTTGGAACCGTCACATGAAGGGTCACCTGGGCTCCCTCTTCTCCGTTCTTTACATGGACGCGGCTCACCTGATAGCTGCCGCCCTGGAGATATCCCTCCCATCCCTCAGGCATGGCAGTGATCTCCAAATCCGCATTCAGACTGGCCCCTGTGTAGTTCTCCAGTGTGACAGGAATATTCAGGCTGTCTCCCGGCTTTACCGATATTCCCGGATAGTCCGTATTCAGGTCCAGACCGCCGGCTCCGTAAACCGTATGCGTACCCATGAATACCAGGAATACGGCCGCCATAAGGACGGCCAGAACCCCAAAACGCTTACCTGTTCCATCCCTTCTGATTACCATTGCTTCCTCCATAATTTCCTCCTTTTGCCCAATGGGGCATCTGTATTTTCTACCAGTTATCATAACGTTGAAACCTTTAGCCAACCTTTAATAAGTTTGAAAATACTGTGAAAAAACAGGAGAAGCAGAATCCTTGCCGGTACGCAAAAAAAGGAGCCGCGCGGTTCAATAAACGCAGCTCCTTATGTACAGCCTGTCAATCCGTCTCCATTGCCGTCTCTCTGTTTCATTCAGACGGCTTTACAACACACCAGTTTCCCTTCCGCTTACAGCGGTACAGAACATGACGAATGCCCCATATATTCTTTTACCGCCAGGTTGGCTTTTTCCACGGTCCGCTCCTCGTCCACGCGGACCAGCCTTCCCTCCTTTACAACGATTTCCCCGTTCACCACCGTGTAATCCACACTGCCCTTAAGTCCTACGGTACACAGCATGGATTTGGGGTCAAACTGGGCGCCGGTCAGTTCCATCCGGTTCATGTCCACCAGGAAAAAGTCTGCCGCCATTCCCACTGCTATCTGTCCCAGGTCATCCCTTCCCAGCACGCGGGCGCTCCCCCTGGTCGCTATCTTCAGGATGTCATAAGCAGACGGCGCCTGCCGGCTCCACCAGAGCCGGTGAAGCAGATAGGCCACCCGCATCTCCTCCAGAAGGTTGGAGCCGTCATTGCTGGCAGAACCGTCCACAGCCAGCCCCAGGGGCACTCCAAGCTCCAGCATCTTAGGCACCAGCGCAACGCCGGAAGATAACTTCATGTTGGATATAGGGCAATGTGCTACCCCGGTCCCGGTCTCAGCCAGCCGTTTCAGTTCATCCTCAGTGAAATGGATTCCATGGGCAAACCACACATCCTCCCCCATCCATCCCAGGCTCTCCATATACTCCAGGGGCCGCATCCCGAAACGCTCTGTTGTGAACCGCTCCTCGTCCTTTGTCTCAGCCAGATGGGTGTGGAGCCTGACTCCCAGCTCTCTGGCCAGCTGTGCCGATTCCTTTAAAAGCGTCCCAGTCACACTGAAAGGGGAGCAGGGCGCCAACGCCACCTGGTGCATGGAATACCTGCTTTTGTCGTGAAATTTCTTCACGGCCCGTTCTGAATCCTTCAGAATCTGGTCCACGGTCTGCACCACGCTGTCCGGAGGCAGCCCGCCGTCCTTCACGCTCAAATCCATACTCCCTCTGGTGGCATGGAAACGGATTCCCAGGGCATCCGCTGCCCCGAACTGGGCGTCCAGCAGCCCGTCCCCGGCTGACCCGGGAAACACATAGTGGTGGTCCAGACAGGTGGTGCAGCCTGTTTTCAACAGCTCTCCCATGCCTGTAAGCGCACTGTAACAGACCACGTCCTCATCCACGTGCTTCCATATCTCATATAATGTTTTCAGCCATGGAAATAACTCCATGTTCTGTACCTGCGGTAAATTGCGGCTGAACGTCTGATATAAATGATGGTGTGTATTGATAAGTCCGGGATACATCACCATATTAGATGCGTCAATCACATCCTCCGCTGTTCCTGATTCCAGTGTTCCTGATTCCAGTGTTCCTGATTCCTGTCCGATTCCGGCAATGACTCCGTCCCGGATGAACACATCCACACCGTCAAGCAGTCTGTCATCCCCGTCACATGTAACAAGATGCTTAACGTTCTTTACGAGTAAGGTTCCTTTCATGATTACCTCCTGATGTAAATTCATAAACAATCTTTGCTTCATAGACTATATGACTGGTATACTGCCGGCGGCACGGGTGTCCACGATGCATCCATACGGATTCAGTATCCGTGATACTAAACGTATGCCCGTGGTCCCAGCTATGTTTTAAACAGCGATATAGATATGATTTTTTCAAAGAACAATTGATACTCTAACAATATAACAGTCATTTAAAAGGAAATCAATATCTAATGCGGCCAATCTTCCTGCAGATATTTTATGCACATCCAACAATGCAGGCGGATGATGTCAGAGTGTGTCTGAACATTCTTTCCCGCTATCCGCACGCCCCTGATATTCGCTTTTTATGATTTCATACATATCTTCCGGGCTTTCTTTGCAGCCGTTTTGAAGCCATAATTTGATAATTTTTGTGATTCCGCTTTTAAAAAATTCCATGTGATATTCAATAAAACGATTCTCAAAATGCTGCCGTGCAAGGTTAATATCGTAAGTAATAATCTTATAGCTGTCGTCATACCCCAGTTTGAAATAGGTCTTATAGAATATCTGGTTATCCTTTATGTGGCGGAACAATTTAAGATAATCGTTACTGTTGAATCCCCGGGTGATTTCATTTTGGTACAAGTCAGATAAGTTATGTTCCAGCTTGTCCCGTATAGAGTCAGCCAATCCGTAAATATCCGTATAATTTGCATAAAAAGTCGTGCGGTTTAATCCGGCCAGCTTACAAATATCCGATACACTGATTTCATTTAGCTCGTTAGTCTGAAGCAAACTGATAAAAACCTTTTCAATCCGTTCAATGGACTCTTTCTTCCGTTTGTTATTGGGTGTATTCATAAAATCCCCTTTATCTCAACACTTGTCCCGTTATTGGTGATTGTTTTTTGTTTTATAAATGCATTATACTATATCCAGATTAAACCAACAAGCGTTGATTTAATAAAAATAAAGGAGGTACTTTACATGAAAAAAAGTAGTTTTGCCGCAATGATATCAGGAACCGTAAGCGGGGTGATTTTCGCTCTCGGCATGTGTATGGCTCTTATCCCGGAGTGGGGGGCTTTCAAACCAGGGCTTGCCTTAGGAAGTGCTGGTCTGGCGCTGGCTTTGATTACAGTGCTTATATGGAGAAGAATGGAGCATAAAGAGCCTGTCCGATTTTCAGGAAAGGTGATCTTGTCAATTGTGATAGGAATTGCCGGTGCAATGGCGTTTGGAGTTGGGATGTGCTTTAGCATGATATGGGGTAAAATGACTGCCGGGATTGTAATTGGCCTTGCCGGAATTGTAATTCTGCTTTGCTTAATTCCACTGGCTATAGGCATAAAAGAATGAAATCAGGCTGGATAATTCCCCCGCTATTGCTCTTAATCATTTGTACTCTTAATTACTGCAGATTTGTATGGCAGAGAAATATGAAAAGAAAGGATAATAATTTATGGCAACATCAAAACTTGTAAAAACAAATGAAAAAATCGCTGAAGCACTTACGGAAGTCTTTTTCAACATTGAGCACAGTGTAGTAGACAGATACACCAAAATTGAAGATACCTTTGTAGAAACCTATCTTACAAAAGAAGGCGAAACAACAGCCGAAGCCAAAGAACGGCTGCTGCAGGAGCGGGCACAGCGGGAACGGGCACAGCGGGAAGGCTGATGAACAGTGTGTTTAATGGCGTTTTCCAGTTTATGCTGTAAAATGTTTACAGGTCATGTTCTGATCAAAATCCTGCCTGACTCCCTCCCTGATTTCATAAAAACCCGAGGCACAATATAAGAATAGATGAAACAACTTGACAGATTCCTCATTAAAATTTAGAGTATAAAGAACAGGAATATACCCATCAGGGAATGATTGTTATTCTTAAAAAGAACAGCGGCAGCCAGGGCAACGTAATATACGCTTTGCGGTGTTCCACATTTATGACCACTTATTACATTTTTGTATGTATATTTCTTTCGTTATCTGAGTCTTATTAGCTCTAATTATTTATTCAAACAAGCCATCTAACCTTGGGGCACAATATGAGAATAGATAAAGGCACCAGACAGAACCCACATTAAAATTCAGAACATAAGAAACACGAATATCCGCCTTTGGCGGATAAGGCGGAGGACATACCAAACCTGGAGAAAGACTTAAACTGTTCTTATCCGGCAGAGCCAATGGAGGGGCTTTTTCTGAAAATCGTAAAAGGACAATTAGAAAAAACAGAAAAGAATCCTAACGATTACTTATGGCATAGCTTTTGATTCCTAATCCGCAATCGTGACCGGGCTGTGGCTGGCTCTGCCGATTTTAAGGATATTCCGAATAGTAAACGCATTTTGCAGCGCTGCGGTTTTGTTGAACGCTTGAAAATAATTTATATTTTGAGGAGGTTTTGCATGAGCAATTCAGTTATATTTAGTCCCGGCACGTTTTTTCATGGAACCAAAGCGGATTTAAGCGTGGGGGATCTGTTGGTGCCGGGGTATTTATCTAATTATGATGAAAACAGGGTTGCCAACTATGTTTATTTTACAGGGACCTTGGACGCTGCCATCTGGGGAGCAGAGCTGGCTTCGGGAGATGGAAAGCAGCGGATTTTTGTTGTGGAGCCAACGGGAGAATTTGAAGACGACCCAAATGTAACGGATAAGAAATTTCCCGGGAACCCGACAAAGTCATACCGAACAACCCAGCCGTTAAAAATTGTTGCTGAAGCTATGGGATGGAAAGGACATTCACCGGAAGTATTGCAGGGTATGCGCGATCATTTGAAACAGTTAGATGAGATGGGAATTAAAGCTGTCGAATAAAATATTATCCT